>Ga0307474_10001933_pt1 | contig 14929 bp, 13 predicted proteins | sample atmos_gasesECM1C_2_FD_203312 | JGI IMG/M metagenome (GOLD analysis project Ga0307474, IMG submission 203312) | Hardwood forest soil microbial communities from Morgan-Monroe State Forest, Indiana, United States - atmos_gasesECM1C_05 | ecosystem: Environmental > Terrestrial > Soil > Temperate... | reverse complement strand
AATTCGTCGAGATGTTCAAGGCGCCGATCAAGATGCTGCACCCGCTGCTGACGGCAACGCAGGAAGGCAACTATATCGGCACCGAGAACATCGGTGCGATTCCCTTCACCGGTATAGTTCTCGCTCACTCCAACGAAGCGGAATGGCAGAGCTTCAAGTCGAACCGCAACAACGAAGCTTTCATCGACCGTATCTGCGTGATCAAGGTGCCGTACTGCCTGCGCGTGATCGAGGAGCAGAAGATCTACGAGAAGCTTATTGCGGGCTCCGAGCTTGCCTCCGCACCATGTGCGCCGGCGACGCTGGAAACGCTTGCGCGTTTTTCGGTGATGTCGCGCCTGCGCCGGCACGAGAACTCGACGCTGTTTGCCAAGATGCGTGTCTATGACGGCGAGAGCCTCAAAGAAAGCGACCCGAAGGCAAGAAGTGTCCAGGAGTATAAGGATGCGGCCGGCGTGGACGAAGGCATGGACGGCGCCTCGACCCGTTTCGCGTTCAAGGTGCTGGCGGCGACATTCAACCACGACACCGCCGAAATCGGCGCCGATCCCGTTCACCTGATGTATGTGCTCGAGCATGCGATCCGGCGCGAGCAGTTGTCGGAGGAAACCGAGAAGCGTTATCTCGAATTCATTAAGGCCGAGCTTGTGCCGCGCTATGCGGAGTTCATCGGCAACGAGATTCAAAAAGCGTATCTCGAATCCTATTCGGATTATGGCCAGAACCTGTTCGACCGTTACGTCGACTACGCCGACGCCTGGATCGAGGATCAGGACTTCAAGGATCCCGACACCGGCCAGATGCTCAACCGCGAGCTGCTCAACCAGGAACTGACCAAGATCGAGAAGCCCGCCGGGATTGCGAACCCGAAGGACTTCCGCAACGAGGTCGTGAAATTCTCGCTGCGCTCGCGGGCCCAGAACAGCGGCAAGAATCCCTCTTGGACCTCTTACGAGAAGATTCGCGAAGTCATTGAAAAGCGCATATTCTCGCAAGTCGAGGATCTGCTTCCGGTGATCTCGTTCGGTTCGAAGAAAGACGGCGACTCCGAGAAGAAGCACGGCGAGTTCGTCGCGCGGATGGTGGGACGCGGCTATACCGAGCGCCAGGTCCGCAGGCTCGTCGAGTGGTACATGCGTGTGAAGCAAGCCGGCTGAGGCGGCCAGTACAGCCGGACCTGAAGTCCCTGCACTATTTGCGTCCGGTTCGTTTCAGGGACTTCAGATCGATAAGCGGTACTGGAATAATAGTTTGCTAGTGCCCATGACTTTCCGAAGTTCGTGAAAGGTGGGTGCTGCAAGAGAGCACTAACTTCGGAAAGTGGGCACTAGAACAGTGGCGATGTTCATAGTCGATCGGCGTCTCAATCCGGGCAGCAAGAGCCTGGAAAATCGTCAGCGTTTTCTGCGTCGCGCCAAGGCTCTGGTGCAGGGTGCGGTGAAGAAGACATCCGAAGGACGCGACATCAAGGACGTGCTGGAAGGCGGGGAGGTCTCGATCCCGCTCGACGGGATGCATGAGCCGCGCTTTCGCACGGAAGGCGGCACGCGCGACCGGGTGCTACCCGGAAACAAGAAGTTCGTCGAAGGCGACATTCTTCCGCGCCCCGATGGAGGCCGGGGAGGGCGGGGATCGCAGCCGGGCGAAGGCGACAGCGAGGACGATTTCCGCTTCGTCCTATCCCGCGACGAGTTCGTCGATCTCTTCCTCGACGATCTCGAATTGCCGGATCTCGCCAAGCGCAGCCTTGCTGAAGCCGAAAGCGAGGGGCTCCAGCGCGCCGGCTATTCGACCTCGGGATCGCCGGCGAACATTTCGATCAGCCGCACCGTGCAACTGGCGCTGGCGCGGCGCGTCGCGCTCAGGAGGCCGAGGCCACAGACGATCGCCCAGCTCGAGGCAGAACTCGAGAGTTGCGAAGACGAAGTTCGCCGCGCCGAGTTGATCGCCGAGATCGAGGCCCTGAAAGCAAAGGCCAAGCGCATTCCCTTCATCGATCCGATCGATATCCGCTTCCGCCGGTTCGAGACGGTGCCGAAGCCGGTGGCGCAGGCGGTGATGTTCTGCCTGATGGATGTGTCGGGTTCGATGTCCGAACACATGAAGGATCTCGCCAAGCGCTTTTACATGCTGCTTTACGTGTTCCTCACCCGCCGCTACCGGCATGTCGAGATCGTCTTCATCCGCCACACCGACCGCGCCGAGGAGGTGGACGAGGAGACCTTCTTCCGCGGGCCGGCCTCGGGCGGAACGTTGGTGTCGAGCGCGCTGCAGGCGATGAGCGACATCGTCAGATCGCGCTTCCGCCCCGCTGACTGGAATATTTACGCGGCGCAAGCTTCCGATGGCGACAACTCGATCGCCGACAGCGCCCTCACCGGGCGGCTCTTGACCGATCAGATCCTTCCCGTGAGCCAGTTCTTTGCCTATCTCGAGGTCGGCGAGGCGTCCGGCAGCTCCTTCGAAATGCCGGACTCCTCGCTATGGACGCTGTATCAGCGCCTGCGCACCGACGGTCATCCCCTGTCAATGCGCAAGGTCAACGAGCGCAGCCAGATCTTCCCGGTGTTCCATGACTTGTTCCAGCGTCGACGAAACCAGGAGAAAGCCGCGCCATGACAGCGACAGCCGAACGCCTGTTCGAGGGAGCGGATTGGGATTTCCCGAAGCTGCAGCGGATTCACGATGCCTGCGAGGAGATCGCCAAAGGCGAACTCGGGCTCGACACCTATCCGAACCAGATCGAGATCATCACCGCCGAGCAGATGCTGGACGCCTATTCCTCGGCCGGCATGCCGCTGTTCTACAAGCACTGGTCGTTCGGCAAGCATTTTGCCCATCACGAGGCCTTCTATCGCAAGGGGCTGAAGGGTCTCGCCTATGAGATCGTGATCAATTCTTCGCCCTGCATCTCGTATTTGATGGAAGAGAACACCGCGACCATGCAGACGCTGGTGATCGCGCACGCAGCCTTCGGCCACAATCACTTCTTCAAAAATAACTACCTGTTCCGGCAATGGACCGATGCCAACGGCATCCTCGATTATCTCGATTTTGCCAAGAGCTATGTAGCGCAATGCGAGGAGCGACACGGGCGCCTCGCCGTCGAAGTCACGCTGGATGCGGCGCATGCCCTGATGTCGCACGGCATCGATCGCTACCCCGGCAAGAAGAATCTGGACCTTCGCGCCGAGGAAAAACGCGCCAAGGAACGCCGCGCGCATGAGCAGAGCATGTTCAACGATTTGTGGCGCACGGTGCCGACAGGACCGGTGAAGAGTGCGGAACTGTTGAGCAGCGAGCGGCGGCGCAAGCTGCTCGGATTGCCGCAGGAAAACATTCTCTATTTCCTGGAAAAGACCGCGCCGCGCCTGCAGCCCTGGCAGCGCGAGATCCTGCGGATCGTGCGGCACATCGCGCAATATTTCTATCCGCAGACCCAGACCAAGGTGATGAACGAGGGCACCGCGACCTATGTGCATTACCGCATCATGAATCGGCTGCACCAGCAGGGCCGGCTTTCCGACGGCAACTTCCTCGAATTCCTGCAGTCGCACACCAACGTGGTATTCCAGCCCGATTTCGACGACCCGCGCTTTTCGGATTTCAACCCTTACGCGCTCGGCTTTGCGATCATGCAGGACATCGAGCGCATCGTGACCCGTCCGGACGATGAGGATCGCGAGTGGTTCGGCGAGATCGCAGGCTCGGGCGACGTCATGGGTGTGCTGCGTAACGTCTGGGCCAACTACCGGGACGAGAGTTTCATCAGCCAGTTCCTCAGCCCGCGTCTGATCCGGAGCTGGCGGCTGTTCCATTTGCACGACGACCCGGAGGAAGCCGCCGGCATCAAGGTCGATGCGATTCACGATGCACGCGGTTACCGGCGAATCCGCCGGGAACTCGCTAGGCAATATGACGTCGGCTATATCGATCCGAACATCGAAGTGGTCGATGTCGACCTTGCGGGCGACCGCCGCCTGATGCTGCGCCACGTCGTGGTCAAGGGCGCCCAGCTCAACGAAACCGACGCCAAGCGTGTTCTACAACATCTCGCTGATCTGTGGACGTATGACGTATCTCTGGTTGAAGTCGATGCCAAGGATACGGTATTGAAGGAGTATGTCGTCAGCCCCCGCACCCTGGCCATAGCGGCCTGAAAAGTCCGAGGAAAAATCCCGGAACCGGCCGAGGCAGTTTGCTTAGCCTGTTGAAAACTCCACGCGCCACCAAATGTCCGTCAAGGCCGCCGAATTTTGCCCCAATCCGCGCAAGTATGGCAGCGGGTGTTTAAGTAGGGGAATACACATGGCGTACAAGCGAACTGAGGTTGCTATCGAGAGAATTATCGCGTCCTGCGATGGCAATATGCGCGGAGCGCTTGAAGCGTTGATGCTGGTCAATGAGCATCTAGAGGCCGAGCTTTCCCGGCTCTACGCCTTCATGTCGATCGACGAGAGCGGCGATGTAGCGTTCGAAACCTTGCACTGAGTTCCACTGCGCCATTTTCGATCGTCGATCCAAAAAAGGCGCAAACCACTCGGACAGGTAGCAGCGGCAAGCGTTACCAGCGGGCTAGGCTGGAGCGAAGCGGGAGCCATATGGGCTCCAAGGCTTTGCGGCCTATTCGATCCGCCGGAATCGTTGTGCCCTATCAGGCGCGCGTGGATCGATCCCGGTGAGAGGCACCGCTTGGCGGGGCCGTTTTCAGCAAAGTTCCGGCCAGTAAAGCCGCATCGGATTTTCGACCAGAAGCTTGCGTTGCAGCTCGGGTGTGGTCGCAATCTGCGGGATGAAGTCCACCAACAGGCCGTCGTCGGGCATGTGGTTCTTCAGATTGGGATGCGGCCAATCCGTGCCCCAGAGCACGCGATCAGGAAACGTCTCGACAATGCGCCGCGCGAAGGCGACCACGTCGCGGTAGGCGTTGTGTTCGCCGTTGAGCGCCGGCGGCCCCGAAACCGACAGCCGCTCCGGACAACCGACCTTGGACCACACGTTTGGATTGTCGGTCATGAACTTGATGAAGCGTTCGAATTGCGGCCCGTCCACCGATTTGCTCACGTCGGGCCGGCCCATATGGTCGACAACGATCGTCGTCGGCAGGGCGGTGAAGAAGTCCCATAATTCGGCCAAGTCGACCGCCTCGAAATAGATCACGACGTGCCAGCCGAGCTTTTCGATGCGACTGGCAACCTCCATCAGTTCGTCTCGTGGCGTGAAATCGACGAGCCGCTTGACGAAGTTGAAGCGCACGCCGCGCACGCCTGCCTCGTGCAGCGCGTGCAGATCGGCATCGGAAATGTCGCGCCGCACCGTCGCAACCCCCCGCGCGCGCCCGCGCGCATGATGAAGCGCATCGACCATCGCGCGGTTGTCGGTGCCGTGACAGGTCGCCTGCACGATGACGTTGCGCGAGAAGCCGAGATGATCGCGCAAGGCAAAGAGCTGCTCCTTCGAGGCGTCGCAGGGCGTATATTTGCGCTCGGGCGCGTAGGGGAATTTGTCTTTCGGTCCGAAGACGTGGCAATGCGCATCCACCGCGCCCGCTGGCACCTTGAAGCGGGGTTTTGAGGGGTTCTCATACCAATCGAGCCAACCCGGCGTCTTGTGAAATGGCGCGGTCGTTTCCATTCACTTGCCTGACTTCTTCCTAGCCGCGATGCTTTCGAGAATGCGGTCGGCCTCGATGCGCCAATCCGGACTGCGTGCGAAGCCTTCAAGTCCCCTCTCGCCGAACAGGCCCTGGTCGGCCAGATCGGCCATCCACGCCTGGCGTTCGGCCGTACCTTGCGACGACCATGGCTCGAGGCCGATCTCGCGTACGGTTTCTGCCACCTCGCGCACTTCTTCGCTGCGGCGGCGGCCATGCTCGATCACGCGCTGGAACAAGTAGGCGCCCTGCTTTTCCCAATCGATGCCGGGGAACGTTTCCTTCAGCGATGCCAGCACCGCATCTTCGACGCCATAGGCGCGCGCGGTGGTAAAACTCTCGATCACCATGGCCTCAAGCCCCTTGATGATTGCGCTGCGGCACATCTTGACCGCGGAGGCAACTCCGAGGTTTTCGCTTGCGACGCTCGCGTTGAATCCCAGCGCATCAAGCAGCGGCGCAAGCTCTCCTGCATCCTTTCCGCCGAGTAGCAAAGGCACTCTTATCCGGTAGGGCGGAATCGATGTCATCACAGCGCCCTCGACATAGCGGCCGCCGCCGCCGTCGATCAGCACGGCCGCGCGCTGCTTGGCGCCCGGCGAAGCCGAATTGAAATCGAGGAAGTATGCGCCGCGTTTCACCGTTGCTGCGCAAGCCTCCGCCACCGGCACGGCCTGGCTTGCGGTGACGGCGGAAACGATGAGGTCGGACTGCGCCGCAAGCTCGACATGCGAAGCCGTCAGCCGCACGCCATGGTGGCTTGCGTGGTCGCGCAAGGGACCGCTCGCCTCGTCGCTTCGAAGCTTGACGTCAAAGGCCAAAACCTTGACGTCCTGCCTGCGCAAATCTTCGGCGAGGATGCGTCCGACTTCGCCATAACCGACAAGGCCGACGTTCCATTCTTTCGGATTGGTTGCAGGCGCGGTCATGGCAGAGGATCTTTCGGATAGCGGCGGATTTGTATTTATAAACAGGTCCTATCGATGCGGAAAGGTAATGTCCGCTTGCGTCCGAAGATCGGACATCGGCCTGGGATAGAGGATATCCGCTAAGGGCCAGAAGCGGTCAACTCGGCCTGAGTTCGATTCGAAAGAATGGGGGCGTGCAGCTTATCGCTTCGCCAAAATTCTCCAAACGACGCACATAATTGTGAGCCGAGGAACCGTTGATGAACGTAACGGCGGCGTTGCCCGTGCCGAAGAGGTAAGGAACGCGCTCCTACGCGCCAGATGTATCAAGGAAAAGCTTTCACATGAAAACATCTTTCAATGTCGCGGAAAACGGAGGCGGGTCTTACCGTCTGCTGGCCATCCTCCGTTGGGTCATGGTTGTCATCTTCGTGTCGTTTGGCGTGCAAAAATTCACATTGCAGTCGGCACAGGGGATCGTTCAGTACATCAGCAACAGTCCGTTTGTCTCGTGGCTATCGGTATTCGGCTTCAGGGGAGAAGCGTATTTCCTCGGTACTGTCGAGTTTGCCATTGCGGCGCTGCTAGCGGCAGGTGCCTTCAGCCCGATCTTGTCAGCTGTCGGTTCGCTGATGGGCATGGTTACTTTTGCGACCACGTGGTCATTCTTCTTCACGACGCCGGGGGTCGTTAGATGGAGTTTGTCGACTGATCCAATAGCCTGGAATTTGACTGGCGAGTTTCTATTCAAAGATATCGTCTTACTTTGCGTCTGTGCCGTGTTGTTCCTGGCCTCTTTGCCGCAGTCGGTTGTCCAATCACGGACTGCCTAGAACTTCCATGACGCCACAATCGTCTCCGCTGTAGTTCACATCAAAAAAGTGGTCGCCTGAATATCCGTTTTGGGGTCAAAAGGCGACATTTCGGAGTCGTCGCTGGAGGTCCGCTCTAGCGCTCGAAAGCGGAGAGTGCCCGATACATACGCCGCGGGCCTGGCAAGCTCACTGTTTCGGAATTTTCGCCGTCTCGATCACGCCGTGCCACTTGTCGATGTCAGATTTGAGCCGGTTGGCGATCTCCTCAGGCGTGCTCGCCTTGGCCTCGATGCCGAGCGCGAGCAGCCGCTTCTTCAGCTCGGCGTCGGCGAGTATATCGTGCAACGCGCCGTTGAGCTTTTTCGCGATTTCCGGCGGTGTTCGCGCCGGCGCGAACAACGCGTTCCAGGAGACGACATCGTAATTGTTGACCCCGTTTTCCTGCACGGTTGGAAGGTCAGGCGTACTTTCCGAGCGCACGGGACCGCTTGAGGCGAGCGCGCGGAACTTGCCTTCGGCGATGTTGCCCTTGATCGCCGCAAAACTATCGATCATCAGCGCGATATTACCCTGCAGGAGCGATACCTCGACCTCCGGCGTGCCGCGATAGGGGACGATGGTGAAATCGATATTGGCTGCGGTCTTGAACAGTTCGGCCGACAGGTTCTGCGTGCTGCCGGCATTGATGGTGCCGACGTTCAGCGCGCCGGGCTTTGCTTTGGCTGCGGCTATGAAGTCGCCGAGCGTGGCGAAACCGGAGGAAGCGGATGTGGCGAAGACGAAATCGAAAAATCCGAGGCTCGAAACGGGTACGAAATCTTTCAAGGGGTCGAACGGTAGGCGCTCGAACAGCGAGACGCTGACCGCGGTCCCGTTGGTCAACATGATCAGCGTATAGCCGTCGGCGGCCGCCGACATCACGTTGCGCGCGGCCGCGATGCCGCCGGCGCCGGGTTGGTTCTCGACAAAAAAGCGCTGTCCAAGTTTCTCGGAGAGTTTCTCCGCAATGATACGCGCGGTGGTATCGGCGACGCCGCCGGCCGCGAATGGAACGACGAGGCGGACCGGCCGGTTCGGATAGTTGGCTTGCGCGTGGGCAGGGGGCGACGCAAATACAAGGGCACAAGTCGCCATCACCGTCAGCCACAGCGCAAGCAGAGCGCGCAGTTTGGCGCCATCGAACAATCTCATGACAATCCATCGTCCTGAATTCGGTCTTTTCCCAACGTCGTGTCCAACGATAGATCGGTGATCGAGGACATCAAACGCAGCAGCCTCAAACAAACCGCGACAGCATGCCGGCGGCCGCCAGCAGCACCACAACGACCCACGACGGCGACTTCCAGACGATGAGCAGCAAAAAGCCTGCAAGCGCCAGCGCAAAATCACGCGGGCTCATCACCGCACTGGTCCAGACCGGGTTGTAAAGCGCCGCACCGAGAATGCCGACCACGGCGGCATTGGTGCCGCGCATGGCGGCTTGCGCAGCCGAGCGCGTGCGCATTGCATCCCAGTATGGCAGCATGCCGTAGACCAGCAGCATGCCCGGAAGCAGCAAGGCGACCAGCGCAACCGCCGCGCCTGCAAGGCCGTTCGGCGGCGAATTCATTACGGCGCCGAGATAGGCGGCGAATGTGAAGAGCGGCCCCGGCACGGCCTGGGCCAGACCATATCCGGCCAGAAACGTCTCGTTACTCACCCATCCGGGGCTCACCACCTGCGCCTGCAACAGCGGCAGCACGACATGACCGCCGCCAAAGACGAGCGCACCGGAACGGTAGAAGGCATCGAACATCGCGATCGCGTGCGATCCGGTTGTTGCTGCCACAACCGGAGTGAGCAGCAGAAGGGACGCGAACAGGAGAAGCGCAATTCCGCCACTGAACCTTGTGACCGGAAAATTCAGCTGTCCCGAGACCGGCGACGCCTCTCCGCGGCAGAGCCACAGGCCGGCGAAAGCGCCAAAGGCGATCGCGGAAACTTGCGCCAATGATCCGGCGAACGAAACCACGATCGCTACCGCGGCCAGTGCAATGGCCGCGCGCGGCCGATCGGGCGTCAGGCTACGCGCCATGCCCCAAATGGCTTGCGCGACGACCGCGACCGCGACGAGTTTGAGCCCATGCAGGAAGCCTTCTGCCACGGGGCCGGTGAAGGCGGCCGCACCCATCGCAAAGGCGAACATGATCGCGGCCGACGGCATGGTGAAGGCGAACCACGCCGCAAGGCCGCCCAAAAGGCCGTTGCCGCGCAGAATGCCAAGGGCAAAGCCAACCTGGCTCGAAGCCGGTCCCGGCAGAAACTGGCAGAGCGCGACCAGGTCGGCATAGGCCGTCTCATCCAGCCAATTGCGGCGGACCACGAGTTCGTTGCGGTAATATCCGAGATGCGCAATCGGTCCGCCGAAGGAACTCACCCCTAACTTCAGGAAGGCGAGAAAAACCTCGCCGACAGTGCCCCGCTCCGGAATCGGATTGGAAAGTGAACCCCGCCCCGACGAGATCTCTTGTGAAGCCGTATCGCCCACTTAAACCTCCGGAACTATCTCTACCGGAAAAGAACCCAGCGCGAATTCGCAGCCCGCCACAAACACGAATAGCATATGTACAGGGCCCTGTTCGATTATGGGCGGCTCGGTCGAGTCCTCATTTAAGTTGACACGCCGCCAAATCGGTCCTGTATTTTTGCCCGAGCACGCAAAGCCTCCGGCCAAGTCTAGTTGAGAAGCAGCTCTTGTTTTGGAAATCCAGGTCTGATTCAGGAATATTGCCATGCCCAATTTCAATCGTCGCGATGCCTTGAAAATGTCTGCCGGCTTCGCAGCCGCCGCAGCCGGCGGATTCTCCTGCATCGAGGTTGCCAAAGCGGCTCCGATAGAGGTGCCCGTCATCGATACGCTGAGCGTCCGCGTTCTCGTCGACAGCGCCAGCGATATTTTCTTCAAGCCGGCTGAAGTGAGCGGCGTGAAAACCGAGCCCGGCCGCTCCGCCAATTCGCTGCGGCCGCTGCACAGCGAATGGGGCTTGTCGTTGCTGCTCGAGCCGCAGCGTGGCGATCAAAAGCGCACCTTCCTGCTTGATTACGGTTGGACGCCAGAGGCCATCAACGGCAACATGGAGCTGTTAAAGGTCGATCCCTCGAAGGTCGAGGCGCTGATCATGAGCCATGGTCATTGGGACCATTTGGGTGGCCTGATGGGATTTCTGGACAAGCACCGCAAGGTGTTGCCGGCCGAGGTGACCCTGTATGCTGGTGGCGAAGACAACTTCTGCCAGCGTTACGTGCGCAGCGGTCAAGGCGGCGATTTGGCCGACTACGGCATGCTCGACCGGCGCGAGCTTGCCAAGCGCGATGTCAAGGTCGTGCTATGCGAATCGCCGGTCGTGATCGGCGAGGCGGCATTCACCACCGGCAAGATCAAGCGCAACAGCATCGAAAAAGTGCTGCCCAACACGCTTGTCGAGTTCAAGCTCAAGGATGGGGCGGGCTGCAACTGGAGCCACTATCTGCCGGCCGAGATGGAAGGCAAGATCGTGCCCGACGAACACATCCACGAACATGCGACCTGCTTCAACCTGAAGGGCAAGGGCCTCGTCGTCATCAGCTCCTGTGGCCATGTCGGCATCGTCAACTCGGTGCGGCAGGCGATAGAAGTCTCGGGCGTCGAGAAGGTGCACGCGATCATGGGCGGCTTCCATCTTGGACCCGCGCCGGCCGATTACCTGACGCAGGTCGTCGCCGAGATCGGCAAGCTCAATCCGGACGTGGTGGTCCCGATGCACTGCAGCGGGCTCAATTTCACCCAGGAAGCGCAGCGGCAGATGCCGGGCAAGGTGCTGACGACAAGCACCGGCACGCGCATCACTTTCGGCGTCTGACCGCAGCACAAGGCGATGGCTGCGGGCAGTGAATGGCAAATCCGAGCCGCGATCGCTCGCGCGCTTTTCCTGATCGCGTCCTTGTTCTGCTGCGCTATTGCATCCGCGGCCGACGAGCTGCAGTCCGCCGCGGACATGATGGAAGACCTGATGTACGGTCGCGGAACGGTCGGCGGGCCGTTCACGCTGACCGACCAAAATGGACGAAAACGCAGCGACAGCGAATTTCGCGGCAAGCTGATGATCGTCTATTTCGGATATACCTTCTGCCCGGACGTGTGTCCGGCCGACCTGATCGCAATCACGCAATCGCTCGACGACCTGGGCGCCGCGGCCGAAGGCATCCAGCCTGTCTTCATCACGGTTGATCCGGAGCGCGACATGCCGCTGCTCAAGGACTACATCGCAGCCTTTCATCCGAGCCTTGTCGGCTTGACCGGCTCGCCTGAGGAGATTCGAAAGGTCGCCAATTCCTACAAGGCCTATTACCGCAAAGTGCCGGGCGAGAAAAAAGGGGAGTATTCGATCGACCACACCGGCATCATCTATTTGATCGGACGCGACGGCGAATATCTCGGCTTTCTGCCGCCGCAGACCGCTTCCGAGAAGCTGACGGAAATCTTGCGCAAGTATCTGGCGAAGTAGCTTGACGGGCGCTGCCGCCGCAGGCAACCGAACGTCGCCGCAGGCGGCAAACTTATGCACATGCATGGAGTTTGACAGTATAAATGCAATTGCATATAAATAGATGCACTTGCATCAACTGGAAAAACCGCCATGACCCAGCATCAACAAACCGAATTCGCCGCCTTTCTGCTTCGCGTCACGCTTGGCATCATGTACCTCTCCCATAGCCTTGTTCTGAAGCTTGCAACCTTTGGCCTTGCCGGCACCGCCGGTTTCTTCATCGGCGTCGGCCTGCCGGGTTGGCTTGCCTATGTCACCTTTGCTGCCGAAGCCGTCGGCGGGGTGCTTCTGGTACTCGGCGTGAAGACCCGCTGGGTCGTGCTGGCATTGATGCCGGCATTGTGGGGCGCCATCATCTGGGTACACGCCTGGAACGGGTGGGTTTTCACCGCGCCGAACGGCGGTTGGGAATATCCCGCCTTCCTCATCGTCGTCAGCATCGTCCAGTTCCTCCTCGGCGATGGCGCTTACGCACTCGCGCCCTCCAACACCTCTGACCGTGCCGCAGAAGCGGCTGAACCTGCGACGAGGCCGGTTCGCGGAGCCACAGCCTGAATCGGGTCGGTAACGGGCGCCTTACAGGAGGCTTACAGACGCCGTCTCGTTAACTTCTGATACTTGCGAGAGCTTGTCGATCGCATCAAAAGGCCTCAATGGTGGTAGGACGTCCGAACCATCATTGTTTGGGCTTTCGATGCGATTGCTGGTTATTGAAGACAACGCCGTGCTTTCCGAGCTGCTCGCCAAAGGCTTGAGGACGGCTGGCTACGAAACCGACCTTTTGGGCACGGCGGCGGAAGCCCGCGCCGCTTTGATGACGACGTCGTATGCGGCCGTGATCCTCGATCTCGGCCTGCCTGACGGCGACGGGTTGTCGATCTTGAGGGAACTCAGACATCGTAAGGACCCGACGCCGGTGCTCGTGCTCACTGCACGCGGCGGAGTTTCCGACCGCGTCAGCGGGCTGCGCAGCGGTGCCGATGACTACATGGTCAAGCCGTTTGCGCTCGAAGAGCTGGTCGCGAGGCTGGAAGCGCTGCTGCGCAGGCCAGGCCAGCAGCTGGGAAGCTCGCTCCATATCGCCAATCTCGAGTTCGACCTGCGCAGCCGCCAGGCTTCGATCGACGATCAGCCGCAACTCTTGTCGTCGCGCGAAACGGACGTGCTCGAACTTCTGATGCGCAGCAAGGGGCGCGTGGTTTCAAAGAAGCAGGTCGAGGACCACATCTTCGGGATCTCCGGAGAAGTCGCCTCCAACGCCGTCGAAGTCTATGTCCATCGCCTGCGAAAGCAGCTTGCCGACAAGGGCGCCAAGGTGGCGATCCACACCATTCGCGGGGTCGGATACCTCATCGCCGAGGAAAAGCGTGATCCGGTTTAAGTCGATCATTTCAAGGATCGTGATCCTGCACGTGATCGCGGTGGCGATCACGTCGATACTGATGTCGGTGGCACTCTCCTGGCTTCTCAACATCGCAACCAACAACATCCACAATGAAGCAATGGAAGAGCAGGCGGCATCCGTCGCTCAGCATCTTGTCCTGCGGTCCGACCGCGGCCTCGCGCTCGAGCTCCCGCCAAGCCTTCAGGGCCTCTACTCGCAACCTTACGGCCGATATTCCTATGCCGTGGTGGACGGTCAGGGCAAAACCCTGTTTTCGTCGCTGGACGACCAAACGCCGGTTTTTCCCGCCGATCCCCGCGCCGCCGACGTTCAATACCTGCAAACCCGCAAAGGCGGCGCGGCCATTTCAGGCGCGAGCATTCGCCGGATCATCGGCGGCAACACGGTGTGGGTGCAGGCGGCCGAAGACCTCGCCAACCGCGACGTGTTGATCGACGACATCGTCGAGGATTTCTTCAAACACGTGGGCTGGATCACGCTGCCGATCCTTCTCGTGCTTCTAGTCACCGATATCGCGATCTTCCGTCGCGCGCTTCTGCCGCTTCGGCAGGCCTCGGAAACCGCCCAGGATATCGGTCCCGCCCGAACCGATATCCGCCTGCCGGTCGACGAGATTCCAAGCGAGGTGCGGCCCTTGGTTTCGGCGGTCAACAAGGCGCTCGACCGGCTCGACCAGGGGTTTCGGCTGCAGCGCGAATTCACCGCGGATGCGGCCCACGAGCTGCGCACACCGCTGAGCATTCTGCGCGCCCGCGTCGAGACGCTCGATGACCCGCGCGTCGCCAAAGCCCTGCATTCGGATATCGAGGCGATGAGCCGGGTGGTCGGTCAACTGCTCGACATTGCCGAACTCGAGGCATTTACGATCGAGCCTTGCGAAGTGGCGGACCTGCGAGCCGCCTGCGCGGAGGTCGCCGAGTTCATTGCGCCGCTCGCGCTTGAGCAGGGAAGGGAAATCGCGTTGCTGGGTGCCACCGCGCCGGTGTGGATCAAGGGCAATGCCGAGATGATCAAGCGCGCGATCCGTAACCTCGCCGAAAACGCTATCCGGCACGCGCCCAAGGATACCGTGGTCGAATTCGTCGTCGAGGAGAACGGCACGGTGACGGTGCAGGATCGCGGTCCGGGAATCTCGGAGGAGGAACGCCAGCTGATTTTTCAGCGTTTCTGGCGGCGCGATCGCAACCAGCAGGGAAGTACCGGGCTCGGGCTTTCCATCGTGCAGCGCATCGCCGAATTGCACGGGGCGACCATCGAGGTCCAGAACAGGCTGCCCGGCGGCGCGCAGTTTTCACTTGCCTTCGCCAGGGCCGAGAAGCCGGCCACGGCGGTTTGAAAACACGCATGTTTTGTCTGCCGCCACTTGACGCAGGCCCGCGTCCTGCGATCAAGATGCTGCGCCCGAACATCATCACGGGCTAGTGTGGCGGTCCAGAAGTCCGCATCATTGCTGCCGCTAGTTCGTCATGCGGACTTCTGAACCAAAGCCACACTAGAAAACAATGACTTACTAGAACCTATCTCAAAATTGCCTGAAGAGGATAAGTAGGCAAGCGAGTTGAACGAAACCGAGAAAGTTTTGA
>Ga0307474_10001932_pt1 | contig 14931 bp, 10 predicted proteins | sample atmos_gasesECM1C_2_FD_203312 | JGI IMG/M metagenome (GOLD analysis project Ga0307474, IMG submission 203312) | Hardwood forest soil microbial communities from Morgan-Monroe State Forest, Indiana, United States - atmos_gasesECM1C_05 | ecosystem: Environmental > Terrestrial > Soil > Temperate... | reverse complement strand
AGTGACGTCAACAAGGCACGTGCACATTTAGTCACGGATATCCTGATCGACGCGGTCGCTCCGACCAACGCGATGCTGACCAATCCGGCGGCCGTTCGCAAATTCGTCGACACTGGTGGCCGAAGCCTCTGGGATGGGCTGAAGAACTACCTCGACGATCTCACTCGGAACGGTGGCATGCCGTCGATGGTCGATCAGAGTGTTTTCAAGGTCGGTGAGAATCTGGCGACAACACCGGGCGCCGTAGTCCTGCGCAATGAGCTCCTGGAGTTGATCCAATATGCGCCGACGACACCGAATGTCAGGAAGCGGCCGCTGGTCATCACCCCGCCGCAGATCAACAAATATTATGCGCTCGACCTTTCGCCCGACAAAAGCATGGTCCGTTTCCTGCTTGACAGCGGCATTCAGATCTTCTGCGTGAGCTGGCGCAATCCCACCGCGGAGCATCGCGATTGGGGACTCGATACCTATGTCGCGGCGCTCGATGAAGCCGTTGACGTCGCGCGAGACGTGAGCGGCAGCGACGACATCTCGATGATGGGATCCTGCTCGGGTGGCATCACCTCGACGGCCTATTTCGCGACGCTCGGAAGCGCCGCGCAGAAGAAGATCAGGAATATGGTGCTGGCGGTCTGCCTGCTCGACCCGAACACCGCCGACGAGAGCGCTTTCGGCTGCCTGATGACGCCGGAGACGATGCGCGCGGCCAAGGAAGCCTCGCGGCTGCGCGGTATGGTCGACGGCCACGAACTGGCGCGGATGTTCGCCTGGATGCGGCCGAACGACCTGATCTGGAACTACTGGGTCAACAATTATCTGCTCGGCAACCAGCCGCCAGCCTTCGATATCCTGTTCTGGAACGCCGACACGACGCGGCTTCCCGCCCGCCTGCATGGCGATTATCTCGACCTCTATTTCACCAACCCGTTCGTCAATGCCGGAAAGGTCACGCTGAACGAGAAGATCATCGACATGGGAAAGGTCGAAGCCGATTGCTACGTCGTCGCCGGCGTCACCGACCACATCACGCCGTGGAAGGGCGTGCACAGGACCGCGCAGATAATGGGCAAGGGCACAACCTTTGTGCTTTCAAACAGTGGCCATCTGCAGAGCCTGCTCAATCCGCCGACAAATCCAAAAGCCTCCTTCGTGATTGGGCCGGTCAATCCATCGGGGCCGGATGCGTTTCTGGCCGCGGCCGAGAAACGCAAAGGAAGCTGGTGGCTCGACTGGCGCGATTGGCTGCACGCGCGTTCAGGCGAGGAGGTAGCCGCACCCACCTCGCTGGGCGGCGAGCGCCATCCAGTCCTTGGCGCAGCTCCGGGGACCTACGTCTTTGATTGACCATCTTGCCGGCGGGGACCAGCCAGGCGGGGTGACCCGGCCCGCCGCAACAAGCGCGAGAGCGGGCGAGATCGAGGCTCGGCAGATCTCGATTGGCGGACAGTCCCTCCAGGTCGCGATCAGGCACGGCGATGGCAGCGGTCCGCCGCTCATGCTGTTCAATGGAATCGGGGCCAACTGGGAGCTGGCGCGGCCGTTTCTCACGGCATTGACCGCGACGACGGCGATCATCTTCGACGTGCCCGGCGTCGGCGGCTCGCCGCGCCCGTTACTGCCCTATCGTCCGTCGACGCTGGCGCGGCTCGCAGCCGGGCTTGTGCAAGAGCTCGGCTATGACGAGGTTGACGCTGCGGGCGTGTCCTGGGGAGGCGGCATCGCGCAGCAATTCGCGCACCAATATCCACGACTTTGCCGACGGCTGGTGTTGGCTGCGACGACGCCGGGCGTCATCATGGTGCCGGCAAGTCCTTCGGTGTTGTGGAAGATGGCCACGCCGCGCCGCTACACCGATAAGGATTACATGAACCGGATCGCGGCAGACATTTACGGCGGCGCCTTCCGCAAGGATCCGTCCCTGGTCGGTCCGCATGCGGCGGCCATGCATGGCGCGCGCAATCTCGGTTACCTCTATCAGCTGATTGCCGTCACCGGCTGGACCAGCCTGCCGTGGCTGTGGTCGCTGCGGCAGCCGACGCTCGTCCTGATGGGTAGCGATGATCCGCTTGTTCCTCCAGTCAACGGTCGGATCCTGGCGCGGTTGATCCCGAACGCCGAGTTGCGCATGATCGACGATGGCCACTTGTTCATGGTGACGCGTCCAGCCGAAACCGCGGCCTTGATCGAGGCGTTTCTCCTCGACGAGAACAAGCGCGTCAGTACCGGATCTTACGGGGGGTCGCCAATGGTCGATCGCCTGTTTCCGAAGACGAAAGGCGAGCGTCAACAGTAACTGAAGCAAAGAGCAAGGGAGAGCGCCATGACAGACAGCAACTCATATCTGGACGTGTTCAGAAAGTTTGGCAGCGATCTTGGATTGCCGAAGCTGGACGTGGAGAAATTGCTCGAGGCACAGAAGAAGAACCTCGATGCGCTGGGCCGAAGCGCCAAGGTGGCGGCGCAGGGTGCTCAGTCGGTCGCGCAAAAGCAGCGCGAAGTTCTGGAAGCCGGGTTGCGGGAGGCTACGTCTCTGGCGCGTGAATACAAGCCGCTCGGCAAAGTCCAGGAGAATCTCGCGCTGCAGACTGAATTTACCAAAAAGGTGTTCGACATCGCGGTCAAGGGGGCCCAGGACAGCACGGCGACGGCGCGACAGTCGACCACCGAGGCCGTGAAGATCATTCAGGATCGGATGAAGGAAAGCTTCGAGGAGTTCCGCAACAGCGTCGGAAAGGGCAAGTCCGCCTGACATCATTTGCCAAGGGGGCAGTGCGACACGAAGAACCCGGCGCGAGGCAACTGGTCGTCGCGCCGCAGCCACGAAACATCGGGCCACGCCTCACCACTCAAGAGGAGAATTTCATGGCGAATTTGCAAGCGGCACAAACGAAGAAGCCGGACTACGTACCGCCCCCGGTCAACGGCGACTTCTATCATATTGCCAACGTGCTCGACGAAAAGGAACGGGCGCTGGTGCGGCGCGTCCGCGACTTCACGGAGAGTGTCGTTGCGCCCGTGATCGAGGATTATTGGGGCCGTGACGAATTTCCATTCGCGATCATTCCAAAAATGGCCGAAATCGGCATCGGCGGTGTGGGCTATCAAGGCTACGGCGCGGCCGGCGGTAGCTGGCTTCTGAACGGTTTCGTCGCGATGGAGCTGGCGCGTGTCGACGCGTCGGTTGCTACGTTTTGGGGCGTGCATACCGGATTGTCGGCCGGGTCGATCTACCTTTGCGGGGACGAGGAACAAAAGCAACGCTGGCTACCCTCGATGATGCGTTTCGAAAAAATCGGCTCGTTCGGCCTCACCGAACCGCTGGTGGGGTCAGCAGCATCGGGCGGGATGCTGACCACCTGCCGTCGCGACGGTGACGCCTGGATCCTCAACGGTCAGAAGAAATGGATTGGAAATTCGACCTTCGCCGACATCAACGTGATCTGGGCGCGCGAAGAAGGCTCGAACCAGGTCAAGGGCTTCGTCGTCGGCAAGGACAATCCGGGATTCTCGGTCGAGAAGATCAAGACCAAGATGGCGCTAAGGGTCGTGCAGAACGGACTGATTACGCTGAAGGACTGTCGCGTGGGCGAGGCGGATCGGCTGCAGAAGGCCAATTCCTTCAAGGACACCGCGAAAGTCCTGCGAATGACGCGCACGGGCGTTGCCTGGTTTGCCGTGGGTTGCCAGATGGGCGCCTATGAACACGCATTGCGCTACGCGACCGAGCGAAGGCAGTTTGGCAAGCCGATCGGCGGCTTCCAGTTGGTGCAGGACCTGCTGGTGCGCATGCTCGGCAATGTCACCTCGACCCAGGCAATGATGCTCCGGCTGGCTCAGTTACAGGACGAAGGCGTCATGCTGGACGAGCATGCCTCGCTTGCGAAAGCATTTTGCACGGTCAAGTGTCGCGAGACCGTCGGTTACGCGCGCGAGCTCTTGGGCGGCAACGGCATTCTGCTCGAGAACCACATCGGGCGCTTCGTGGCCGACGCCGAGGCGATCTATTCCTACGAGGGCACGCGCGAGATGAACACTCTGATCGTTGGCAAATCCATTACCGGGTTGAGTGCGTTCGTCTGACAAGTCGTCACGCAGTCTACTCTGAATTATGCCAGCCGGCGCAGCGGGCGTGAGCAGAGCGATCTGAACGAGTCAAAGCTGGACGGCTTTCGGCAACTCTGCCGCCAAGTGGTCGATGAAGGCGCGGACGGATGGCAGCAAGCCACGCCGATACGGCATTAGCGCCGTGAGCCTCGAATCGTCTGCAGTCCAGCCGGGTAGGACCTGCCGCAGCACGCCAGAGCGCACATCGTCGCGACAAACATAGCCAGGCAGGGCGACGGTCACCGAGTTCTCCCCGGGCTGCAAACTCTTTTGCGGGCTGAAGCACAAGTGGCTTGTTTTGACGGGGACTTCCTGATGCTGAGCGGGTGTGGCGGGCGCGGATTCTCGGCACCGACAGAATGAAAGGACCGAGTGTGGCGTTCCACTAACTGACGATTGCGCCTCATACCGTTATATCGCTGGAAATATACCGCATTTCTCGACCTACAAGGGCGCCTTGACCCAAAGGACGCCTGTCATACGTATTGCCAGAGAGCGAAATGGAGGTTATCGTTATATGTGATAAGATATAACGAGTTGGGAACAATCTTGATGTCCAGTCTATTCCTCGTTCATCAAACCCCTTTGGCTGGGAATAGCACTTTCACGCCTCGCGGGCCGAACGTTCTCTCGCCGCTGGTTGCATCCGATACCAGGGGTCGAAGGCCGAAAATCTGGGATATCGCCCCCTCCCTGCATTGCTCAATCATCGGGACTTGTCTCTCGGCCGCCGAGTTGCGGCAATTTTTCGTCAGGCTCGGTGATGCCAATGCCAGAACCGCATCGGATAACGTTCTGCACCACTCCGGCGTTCGTGCCGCAGGCAGGCACGACGTTATCGGAAAATTACTGAACAAGGCGCTGGACAACCGCCACGAGACAACGATCAGGCGCTTTGCGAGAGCCTCAGATACCGCGCAGGTGAGAGAACTCTGGCTCGAGGCCTTTGAACAGGGGAATATCCCTGGCGGTTACTGGGCCGTTCTGACCCATCCTGCGACCGATCGCGCTCTAGTTGAAGAGGCATTCGGCCAAGTACACATGCTCTCGCATATGGTTGGCTCATCCAATCGGATCGATATCGTGCGGTTGCGCACCCTCGAACGAGAACTCGCTGAACGCGATGAGAAGATTGCGCGGCAGGAGGCGCGGCTTTCGGAGAACTCTCGTGAACGTTCCAAGCTGGTGCGCAAGATCGAAATACTGGAAGCGGAAGCTCGCCGGCGGGACGTGGCTGACCGGGCCACCGCCGAGATGGTTTCGAATGCTGCTACGACCTCGATGCTTCTGCAGCGGCTTGACGCCGAGAAGGCCCATTCGAGTGCGTTGGCCTCGCGGATAGCCGATCTTGAAGAACAGATTGGGAAGGTCCGTAGATCTGTGGCGATCCTCAATAAGCAAAATGACCAGCTTCAACGCGAGGTCAAAGCGCTCGAAGCCGAACTCAGCATCGGCGAGGAAGGCGATCCCACCGCAAGGGTTGAGAGCGACTTGAAGGGCGTGACGGTACTCTATGTTGGTGGTCGCCCCGGATTGATCGATCAGTTGAAAAAAATCGTCACCAAGCGAGGGGGCACGCTGCTTTCGCATGACGGCGGGATCGAAGAAAACCTGGCCGCGCTGCCTGGGTTGGTCAGCCAGGCGGCCGTTGCATTCTTTCCCATCGATTGCGTCAGTCACTCCGCCGTCGGGCAAATCAAGAAATCGTGCCGAGAGGGGCACAAGTCATTCATTCCGCTTCGGACCGCAAGCGTCGCGAGTTTCATGGCCGCCATTGGCAATCACGCGCAGCTTTGACTTTGATCGAGCATCGAATTTTCCTGATGTCGAAAGGGAAAATTGCACGGCGTCAACGTGAATATGGCATTTATTTTCAGCACCCACTGCGTGCCAATTTATCAAATCGTCGCAGCCACGGCGGTGGCATCGTCAATTCGTCCGCGATTCAGCCAGCCTGGATCGATGCGCGGCAGGGGGATCGCGTCGATAAGAAGCTGCGTGTAGAGATCGCGTGGGGATGTGAAGATGTCGTCGCATCTACCGTGTTCGACGATTGATCCGTATCTCATGACATATACACGATCGCACACGGACCGGATCACCGAGAGGTCATGGCTGATAAAGGCCATGGCCAGCCCCATTTCGCGCGTGAGTCCTTTCAGCAGGTTCAGTGTCTGGGCTTGTGTAGAGGCATCCAGACCCGAGACGATCTCATCGGCCAGAACGAAATCCGGCTCGAGCAATGCAGCGCGTGCAATGCCGATACGTTGTCGCTGACCGCCGGACAATTCGTGCGGTGCCCGATCAAGGCAGCTTGACGGCAAAGCGATCCGATCGAAGAATCGTCGCACTCGCCGCTCCGCATCGCCCTTATCCGTTGCAACGCCGTGGAACAGCAGAGGCTCGGTCAAGATTCGGCGAATGCTGTGTCGAGGATTGAGCGAACTCATCGGATCTTGAAAGATCATCTGCATGCGACGCCGTAGAGGTATGATCCGCGACTCCGTCAGGCGGGTGATGTCTACTCCATCGAAATTGATGCTGCCTTTTGTCACCTTGGTCAGCCCCAGAAGCGCTCGGCCCAGCGTCGATTTGCCGGAGCCCGATTCGCCAACAATGCCAACGGTCTCGTGACGATCGATATGGATGTCGATGCCGTGCAGGACCTTGTTTCCACCCGCGGTGCTCCGTCCGAAGCGCCGTCGGGCGCCATACACAACTTCAATGCCCGTTGCCTTGACCAACGTGTCAGCCATTGCTGCTCCGTCCATCGGAGGCGATGATATCCGCCCGCAGCATGTTGATGACGCTGTCGGGCACCGGCTGTAGACCGGTCTCGGGCCGGTCATAGCGCGGGCCGGCGGCGATCAAAGCCTTGGTGTAAGGCTGTTTCGGAGCGGCAAGAATCTCGGCCGTGGTTCCCGATTCGACCACGCGGCCCTCGAAAAGCAGCGTTACCCGATCGCATATCTGGGCGACCACGCCAATATCGTGAGTGACAAAAACGATTGCGGTGTGGTGGCTCGCCTGCAGATGCCGCATCAAGCGCAAAACCTGTTTTTGCACGGTGACGTCGAGGGCGGTGGTCGGCTCGTCGGCAATGATGAGCTTCGGCTCGAGAGCAAAGGCTGCAGCGATCAATATGCGTTGCCGCATTCCCCCCGACAGTTCGTGCGGAAAAGCACGCATGACGCGTTCGGGATCGCGGATCTGGACCTCATCGAGCAGTTCGAGCGCGCGCAGCCGCGCCTGACGCCACGGCAGATTGCGCCGCAGGCGCAAGCCATCCGTAAGTTGGCCTTCGATCCGACGCCCGGGATTGAGTGCGGTGAGTGGGTCCTGCGGTATCAGTGCGATCTGGTCGCCGAAAATTTGATTGAGTTCCCGTTCGGGCAGGTTCCGCAAGTCGCGACCATCGAAGACGATACGCCCGGACGTTATGCGAACGGTGCGAGGCAGGATGCCGAGCAAGGCCTTGGCGATAGTCGATTTTCCGGCTCCGCTTTCTCCAACCAGTCCCATGGTCTCGCCGGGCGCGACGCCGATGCTTACCCCGCGCAAAATCAGTCGGTGATCAAGCTCGGACCTTGCGCTCAGATCGCTAATGCTCAGTATCGAGTTCGTCATCGGCGAAGCACCGGATCGAGTGCGCGCCGTAGTCCTTCGCCGAGCTGGTTGAAGCACAGCACCGTGGCAAAGAGCGCAGCGAGCGGCGCAGCAAGAACCCACCAGGTTTGATGGATGTATTGCCGGCCCTCGGCAATCATCCCGCCCCAAGTCGGCGTATCGGAAGAGACCGATAGGCCAACGAAGGACAGGATTCCCTCGACGATAACCGCTATGCCCATTTCGAGGCTCACAAGTGCCAGCAGTACCGGCATAATATTGGGCAAGATTTCCCGCAGCAGGATATACAGCCGCGGATAGCCGACCGCGCGAGCGGCGAGCACATAATCCTGCTGGGCCTGCGCCATGGTTTCGGCGCGAATGACCCGGCAGAACCTCGTCCAGTCGATGATGGCAATAGCCGCGATAACCGACGTAACTCCAGAGCCGATCACCGCAACGAGCAGGATAGATAGCAGCACGGGCGGAAACGACATCCATATTTCGACCAGGCGCGATATTGAGCCATCGACCAATCCGCGATACCAGCCGGCGAGCAGCCCGAGTGTCGTCCCGATGAGCGCTGCGAGGCCTGCCGCCACGACGGCGACGATCAGGGTAATTCGAGTGCCGAAAATCAGTCTCGAAAGCACGTCTCGACCCAAATTGTCGGTGCCGAGCAGGTGACCGCGCTCGGCTCCGTCGAATCCGGCAGGCGGGAGCGCCGATAACATCAGATCTTGATCGAGCGGGTCGTGCGGCGAGATAAGCGGAGCGAGGAGCGCCACCAGCGCGAGCAACAGGATGAAGCCGCCGGCGCCAGCGACTTTCGGTTCGGACATCAGGACCTTTAGCTGGCGCCGCCACCGGGGGGAATGCGATTGTACGGCCTTGGTCGGTGGAGCGAGAGAGACGGCTTCATCCATGGCGCAGCCTTGGATTGAAGACGAGTTGCAGCAGGTCAACCAGCATGTTCACGGCGATGAAGATCACGGCAAAGACGAGCACCAGGCCCTGGATGAGAGGCAGATCGCGGTTGATGACAGCGTCGATTGCCATGTTGCCGATACCGGGATAGGCGAAGATGCGTTCGGTAATGACGGTTCCGCCGACCAGGAAGGTGAACTGCACGCCGGTTAGCGCAAGCGTCGGCCCGATTGCGTTGCTCAGGGCTTCCTGAAGCACAAGGCGCAACCGCGACATTCCCTTCAGTTGCGCCAGCAGAACGTAGTCCTGGGCCATCGCTTCGATGAGGGCGTCCTTCAACACGCGGGCAATCACGGCAGCCAGCGGCAAGCTCAATGCGAGAACAGGCATCACGAGGTGGCGGGACAAGTCGGCAAAGACGTCGAAGCGCAGTCGCAGAAGGCTCTCCGCCCAGAAGAACGGCGTAACCATTCCAGAGCCCGCGCTCGGGTCCAGCCGCCCGGAGAGCGGAAGTACCGGCCACAGCACGCCAAAGAACAATGCAAAGGCGAGTGCCCAGACGAAATCGGGTACGGCAAGCAGGAGTCCGTTGACGGCGTCGATCAGTTCGCCGACCCAGGAATTACGCCAAATGGTTCCAACGACCGCTACCGTGCCGCCGAAGAGAACAGCAAATTCGAGGGCGGCGATGCAGAGCTCCAGCGTTGCCGGCAACCGCTCCAGCAGTACTTCAAGAACGTTGCGGCGAAGCGAGATGGATACGCCAAGATCTCCGTGAAATATTGATTGCAGCCAAAGTCCGAATTGAGAGAGGAGACTGCCATCGAGCCCATAGTGGGCGCGCAGCACGGCAATATCGCTCGCGCTGGCGCCGGGAGAAATCATCATCGCCACCGGATCGCCCGGAACGATTCGAAGCAATACGAAGACGACGACTGCGACCCCGGCAAGGGTGCCGGCCGTCGTAGTCAGACGTTTAAGAAGGGCCATTGCGATCATCGCTGCGGCCTGGTTCGTCCGTGCCTGCAGAGGTCGGCACGGCACTGGCCAAGACTAGTGTCCGGTTCTGACATTCGTACCATTTCGCGGCGCGCTCTTTTACGAATGTCAGACACGCCACACTAGCGCCGCGTGCGCCGCGGCGCCACCGTCGTTTGAGTTCACGCGCGAGCCACGAGCGTCGGTTGCAGTGCACCCGATGTATTCGGCGTGACCTTCAGTTCCGACTTGTAGATGATTGGCTGCACGTACTGCAGAAGCGGGATCACGTAACCCTGTTCGGCGATGTAGCGGTCGACCGCCGTCCAGCCGGCGATCCGTTTCTTTTCATCCTTCTCGCCCCAGAGGGGGCCGATCTTTGCGTCGAGATCTTCCGATTTCCACGCCGAATGGGGCGAGGGACCGAACATGGCAAAACCCGTCGAAGTCGTCGGATCGCCGATTGCATTGCCCCAGTTGTAGAACGCCGCGGGAGCCAGAGCGTGGGTAGTGCGCAACTCGAAATGCTTGGCGATCTCGTAAACTTCAATTTCTGCCTCGATACCCACCTTGCGCCACATGCCTACGATGGCCTGGATCATCTCATAGTCTTTGGGCTTGAAGCCACGGGTGGTCTGGATGGCGAACTTGGCAGGCTTTTGCGGCGAATAGCCTGAAGCGGAAAGCAGTTCTTGCGCCTTCTTCGGATCGTAGGGGATGGTAATGCTTCTGTCGTAAGCCGAGTATTCCGGGGCTTCAAGCGTATAGATCGGCACGCCGTAACCTCGAAGCAGCCGATCGACCAGAGCCTTCCGGTCGATGGAATAATTGGCGGCGAGCCGGACATTCTTGTCAAGCATCACATCCTTGTTGGTAATGAAGATCATGCCGATATCTGAAATCGGCCGCGCTTCGCCGGCGAGACCCTTCGACTTCTTGAGCCGGTCGAACTCCTCGTAAGCGATTTCGAGGGTGACATCGGATGATCCCGATTCTATTTCTGCTACTCGAGTGGTTGCGTCAGGTACGAATTTGAAGACCACGGTTTCGAAGGCCGGCTTTCCACCCCAATAGTTCGGGTTCGCTTTCAGACGAAGGAAGGCGTTGCCGGAGTACTCGGCGACCATGTAGGGGCCTGTGCCGATCGGCTTCTTTTCGAAGCCTTCAGGCCCGACCTTCTCGTAATAGGCCTTCGGCAGCACGTACCCCGTGAGGAAAGCCATCCACATGAAAAAGGTTGGCTCGTATCGCACGACCTCCGCGGTGATGCGATTTCCATCAGCCTTGTAGTTTGCCGCAGTCGCCCAGATGAACTGAATCGGATTGCCGCCATCCTTCCTTGCAGCTCGCTCGAGCGAGAAAATTACATCCTCAGGACCGAACGGCGTTCCGTCATGCCAGGTAACGCCGCTGCGGACGTCCATCCACAGTTTCGTCTTGTCCTCGTTCCAGCCCCACGCAGTCAAAAGACCGGGTTGGAAAACCAAATCCGGCTTCTGGCCGATATACTGGTCGAAAATCGAACGGTAGATTGCCTGGATGGTCGGATTGACCGCAGACGGGCCCGACGTCGGATCAAACGAAGGCACGTTGACGTTGAATGCTATCGTCAGCGTGTCCTTTCCAGCGGCGATGGCGCGCGAATTTGCAAAGAGTATCTCATTGAAAAACGCACTCGCACCCAGTGCGAGCGACTGACGCCTGGTCAGCAGCATGATTTTTCTCCCCTCGTTACCGGGACGCTGTCGGGCTTCGGTCAAGAAGCGCGGCCCTGGCCGCGCGTTCGGTCAATTGCTTTAAGCTTAAACTATTTGAGCATAGCATCACGTCCTCCCATTCAAGATGTATGAATATGGATTTATATCGTTTCGGCCAGCAAGCCGTATTGATGGGCAGATTGCGCAAAAATCAAGCCCGTTTGACAGGCGATTCAACGATAAATATGCTAATGCAAGTAATTGGGAGGAGCCGATCGATGGCGGAACGCTCGTTTGAACGAGAGGTTCAGGATCTGCGACTGGGCGAAGGGGAAGTTTTCCGCGGCGAAGGCATTCTGGCCATCACAAAGGCGCTGCTGCAGTCGGGCGTAGCCTACGTAGCCGGCTATCAAGGTTCGCCGATTTCGCACCTCATGGATGTGCTGGCCGACGCCAAGGAGGTGATGGACGACCTCGGCATTCATTTCGAGACGTCGGCCTCCGAAGCGGCCGCTGCGGCGACGCTGTCAGCCTCGGTGATGTATCCGTTGAGGGGCGCCGTAACCTGGAAGTCCACGGCTGGCACCAACGTTGCCGCGGATGCGCTGTCGAATCTTTCTTCCGGCGGGGTTACCGGCGGCGCTCTGATCATCATCGGAGAGGATTACGGCGAGGGCTCCTCCATCATGCAGGAGCGCAGTCACGCGTTCGCCATGAAGTCCCAAATCTGGCTGCTGGATCCTCGGCCCAACCTGCCGATGCTGGTGCAAATGGTGGAGCAGGGCTTCGAGTTGTCCGAGGCCACCAATACCCCGGTGATGCTGGAGGTCCGCATTCGGGCGTGTCATGTTCACGGGCAGTTTGTGGCAAAGGACAACAAGAGTCCAACCTTCACCCTGCGAGAAGCGATCGAGAATCCGTCGCGAGACGTCAACCGTATCGTGTTGCCGCCGGCTTCCTTTCTGCAAGAAAGGCAAAAGCTGGAGAAGCGCTGGCCTGCCGCCGTCGATTTCATCAAGAGCCGGCGTCTCAACGAGCTCTTTGGGCCCCTCGAAGGTGACGTCGGCATTATCATGCTGGGTGGCCTGTACAATACGGTGATGCGCTCGTTGCAGCAGCTTGGCCTTGCCGACGTGTTCGGACAGTCGAAGATTCCACTCTATGTCCTCAACGTCGCGTATCCCATCATAGAAGATGAGATGGCGGCCTTCTGCGCCGGAAAGTCGGCCGTTTTGATGGTCGAAGAAGGTGCTCCGGACTTTCTGGAACAGGCTTTGAATACGCTGCTGCGCCGACGCGATTTGAACACGAAAGTGAGTGGCAAGGACGTTTTGCCCATGGCAGGCGAGTACACCGCGCAAGTCGTGGTGAACGGAGTGCACCAGTTTCTGCTGACGCACGCGCGTCCGCTGCTTGGAAACCAGCCGCCGATTCCCGATCCTTCGCCAATCCTCGCTCATGAGAAGGTCAAGGCCCTGGCTGCAGTCGTTCCGCCGAGGCCTCCGGGTTTCTGCATTGGCTGTCCGGAACGGCCGATTTTTGCGGCGCTGAAGCTGACGGAAAAGGAACTTGGGCCGCATCACGTCTCCGCGGATATCGGTTGCCATCTGTTTTCGATTCTGCCGCCCTTCAACATCGGCGGAACAACGATGGGCTATGGTCTCGGGCCGGCGTCCGCCTCGGCATTCAACGTGCCGGCGGACAAGCGGGCGATCTCGATCATGGGAGACGGCGGGTTCTGGCACAACGGTCTCGCCTCGTCCGTCGGCAATGCCGTGTTCAACAAGCAAGATACCGTCATCGTCGTCGTCGACAACTTTTACTCGGCTGCGACGGGGGGGCAGGACATTCCGTCGTCGCGCGCCGAAAATCCGCGCCGAAAAACCAAGAACTCCATTGTCGAGGCCGTGAAGGGTATTGGGGCTACATGGGTAAGGCAGATCGATCGCACTTACGACGTCGCTCGTCTGCGCGACACCTTTCGCGAGGCGTTGACCACGAAGGAGTCCGGGCCGAAAATTGTGGTCGCCTCCTCGGAGTGCATGTTGAACAAACAACGTCGCGTGCGGCCGCAATTCAACAGCCTGGTCGCCAGCGGTGAGCGTGCGGTCAAGGAGCGGTTCGGCGTGGACGAGGACGTTTGTACGGGAGATCACGCTTGCATCCGGCTGTCCGGCTGTCCGTCGCTTTCGCTCAAGCATACGGACGATCCCCTCAAAGATGATCCGGTGGCTTCCATCGACAATAGCTGCGTGGGGTGCGGAAATTGCGGCGAGGTTTCCGAGGCCGCAGTGTTGTGTCCTTCATTCTATCGGGCAGACGTGATCTTCAACCCGACGCGATGGGACCGCTTCATGGCCAACCTGCGCGGTACGTTGATCGGCTGGCTGCAGCGCCGGCGCGAGGCGCGCCATATCGTATTTTCGTGAGGATGCGAGAATGGACGCGACAAGTCCGATGGTCGACCAGCTATCTCGTGAGAAGCCGCTATCGATAGCCATTCTCGCCATGGGCGGCCAGGGCGGTGGCGTGTTGGCAGATTGGATCGTCGAGGTTGCCGAAGCCGAAGGCTGCGTCGCGCAGTCGACTTCCGTGCCGGGAGTCGCGCAGCGGACAGGTGCCACCATCTATTATATCGAAGCACTGCCGCCGCGCGACGGGGTTGCCCCGATCTTGTCGCTGATGCCTACCCCGGGGGATGTCGATGTGGTCATGGCGGCCGAACTCATGGAAGCCGGCCGCTCGGTGCTGCGCGGTCTCGTAACGCCCGATCGCACGACGCTGATCGCCTCCACGCACCGCGCCCTTGCGATAGCGGAAAAAGCGGCGCCCGGTGACGGCACGGGGGATCCCGCCGCGGTCACCGATGCCACCGATTTTGCGGCTCGCCACGTGATCGCCTTCGATATGGAGGCGCTGGCCCAGGCCAACGGCAGCATGATCTCCGCAACGATGCTGGGCGCACTGGCGGCATCCGACGCGCTGCCGTTTCCCAGGGAAACATACGAGAAGGTCGTGGGGCGCGGCCACAAGGGGGCCGCAGGAAGCCTGAAAGCTTTCGCCGCGGCATTCGATCGGGCGCGAAACGCGCCGCGCGAAACGCCTCAGCGCGGTGTCGCGAAAAACCTGGATACGCTGCGCGAAAGCGCCGGTCATCCCCAGCTCGACGAATTGCTAAACCGTCTCCGTTCGGAGATCCCCGCGACCGCCTGGCCGATGGCATTCGTCGGTCTCAAGCGGGTGGTCGAATTTCAAAGCGTCGAGTACGGCCACAGCTACCTGGATCGCCTGAAACATTTGGCTGAGCTGGATCGCAGGCATGGGAACGGGGCGGAGGACTTTGCATTCACCCGCGAAGCGGCGAAGTACGTGGCGGTCGCCATGGCTTACGATGATGTCATTCGAGTCGCGGATATAAAGGTGAGATCCTCGCGCTTTTCGCGGGTAGGCCGGGAGATAGGCGCAAAGGATGATCAGATTGTCTATTCCACCGAATATCTGCACCCGCGCGCGGAGGAGATCTGCGGCTTGCTGCCCAAGCGGCTGGGAAGATTTTTCGAGAGCCGTCCATCGCTGTTTCGTGCACTTGATCGAATCGTCAATCGTGGTCGACGAG
>Ga0307474_10001931_pt1 | contig 14940 bp, 12 predicted proteins | sample atmos_gasesECM1C_2_FD_203312 | JGI IMG/M metagenome (GOLD analysis project Ga0307474, IMG submission 203312) | Hardwood forest soil microbial communities from Morgan-Monroe State Forest, Indiana, United States - atmos_gasesECM1C_05 | ecosystem: Environmental > Terrestrial > Soil > Temperate... | reverse complement strand
CTGGATTCCATCATGAAGAAGCCATCTTTTGTCGCGAAAAACTGGTTGTTCCCCGCGAAAATTTTTGGATTCCCCGTCCTATGTCATTGTTCCCCGTCCACCCTAATTGTTCCCCGTCCCCTTCAATTGTTCCCCGTCCCCCTTAATTGTTCCCCGCCTGGTGTTGGGATTCCCCGTGCGGCTCATATCTCCTTCAAAACAGCACCAAATAACATAAAACCGGTATCGTTGGAAAGAGAAAAATTAGCTCTACAAGATTATGTAATCAGAATTTGAATTGGAACAAAATTGGCATGTTTATAGTCAAAATACTGCATTTTTAGAGCTGAAGTTGAAATTTGCATTCTGATGCACAAACATACTCCATGATATGTCAAGATGCATAAGTGACAATCTCCAATTCCAAATATGCATGCTAATTGTTCTCCATCCTGTGTTTGGATTCCCTGTGGCTCATAGCTTCTTCAAAATAGCACCAAATAACACAAAACCACTATCATTGGAAAGAGAAAAATCAGATCTACAATATTAAGTGATCAGAAATTGAATTGGAGCAAAATTGGCATGTGTATAGTGAAAATACTCCATTTCCTGACCTGGGTCCAGGATGAAGTTCATAGAATCATTTTCATAAAATTTCAGTCACAATATATAAAGTGTATTTAAGCAAGCTTGAGTAAGAAAGGCATCATAGCAAAGTAAGGAGTAAGAATCTAACTATTTTCTAACAATTCCTCCACCAGTTCCTGGAGGTCTCCTATCTCTCCTGTAAGAGCATTAACAGTATCCTCAAGGCTGGACAATTCCTGCTCTGTGTCATCTACCCTTTCAGATAAACCCTTCACCTCACCCATAGTGGATTCCAGCTGCTCAGAGAATTTAACCCTTTTGACCCTGCCTCCTGGAAGGACACCATTATCCTTCATTACCCTTTTTCTTTTCTTGCTGAGTGATTCTTCTTTGGTTTTTATGGTTGCATCCAAGTCTTCTTCAATCTTCTGCTTTCCTTGAAGGACCAAGTCCAAGGCTTCCACTAGAGCCTTCTTCTTGTGGTAGAGAGACTGGAAGTTTTGGAGTTCTGTGTGTATTTCTCTCATTGTAAAATAAATTGATTGTTCTGGTGGAGTAAGGATGTTGATAATAAAGTAGATTGCACCAACACTTACCTATCTGGGGATCCTCTGCCATGTTTTCTCTCAGTGTTTGGTCCACTGGATTGAAATATCAGACTGATGAATTGATTTATATTTGTTGTTACTTACAAATCCCCACAGAAATAGGAGTATGGACATTGTGACCTTCCCCCAGTGAAGCAAGAACTGAGGAACATATGTCAACCTCAGGTATAATCACAATAATTGCTAATCAGCTCACAAGCAGGAATGAGGGGAGTGTGATGTAGTTCTTCAGACTCAGAGGGCATGATGAGTAGTGTGTGTGTGAACTGTGAGCTGAAGGGTATGTGTAAAGTGGGGCTGCTAAGGAAAGGGGGGTGTCTCAGGTCCCCTCTACATATACCTTTTGGAATCTTAATGTGTGCATGTGCAAATCATTCAAATGAATTATGAGATGAATTTGAAGCATGGGATTGGTTAATTACCTCAAAATAATAGATACATACATCAAGCCCTCATGTTTAACACATGGTGTATCACATTATGTAAATGCAGCCACATCAGCCTGATGTTTAGCACATGGTATCCATGTTAATAAATGCAGCCTCATATTTTACACATGTTATCATATTATGTAAATCAAGCCACATCAGCCTCATGGTATGATGTTATGTAAATCCAGCCATATCAGCCTCATATTTTACACATGGTATCACATTATGTAAATTCAGCTACATCAGCCTCATGTCTAGCACATGGTATCACATTATATAAATGCAGCCACTCAGCCTCATGTTTTACATGTGGTATTTATGTTACATAAATGCAGCCACTCAGCCTCATGTTTTACATGTGGTATTTATGTTACATAAATGCAGCCACTCTGCCTCATGTTTAGCACATGGTATCATGTTATGTAAATCCAGTCATGTCAACCTCATGTTTTACACATGGTATCATGTTATGTAGATCCAGCCATATCAGCCTCATGTTTTACACATGGTATTTATTGTTACATAAATGCAGCCACATTTTCCTCATGATGTAATATAAAGAATTCATTCCATGATTTACATAACATAAATACCATATACTAAACATGAGCTGGCTGCATTTACATATCATGATATCATGTGTTAAACATGAGGCTGATGTGACTGCATTTATGCATGGATACCATGTGTAAAACATGAGGTTGATGTGACTGCATTTACATAACATAGATGTGCAAACATGAGGCTGATATGGCTGGATTTATATAACATGATACCATGTGCTAAACATACATAAATGGAACCACATCATGTCCAAAGCATGGCTAATTACCTCAATGAAATGCATAGCCCTTGGTCAGCAAGCAAAAGGCTATAAATTCACTGTCCCATCCACTGTCCCATCAACAACCAGAAGCTCAGTGCCTTCACTTCAGATATTCACAACACCCATGTCTGTTTCAAATCTCTCAACTGCATCCCCTGGTTAGCAAAAAAAAAAAGTCATCCCTAACCATTATACCCATACTGACTCTTACTCCCCTAGCCACAGTAGCATCAGTTTTGCCTGAATCTTCAGTGGTAAACTGTAAGTAACATCCTATAAAAATGGATCCTAATTCTAATACTATAATGATCAGTGGCAGCTACTCACAAAGAATTCAATGATGAGGAAGATGCACTCAGTCAGGAATGCTCCATCCACAGCTGCAATTGCTACTTACTTCATTTTCTAGACTTCTCCCTGAACCTTAGAATAGGGGAACTCCTTCAAGACCTTACCAGATATGCGAGGAACATTCAAAGACACAAGAGGCTTCTCCAAGCCCTTGATCTTGTCATTCAAGAAAAGAGACTTGCAGAAATCTCATTGGATGACAGCATTAGGAAGAAGAGAAGGAAGATAGAGGATTTGGATAGGAGGGTCAAGTACATGGAGAAACAGGAAAGAGTGACAGGGAAGATTCAGAGTCTTAATTATGATGTTGGGGGGGTCCTTGAACAGGTAAATGAGGCAGAAACCCATTTAGAACAGACTCAAGATGCTGTGTCTAGGGTTGAAGGGGAGCTGGATAGTCTCAAATATATGGTGGAGGAGCTGCAGGACAGCATGTAAACCTCATGTAATCTCTGAACCTTGGATCTTACATTGCATATTGTATACTTCTCTCTTGTGTATGGCTGTGAATACTAGCCCACTCTGGAATGGAATAAAATGAACATAGAGACCATATATAGGACTAGATCTATTAATTCAACCAAACCTGCATCAAACTATGTCAGTGAAAATTTGATTTCCTATGAGGAATGATGCATGCTCATATTTTTCCATGAGGATGGCACATGTTAAAGTGTATAAATAACATTAACATAGTGCCATCTTGACTATCCACTTATCATTCTAACAGTCAAAATACTGTAAATTTGAAGCTGAATTTGAAACTTTGCATTTTAATATACAAACATGCTCTCTGATATGTCTGGATGCATAAGTGATCATTATAGTTACTCAATATACATATGAATTGTTCTGCACCTGCTGTTTGGATTCCTGTGCAACTCATATCTCAAATAACATAAACAGGTATTATCAGAAAGAGAAGAATCAGATCTACAAGGTTTTTTTATTGATATACTGACATTTGTTTGTGCAAATGAGTCATACATCTCTGAGTGGCAAATTCTGGTGAGACCAACAAATTGCATCAGATGATTGACCTTTTGTAAGCTTTTGTAAGGACAATACTTGGTACTTATATTATACAGTGTATTTTTTCTCCATTGTGTCTCAGCTATAAACCTCTCAGGCTTTTCAATCCTGATTCAATTGGCATGTTGTGGTTACCAAAGAGCAAAATATTGATGTAACTACTTAATCAACTAACTACAACTTTCTGATCACCTTTCCTACTGTCTCCTTAAGAGTGAGAAGCTCTTCCTGTAATGTACTGACACTCTCCTCCAGAACTTCTCTAGCAGCCTCTGTTTCTTGTACTCTTTCATCCAATCTACCATGTTGTGCCCCCATTTCCTCCATCTTCTCTTCAGCACACCCCAAGTCTTTCTGAAGATCCTCCACAATGACCAGCAAGGACTTAAACTTGCCTATCTTCCTCTGGAGTCTCTTCACCTGCTTCTCCTTACTACCAATACTCTGCTCCAGGTCCCTTTCAGTAGCCTCTAGTTTGGAAATCTTGGCCTTCCTTTCCTGTATCCTGGAGTCCAGGGCATCTACAAGCATCCTCTTCTTGCCTACCACACTGTCTGCCCACCCCCTGACAGTCATCTGGATACTCTTAGAGAGATCTGTACCTGTAATATAAGTATTAAAATTGGGTTTAGTGAGATGAATAAGTGTGGACTTACACTCCTTCTCTACTGCAAACTGATATGTTTCTTCTAAGGCCTTCATTGAGACTGCAAATGGATTATTATAATGAAGAGGCATTTATATAAATTAGTGCTTACCTCTCCCCTTGTTGGGTGGGTTGGAAACAATACTAGAACCAGGGAATGTGGAAGGACCAGAGACAGTGGAGGCAGGAGTACCAGGGACAGTGGAGGCAGAGGTCAGAGTAGGAGCAGAAGCTAAAGGAACAAAAAAACAAATATATCAGCAATGTTATACAAATTCAGGATCAGTATAACTTACATTCTTTCAAATTATGAGCATCAGTGTCAGGTAGGGTGATTGAGGGGGAAGGTGGGCTGAATATAGCTATATGAATGTGTGAATGATGAGCTACATGAAATAAGTACAAAAAGCCCATACCCTTGTATAGCTCAGAGCTCTCTAGAAGAGCCTGCTTTGGCAAGGGTGAAGGTTGCATGGAAGAAGTAGACATAATGATGGGGGGAAGAGATGAGTGGGAGAATGGGTGAGGGGATGGCCCATCTCTCCTTATATAGCTTTCAGAGGATTCCTAATGTGAAATTTGACCTGGAGGGAGCCATGAGGCAGGCCTTAAGGCAGTCAAGAAACAACCACATGGTAGCCTCAAGGCAAGCCTCAAGGCTGCCATGAGGCAGCTATCATGAGGCAAGCCTCAAGGTAGGCAGCTTTTGTTACTGTTTCTGCATGTATACTTGTTGTTACTGGCATTTTGTCCATAACTTGTATTATTAGGCACCTCTTATTTATTGCCTATGTACCATTAGATACCTATGTTGTGTGACATATACAACTTACCTCCAGCCTCCACTTAACTTCACATGCCATGCTTGTAAAGGTTTGTGTTTTGTCAACATGCACTCTGAACACTTTTCCATAGTTGCCTAGGCAGCCTATGCTATTCAGCCACATCAACCTCATGTTTAACACATGGCATCATCATGTTATGTAAATTCAGCTGCCTCATGTTTGACACATGTTAAATACTCTTATGAAATAAATCATATCAAGTGCCTCCTGTGTAAAGTAATTACCTCATGTTAACTACTGAAAATGCATCTGTGGTGTTGTAAACCTCATGTAATATTTAAACCTTGCATTTTATATTGTATATTGTATACTTCTCTTTTGTGTATGGATCCAATGAATGGCTGCTTCTGAAAGGAAATACAATACACAGACCATAAGATTATTTCAAATGAACCTACATAGGCACTAGTGAAAAATTAATGCATTGCATTTCCCATGAGGATGATGCATGTTGATTTATCTATGAATAAGATCCATGGTGCATGTTGATGCCTCATGTTTTCCATGAAGCATGCTGAGGCCTGAGCTTCTCCATGAGGTTAAAGTGTATAAATACCATCAAAATAATGCCATCTTGATACCCCATCCTGACACCTTTGAACCCCCATTCCATAGCTGTTACCCAAGTGTAAGCTATTATTTACCCCTGTTTGAGAGTATATAACATTCAAACCACATTGGTTTATTCAGGCAATGGGCAAGCATTCAAACACACACAAGAATGTGCATGTAAGATATAAAGGTTTATTCACTTATATGTACTAATAATAATGGCAATATAGCCAATTGTACCTCAGCCCACCAATTTGCCAGGGAGGCCCCCATCATATCATTCCCTCAAATCTGGCAATGCATCTATAGCACCCCTTCCAAAGGATTCAATAGAGACTGAACAATCACCTTCACAAAGTTCATCCTCTGGGGCTGAAATCCCAGCCTCTCTTCAGGCCATAGCAGCCCAGGCTGGTGCTCTAGCTAATGTTGTCAAAGTTTCAGACATTCAAGATGATCAAGGACCTCAACTACTGAGAGAACTGGATCACAATGATTGGACCTTGTTAGCTGAAATACAACTCCCTGATATCCCTATTTGGTTTGAGCATCAGGTAAGAAGTGTTTCCAATTATTGACCAGCACTGACAATTTGGCATGATTGCAGCTGCAAGACTGGAGCTACAAAGAGTCTAAGATGCACCCACTGCTCAAGTTTCAAAACACCTCTGCAGTATTTGATTATTCTAGTGACCTTGGTATCAGGTCATGTATTGGGTCTATGGATTCCTCCTTTCTACAGATTGGGAAAGCAATCCCTGTGTACAGAGCCACTTATTATTGTGGTCAGAAATGCACATGGCCCCCTGAGAATGAATGGAAGGCTATGAAGGAGGAAGATGCAAAGAAAAAAAAGCAGGCCAAATTTGAAAGAGGCAGATCAACAAAGGTAAAGTTCCTGCCAGCTGTTACTTGGAAATATTCACACTTTAAATGCAATTACCTAAGGCCTCAAATAATTCAGGGAAAGTGAAAGACAGAAGTCACACTAGACAAGCCAATAAACAATGCAAATCTAGATTAGATGTGTGTTCAGCAAATTAATGTTTTTCAAGTACTAACCACTGATGGTGTTCCCTTGTAGATTGAGGTTCACAGTGACAGGCCAAACATTGCTAAGATGTGGCATCAAGGGTCTCACCAAAATGCACCTCAATATTCCTTATCCTGGAGCAAAAGGCTCAGAGCAGCTGTGCTTGACTCAACTTACAGGACTTCATCCACCACATCACTGACAGCATCAAGGGCCCAGCTTTGCAAGTATTAATGCCAGTGCAGCAAGAATTTTCTAACACTCTGACATATTCAATAGTTATTCAACATACAATACAGCTACAACAGCAAAATAAAAGGGCCAATTCCACAGCTTTCCTGGACATTACCCCATCCTTCAGGCTTCCATCTAACAAGCAGCTTATCTACTTGATGCCTACTGCCCAGAGAAGGTTTAAGTTGGCATCAAAATCATTTGAAGGGCTTCATGTCCTGGCCCAAAAAAGGCCTGATGTTGTATTAAAGTAAGGCAATATGGGCTAGACAACACCTTCTAATCCTCATATGTTTGATTCAGATATCAGCCTTATGATGATGAGGAACCACTGTTATTCATTGTAGCTTCTCAGGAATCCCTCAATGCAGCAATAATGTGGAGCTCCTATGGGGGAATTTGCCTTGATTCCTCTTGGAGGCATAAAAATGAGAATGTGGCTCCTTTGACTTTCCTGGTCACTGTTGATTGCAACAATAAAATGATTCCTGGCAAGTGCACTATTCCATATGCAATATTACACAACTAAAAGTGGTGGTATACCCCAGTTTCTGCTATGATATCATCAGATGTACAAGAAACCACACTCCAGATATTCTTGGAAGTCACTAAATCTGCAGTGGAGTCTCAAGCACATGCAATACAAGGCAAGGACCACATTTATGTCCATATCTGGGGACTTAGTGTTTTAATATCACACACACAAGATGGCACAAAGGAACATAACATTCAGGATTTTGCATCAGAAGCACAACTGGAGCAATTTCTGGATGCTGTGGATGAGATTGTTGACCAAGATGGATGGAACCCCAGTCATGGAATGATTGACAAAACATGGGCTGAAAAAAATGCCTTAGAAAAAGGTGTGTGATTTGGTGTATTGTTATGGATTGATTATTCATGTTGTGCTTCTTTTCAGTCTGGCCAGACATGATTATCAGGTTATGCCAGTTCCATATAATCAAGGCAATCACACAATGGGCCAAAAGCAAACCAAAGGCAGTCAAAGGAAAAAAAAAAACAGCTCACCATGGGCTGACTGATGAATCATGGCCAAAACTTTTAGATCTTTTTAGGAAAGCCCAAAGGGCACGTTCTAAAGAGATCTGGAAGGAAACCCACCAAAAAGCTTTCATGAAAGGGGTGAATGATCTCCAGAGGGAGTATGGGTGCAGTGCTACTGTGATCATGGAGTATTTCCAAGAAAACTGGTGGTCTAATTGGATAGGTGAGTGGGTTATGCAGGCAATGGCCTTTTATAATTACTTAATCTGCCCACAGAGGAATGTACAGATATAGGCCTTCCAGATGACCAGAGCAGAGATGGTCCTTGGAACACAAACAACTACATTGAATCTGCCTTTAGGGTATTTGATGTAGTCTTCCTTGGCCTTCTGCAAAATAAAAGGTAATGTGTGTTTTTATTATTAAGGAGTGTACTTACAATAACCTTTGGTTATAGGATTGACAGACTGGGATCCATTCTCATCAATGATTTTCTCCCCTACTACAAACACTGGCCATTTAATGAGCCCAGGTGGTCCAAGGCATTCATGGATTTAACAAGAGAAGGCCATGATATTTGGGCAAGCAATTGGATACATCAATCAAAAGATAATACTTACAAGGTGTTAAGTCTGAAGTTGGTTCATTACCTCAGCTTCCACTCCACCAATTCTTAAATGGTCTTATTATAATAGGAATGATGCCCCAGCTCTGTCACTGGAAAACCTGAAGGCCTACACTGTGTCCCTGCAGCCACCAAATTGCACTTGTCACAAATTCATTTTCACAGGGAAATACTGCAAGCACATGTGGGCTGCACAATGGCACAAAACTAATGGATCAATTGATGAGTTTTTGTATGCTCAAAAACAAGGAGATGGTGGGTGGTTGTCACTGTAACTTTTATCCCACTCATTAGTTTTTCACAGGCATGACACCCAGTGATTCAAGTTCAGACCAAACCAGTACTTCTGAGTCAGAACATGAAGGCACAAAAGGCCCCAAATATCCCAATTCCAAAAGGCCCATCAGGAGACAACTCCCTGTTCAAATTGAGGACATTGAGCCAGGGGCTTTGGAATTTTATGACAAGGATGTTGATGTCACAATAGCCAAAGACCTTGAGAAAAGGGGATTGGATATCCATGGCCAGATTGAGGAACTCTGGCCCAAAGATCATGAAATACCACCTGGTCCTCAATCATCCCAATTTCAAGGTATATTTGTCAATTTCTATATTGCTGTCCCTAATATGTTGTTTTATTTGCAGTGGCTGCTACTAGCAAAGGAGGTAGACCCCAGGCAGTTCAGCCTATTCAAGGCAAAAGGAGAAAAAAGGGAGTGATTGCTCAAACAGTAAGCCAAGGATATTAAAGCCTTGTGTGTGCTGAGAAGTAATTTTCAATGCCTGACCCCATCAGGAGAAGCTACCCCACTATCAATATCCACCCAATTCACCTGCTCAACAAAAAGTCAGGTTTGAGGATGGCAAGTTGACAACATTCAAAGCTAAACCCAAGCAGCCAAAGAAAACAACAAATACATCAACAAGAGCCCCAGTGAGTTTTCATCCTTGCAGGCTATGCATCACACATCTAATCCCAAATTATTTCAGAGTCCTGCTAGGGAATCAGAGATTCTTCACTATTCAAGTGTCAATGACACTGATTTGCTGGTTAGTAATTTCATAATAAATGTAAAATTGCTCATCCTGATGCATTTTAGCAACAAATCAATGACTTCCTCACAAACCAAAATATTGAGGGGTCAAGGCTTGGCATCAAAGACAGACTATCATTAGAGTCTGGATACCCATTCACTACCAATATCATGATAGAATATGGGAAACTGGTTCAGGCATATGATCATGAAAGGCACTTGCTGCTGATCCTGACACCTGACCTTGTGGAACTGATGTACACAGCAAGATCTCCATCTGGCCCAGAAGATGTAGAGAACCTGGACTTATGGGTAGACCAATTCCTGGAGCAATATGTGAGTCACCTAAAACTTATATTTTAAACCTGAATTGACTGCCCTTAGGGATCATGGCCAAGACACTGGATACTCATCATTTATCACACCCTCCTACCTTCATATTGGATGACCTCATCTACAAGTGACAGAAGCCACACCTGGGCTCTGGTAGAACTGGACCTGCCAAAAAACATGATCTGGTATTTCAGCTCAGAGTATGATTCAGACCAACAAGCCATTTGTGAAGATGTGAGTGCATTATTAATTGAATTTCATATTGAGATCAATGTTATTTCCATAGCTTATTACATGGTTCTTGAATTATTTGTCTCAAAAGAAGTTGCTCAATGTAAAGGGACTTCCTCAGTACAGTACCAATGGATTGAAAACTGTTCAGGACCACCAGGTAAGAGTTCCATACTCCACAGGAAACTGATATCTAACTAGTTGAATAGTTGAAGGAAGAATCAGAAGGATGTGACACTGGTGTGACTACCTTGGGCCACATGAGGAATGTGGCAGCATGGAAATTGGGTTTATTGCAAGAAAAACCCTTTGGGGCTGAAGATTTCAAAGTTATGCGTTATGAATTTGCCCTAGACCTTTTCCACAAAAGGCTGGATGCACAAATACACCACTATAATCAGCATTCACCATCCAGTTCAAGCACTCATTCACCCTTCTCTTCATCCCCTTTATCCTCCCCCACTTCCAAATACTCTAATATTCAACATCATGGCCTCCCACCCATCAACAAGAGGAAATTCATACAACCACCCACAAGTGCAAGCTCCATGCATAATGATGATGCTGAGGGGCAGATGGAGCAGGAGGATGACAATGGCCAGCCAAGCCTCATGGTTCCTATAACTCCACAAGGGGCCCAACAAAGAATTGCTATCCCATCCAAGCCCTTTAAGCAATTCTACATATTGCTGGAGCACTACAAACCCAAACAACCAACATCTTCAAACACAGAGCACTACCCTATCTCATCAGATGAGGATGACATGCAGAATGCAGTTCTTACATCTCCAAACATTGGGCCAGTAACAGTGGTAAAGAAACCAGTCAAACAAATCCTCTATGTTTCCCCCATCATCACATTCATAAATTCTCCCCATCAAAATTCCATCACTATTGACATGAAGGAGGTGCCAGGACCAGGTACTACACAATACCAGGGCACACCAGAGCATAGGAACTCCTCTTGGTTGGATGCAGCAGAGTGGGAGCCTTTATATATTATTGCATGCCATGATCCTGCATTTTGGACCTGGATGCATGGTACTCTCACCACCCCCACTCAGTCAAGGATAGATGACCTGAGGAGGTGCTTTGCTTTGAGGACAGCAGTGTACCAGCTTGCAGTGGAGGAGGAAATTCCCAAGTTGCTGCAGGGAATCAGGGACTCCTTCCATTCAAGGTTGAAGATGCCATCTAATGGTCCACATGGTCCTTTGGCTGAGCCCACAAAGCCATCAATCCCTTTTGTAAGTGTAGTGGGTTTCTTTGTTCCATCTGTCATTAAAGCCATCATTCCAGCATGTGATCAAGGAATCCATCAGAAGAGGCACAGAGGATGCAAGAACAACAGCCTACTTCACAGCCTTGAAACTCACAAAACTCTTCTGTCCTGGGCCAAATCAAAATTCACCTCAAGCCAATTTGTCCTTTCACTTCACTAGGGATTTTTCATGGGGGCCCACACCAGGAGAACACAACAATCTTCAGGACTGGGTGAATTCTGCTACTACACCACAAGGAGGCTCCAGCACCACATGTTCATGTTGGTACTCAGGAAGCAGTGCCCCTTGCCATGCACAGAGCTTGCATCAGGCCAAGAATTGGACACTAAAGATACCTGTCACATGGATGCTAAGCTTGGAGGTAATTGGTTGGCTGTTTCATGCAAGCAGGCTCACTGATTTGGATTTCAGGGTTTTAACCACCTAACACTCCAGGAAAAAATTACAATCCCAAGATCATCATCATACTATACCTTGGTTGCCCTTGTTTACCACAGGACCAACAAAACAGCAACTGCTGGTGACCTGGAACCAGGTGGACACTACACATCACTCCTATGTCATATAGGGAGCAAACATATCCTCTCCTATGATGATGCAGCCAATGGGGCAATCATCAAACAAGCCAGCACCAAAGCAGCAGCAGAATTCAGGATGCAGAGGTCTCAAAGAAAGGCACCTATTGCAGCAGTCTACTATTTGGTGGGTGGGGAAGCAACCCAGGAGGCCTTATACATGCAAAGTCTCCATTATATCCACAGCCTTTATGGCATAAAAATTGACTCACAGGGACATGGCAGCTGGCCCTCTATCCAGAATTTACCCCCCCAATGTCACTCATTGGTTCCTATCAACCACCATCTCATTGAACAGCACCACCCAGAATGGCTCTCTCCCCACTACCTCCCTATTGTTTTCACACAGGAATACCAGAAGCCTAGGCCCACAAAAAGATTCAAGGGTGAAACTATCAAGCCAGTTCCACAGATTCTGAAATATCTGGAGCAAGACCCTACAGAGAACAATGTGTTGGATATGGCACAATTAAATGCCACAATGGTCCACTCTCCCAATATTGATATATCCCAAGAAAGTGTTGACCATTGTCTACTTTCAAGATTAAGGGATCCCCTCTGCAAGTGGGAGCTCCACCACATCAAACATCAGAGTCTATGGGGGGATCCATTCAGCCTGGAGGAGGAGGAATGGGACAGAAAACAGGAGGAACAGATGGCAGCTAGAAGGCAAAGGTTTAGGCAGCCTTCACCTGCTGGAGACTTTATGAGGCTTGATGAGCAGGAAACCTCTGATATCAGAGGTACATAACCCTCATACACTCATATTTCAATTTCTGACCTTGTTACTAGGGTTAGACATTTCCCAACTATTGATATCCCCCAAAAGAAAGAGAAAACAAGGGAGATCCAAAGACCTCATTCCATTCACTGCCCTCATAACATATTATACACCCAAGTCACCAGGAGACCCTTGGACACTGGTGCAGTCTCCACACCCAGTGAATCTTGTTGTAGCCAACTGGGAGCCAGGTGTTAAACATACTGGATGGCTTGGAGAAGGCTCCCTCCAAAGAGGAGTTTATGTAAGCATCACATGCTGCTGTTCAGTGGTTTGTTTTTTATTCCATCTAAAGGGGGCAACTGCCAATGCAGAGTTTGCATTTGTTCAGCACAAATCAAACAGTGCAGTTCCAAAGGATGTTGAAGATCATCAACTTTCTACACTTCAGCTGGCTGGTTTAGCAACAGAATGGGCCAGGAAATTCTGGGGAAAAGTCAGACAAAATGCTTCAGACTCATGGATCCAAAATAACCTCCTAGGTATTTCAGTATTGCCTCATCCAAGCAAGCCACTATAATAACATTAATTTTCAAGACTTTCAATTCCAAATTCCCCAAATGGCCAAGATTCACCCAGATCATTTGGCCAGCAAAGTGCTCAGATCAGTACTGCCACATGACTCATTCATTATGTCTCCTTTGCTTGAGGGCAAATGGATCAAGATATCTGGCACAGATGGATGTGTAGGGCCAGACTGGAGAGATGCAGAAGATCCAAACATTGTGAAACTCACAAGAACTCTGGATGCATTCCAACATTTTACAGTAGTGGAGAGTGACAACAGGGTGATCATTACAGACTTGCAAGGTATGCATGTGACAGCAGAATTTCCATAATTTTGCAACCTGATATGTCTCAGGGGTAATTCAACAAGAAGATGGACAAAAATGCTTTAAGATAGCAGATCCTGAGTCACACAGGTATGTAGTTCCACCCTTATCCTATCCCTATGCTGAGAAGTAATTCTGCTCAGTCATTCAAGACATGAAACTGGACCTTGGGACCAAGGGCCACAAATGATCAGGATGTTCAGGGATGGGGGGCATGGATGTAACATGTGCTGTGAGGTATTAGGGCTGCCCAAGTTGTAAACATATAACCTGTTCAACCTTATTTCTCTTTCTCTTATACTGCCTTCATTGGTTCTGAAACCTCAGTGTGCTAGCTATGGATTTATAATCTTGAGTTTTGCAGCCACATATACATCTTGAAACATCAAAGAGCATATTGAAATGCAAACTTTCAAGTTCAGCTTCAAATTTACAGTATTTTGACTATACATATGTAAATTTCGCTCCAATTCAAATTCTGATTACATAATCTTGTAGAGCTAATTTTTCTCTTTCCAATGATACCGGTTTTATGTTATTTGGTGCTGTTTTGAAGGAGATATGAGCCGCACGGGGAATCCAAACACCAGGCGGGGAACAATTAAGATGGACGGGGAACAATTTAGGTGGACGGGGAACAACTAGGGTGGACGGGGAACAATGACATAGGACGGGGAATCCAAAAATTTTGGCGGGGAACAACCATACATGCGTCCTCCCACCAACACCACGACGACTTAGCAACACACTGACGACACCGCGAAAGCGGCATTCCTTCAATTTCTGGCGACTATGTAGCACATTGAACACTCTACTTGCTGTCTGGGACAGTGCCCTTATCTTTTTTTCGTGGTTTGATCAAACTCGCGACAATGTGTTCCAATGCTTAAACATCGATGCCTGGCAGCAATACCTTGACATGCACATGATAGGTGAGTGTCATGCACACTAAATCAACAACTAACTTTCGATTTTACAGATATACTAATGGTGACATGAACGACAACAACCGAGTATGACGACACAAGCACGAACACCAGCAAGACAAATGCCGGCGCGACAAAAGTCAGCATGACAAAAGCCAGCGCAACGAACACCAGCACAACAAACAC
>Ga0307474_10001930_pt1 | contig 14945 bp, 16 predicted proteins | sample atmos_gasesECM1C_2_FD_203312 | JGI IMG/M metagenome (GOLD analysis project Ga0307474, IMG submission 203312) | Hardwood forest soil microbial communities from Morgan-Monroe State Forest, Indiana, United States - atmos_gasesECM1C_05 | ecosystem: Environmental > Terrestrial > Soil > Temperate... | reverse complement strand
ACCTGGTCGCACCCGGCATTGATTGCGTCCCACCGAACGACCTGCCAAGGCATGCCGGCCACCAGCGCTACGTCATCGTCGGGGCCGGCAAAACCGGGATCGACACGTGCCTATGGCTGCTGGGCCAGGGCATCGCGCCGGGCCGGCTGACCTGGATCATGCCCCGCGATTCCTGGCTACTGGATCGCGCGACGATCCAGCCGGGGCCGTTGTTCGCCGACCTGATCAAAGCCAGCTTCACCGCGCGAGTGCGGGCCATCGCGGACGCGGCGTCGGTCGAGGATCTGTTCCGTCGTCTTGAGGATGTCGGCGCCCTGCTGCGAATCGATCCGGCGATCCGGCCCACCATGTACCGCTGCGCGACCGTCACTCAGGCCGAACTGGAGCAGCTGCGAGGCATCACCGATGTGGTGCGCATGGGCCACCTGCTGCGTGTCGACGCCGACAAGATGGTCCTCGACGGTGGCGCCCTACCGATGGACGGTTGCGCGCTATATATCGACTGCACCGCTGACGGCGCCGAAAAGCGGCCCGCTAAACCCATTTTCGGCACCGGCGGCATCACGCTGCAAAGCGTGCGCGGGTGCCAACAAGTCTTCAGCGCCGCGCTGATCGCCCACGTCGAAGCGGCCTACCCCGACGACGCCACTAAAAACCAGCTGTGCGCGCCGTTACCGCACCCCGACACCGACCTGGACTGGTTGCGCGTGACGCTGGCCGACTATGGCAATCAGCTGCGCTGGCTGGACGACCCGGACTTGACCGCCTGGCTCTCCGCGGCGCGCCTCGACGTTTTGGGGCATCTGCTGGGCCACCTGGCCGCGCCGGGGTCGGCGAAGCCCCGCGTGCGGGACCGGATACTGAGCATGGCCAAGTCAGCGTTGTCGGCCACCGCCACCAAGCTCGACACGTTGATGGTCGAGGAAGCGTCACTTACCGCACCCTGATGTAACCCGCGTTGATATTGGTAGGTGAAGGAGGGACGTGGCCGCACAAAACGAACCCGTCGGCCCGCGACCACTGCGCGCGGTGCCCAACACCGGCTACCCCGACTGGAAAGCCGTGTACCAGGACAACGCGACTTGGGTGTACCGCACGCTGTTCGCCCGGGTCGGCAACCGGGCCGACGCCGAGGACCTCACCGCGGAGGTCTTTCTTGCTGCGCTGCGGCCGCTGCGCCTGAGTGCGAGCGTCGGCGAGGTGCGCGCTTATTTGCGGGCCACGGCCCGCACGGTGCTGGCCGCGCATTGGCGCGAGACCATGGGTCGCGAGATAACCTCGATCGACGACATCGAACAACCACCCGACAGCGAGGAAGCGATCAGCACCGCACCCCAGCGTGTCGCCAAGGTTCTCGACAGTCTGCCGGATCACTATCGCCGGATTCTGGAATTGCGTTTCTTGCAGGGTAATTCGATCAAGGAGTCCGCTTCCGAACTCGGGATCACCGTCGCCAACGCCAAAGTTCTCCAACACCGCGCTCTGCGACTGGCAGCGCAAGTCAACGATGGGGGCCAGCCATGAACGCGCGAGGATTGCGCCGTTACGTCGACGATCTGCTGCGGGGCCGGCGGCCGAAGCCGTTTGCGCCCGACGATTTCGAGGCCGCGCAGATCCGCACGGCGATCGAGCTGCGGGCGGCTGGGCAGGGCTCTGGTGTGGATGACGCCCCGCGCCGGGAATTCCTCGACGATTTGCGCCGTCGTCTTGCGGAGCAAATGTCCGGCGCGCCGCCGGAAGCCGCGCCGAAGCCGAGCACAACGCGCCGCCAGGTCCTCGTTGGCACCTCGGCGGCGGCGGTCGGTGCGGTCGCCGCGGTTTCCATCGATCGAGCGGTGATAGGCGGCCCCTCCGAGGCCCCTGCCTCCGATATCGCAGCCGGACAGCTCACGCCCAGCGACGGAAGCTGGCAGCGAGTCGCGGCCAGCTCGGACGTGCCCGACGGGATCATGCACCCATTTGATCTCGGCTCGATCAGTGGATTCGTCCGCCGCGTCGACGGCAAACCCCAAGCCATATCCGGGGTGTGCACGCATCAAGGATGCCGGCTGTGGTTCGACGCACCCGATGACAGGTTGCGCTGCCCCTGCCACTCGACGTCATTCTCGCCGACCGGACAGGTGCTCACCCATCAATTGCCGATCGCACCAAAGCCGTTACCCACATTGGGGGTTCGCGAGGTCAATGGGTTCATCGAGGTCTTCGCCCCGCCCGTGTAACCCACCGCCCTATCTCTTGGCATGGATATCGCCAAGCTTCGAAAACATTCGGTCGCGGCGTTGGCCGCGGGCGTGCTGTTGCTGGCCGGATGCTCGTCTTCGCCGCCCGCCGCCCAGCCGTCGGTAACCTTCGGCTCGGGGGCCAGCGGAACCCCCGGAATGCCGGGCATGAGCGGGATGCCCTCGATGCCTGGCGCACCGGCGGGTACAACATCGGCAACCGGGTCGCCGGCAGCGGTCGGAGGTGACGCCGTCACCATCGACAACTTCGCGTTCGCCCCGGCTACGTTGACGGTCAAGGTGGGCAGCACCGTCACGTGGACCAACCGCGACGAAGAACCGCACACGGTCGCCGCCGTCGACGGGTCGTTTCACTCGCCCGGGATGGGGACGGGGGCAACTTATTCGCACACCTTCCCCACCGCGGGAAAGTTCGACTACGTCTGCTCGATTCACCCGTCCATGCACGGCACCGTGGTGGTGACGGGATGACCACCGATCCGAAGACGATGACTCGCCGCCAGCTCATCCGGCACACGGCATGGTTCGGAGCTGCGGTCGGGTTCACCGTGGTTGGCGGCGAGGTCATCTCGCATGTCGCCGGTGCCTCGGCGGCCCAGCACGCTGCGGGCAGGCCCACGCTGCGGTTCGCCCAAGTCAGCGACAGCCACATCGGCTTCACCGGTGCGCCGAACCCGGACGTCGCCGGCACATTCAGCCACGCGATCGATCAGATCAACAGCCTTGGCTACACACCGGATTTCGTCATTCACACCGGCGACCTCACACACCTGTCGAGCCCTGACCAGTTCGACCAGGTGAAGCAGATGCTGGGTGGCCTGAGGACGCCACACGTGTTCACCGTGCCCGGCGAACACGATTCGGTCGATGACGCGGGACAGAAGTACCGGAGCATCTTCGGTGCGGGAACCCGTGGCGACGGGTGGTACAGCTTCGACATCGCCGGAGTCCACGTGATCGCCCTGGTGAATACCTTGAACCTGAAGAAACTCGGGCATTTGGGCGCCGACCAGTTGGAGTTCGTCAAGAAGGACGTCGCGGGGTTGTCGAGCGATACCCCCATCGTCGTGTTCAGCCACATCCCGTTGTTCGCGATGTACCCGGACTGGGGCTGGGGCACCGATGACGCCACCCAGGCGCTCAGCTACCTCCGCCGGTTCTCGTCGGTAACGTGTATCAACGGCCATGTCCACCAACTGTTTTCGAAAACAGAGGGCAATGTTAACTTCTACAGCGGTACGACGACCGCCTACCCGTTACCCCATCCGGGCGATGGGCCGGCGCCCAAGCCAATCACACTCCCGGCCGGTAAGCTGCGCAACGTCCTGGGCATTCGGGAGGTCAGCTACACCAAGGGGCAGACCGCCCTGGCACTGAAAGAGGCTACACTGCAATGACATTCCTGATTCGGATCGGTCTAGCCCTGTCCCTGGCCGTCAGCGCCACCAGCCATGCCTACCTATATATCCATGGTTACCAGCACATTCCGACGATCGGCACCGCCTTCCTGATCCAGGCCAGCGTCTCGTTCGCCTTGGCTCTGCTGATCGTCGCCGGCGGTCCGGGGTGGCTGCAGTGGGGCGCCGCCGCGGTGGCCAGCGGCTCCCTGGTCGCGTTCGCCCTGTCGAGGACGGTCGGGCTGTTCGGCTTTTCTGAGCGGGGATGGGACCCGTCGCCGCACGCGGCCATCAGCGTGGCCGCCGAAGTGCTGACGGTGCTGCTGTGGGCGGCGACGTTGGCGAGGTGGCGCCTGGCGAAGCCGGTCTAGCCTGGCGACGGCCTGTCGGTGCGGCTCGCTATGATCGAATGTATGTTCGATACACGGCTCCATGAGTACTGGGAGCCCTCTGACACCGACCAGTCGCGGACGTTGATTGATCGGATGTGCGCCGCCCGGCGGGTGGAGTCCCGGGCCGCCGCCGACCGGCTGGATGCGATCGGGGAGTTGTTTGCGCTGCGCCGCGCCGAGCGAGGTGAGCGCGCAGAGTGGGCAGTGGATACCTGGGCCGCGGTCGGCGCCGAGGTGGCGGCGGCGTTGCAGACCAGTCTGGCCATGGCGGGCAGCTACATGCGCTACGCGTTGGCAATGCGCGAGCGGCTGCCGCGGGTGGCCGAGGTGTTGCGCGCCGGCGACATCGATTACGGGCTGTTGTCACGTCAGTAGTGCTGTGCGCTGACCAGTAAATACAAGGCTGGCTCGCAGTGCTGTCCGCGTAGTTATCCGACAGTCCGCTACGTCTCCCCAAACCAAGAGAGGACATCGCCATGACCACCACAACCGACCCGTACCCCAATGTCCCGCTGCCGGCCGGCGCCAATAGCTGAAGTGTCTGGATGGGCCTAGTCGGTGGAGCGGGAAGGAAATCGGCCTCGCCGGTGTCTGAATAGTTGATCGGGCCGGCGCCTAATCCTCCCCCCTTCGGTGCAGCCGGCCCGATCCGCAATCAAGTGGAACCAGATCGCCCCCGTCCGCGTCTGAATGGTTGATCGGGTCGCCCCTGCTCTCCTGGGGGGCGGCCCGGTCATCACCGATAGGCCCAGCGACGGGAGCACATCGGTGCAGTTCGTTCGGTAGCTCAACGGCGCCGATCTCTAACAGAATAAAGCGATGCGACTCCTTGTAGTGCTTGCGAGCTTCTCCGCCCTAATCGGCCTGGCCGTGCCGGCGCACGCCGATGCCGGCGGCTATCTCGCAGAGCTGGATCAAGCCGGCGTTTCGTATAGGGACCCGACCGATGCGACCAACGCAGGGCTATCCATCTGTCAAGGGCTGCAGAAGGGCGATAGTTTCGACACTGCCGTCGACTCAGAGACAGCGGCCGGGTACAGCGGGCATGACGCCGGGTTTATCGTCGGCGCCGCGGTCAAAAACCTCTGCCCTGACCTGCTACCCGCGATGAACGAATGGCTCCAAAACGTGAACGGAAACCAACCGAAACCCCCCCGCCGCGGGTCCCGCTCTACATACCATTGCCGGGGGAAGCAGGGCTGTAGGCAGAGCTGGTAACCCAGCCGAAAGGAAATCGGCAGCGTCGTTGTCTGAATAGTTGATCGGGTCGGCCCCACTCCTCTCCGTCGTCGCTCGTTAAGCAAGATCACTCATTGCCTGGTGAGGCTAGTCACCGGTCAACTTTTGCAACGGCTCGAAATACGTCGCCTCAAGCCGCTTGCGCACTTCTTCGCGCCGTCTCTTATTCCGCCACGTCTGCACCGGAGAAAGGTGCTTCTGGCCTGCCTCGACCAGCGCGACAACGTCCCGATTGAGTCCCTCAGTGAACGAAACGACGCTGGCGGTCTTCTCTCGCATGTTATCTGCGGTGGGCGTCACTTCTCCGACACCCTGCAGGGCGGTCTGGAGCTTGGCGAAGTTGTTGAATGCTTCCCCCATAGCCTCGTAGCATTCAGCGTCCACAATGGTGAGGCGGCCGACGTGGAAGGCGCGACCAACGTCGAGCAACGCGCGGTTAGTCTGGTCCGACACTTCATCAAGCTCGGCGTCGGAGATTTTGCGAAACTCCTTGCCTTCGCTTTCTTTCGCGAGTTCTTCATTGACGTCTCGGAATGCGTAGACACGCAGTGTGAGTTCGTGCGTGGCCGCCACGATATCGCCTATCACAACACGTTGCGGAGCCCTATAGGCGTCGTTGGTACGCCTCCGCTCGCGCACCCACGTCAACCCATAGGTGAGTCCGCTACCAGCGATCCCGGCACAGATCACGTTCAAAATCGTCACAAACCCGAAGCCTAATGGCGTGCCGCAGAGGCACCGGTTCCCGCCCTATGCGGCGCGCTGAGCCATGCTGTATAGCTGAAGCTGATAAATACTGCGGCGGGTGGAGTGACGCCAGCGGCGAGCGGACCTAGGCTCCGCGGATGCGCGACATCGAGACCATCGATTCGGAGCTGCGATTGGTGGCGGCTCTTTCGCCGTGCAGCTCAGGAGCGAGGTGGGCCGCTGCCGTCGATAGACGTGGCCGATGCGCTGCTAGATGAACGCGCCACCAAGCGCTCGAATCGCGTGTCGTCAATCGCCGTTGTCCTGTCACCGAGACATTAGACCGCCTAGTTGTAGAAATGCGAGGCTCCATGCAAAACTGCAAGGCGGGTGCCTAGTGTCACGGTGGACCTCCGTGACAGGAAGGTTGCGCCGATGCCTACCACGGCAGCCCACAGCTACCTTGACGTCCCGCTACCCGCCTGCGTCGCCGCCGTCTTTGACTGGCGGCCCAACGACCCCCTGCCGTACAGGGTCGTGTTGGGCGCCGGCCGCGGCGTTACCGACCACAACGTGGTCGTCCACACCTCCGCGATTCAGTTTGCCGACGGCCGGATTGACGACGGCGGGATCGTGGCACCGAGCGTCAGGATCTCCCACGCCTGCTTCAACGGACGGGGACTGAGCAGCACCCAGGCGCGCGAGCTGGCCGCGCGGCTGCTCGAGGCGGCCGACCAGATCGATGGGTGGATCGAGTCGAGCCAAGCGGCTAGTCCGAACCAGATCGCCATAGCCCGCGTCGGATAGTTGATCGTCCTGGACATGGGGGTGCCATGAAGCGTGAAACGGGGTGGCCGGATTCAGGAGGGCGCTAGGTCACATCGCCTAAGCCGGTGATGGGGGGTGTCCGAATCTCCGGTTACAGCAATCCGGACGAGCCAAAGGCTGTGGCGGTTTTTCACCGGGGGATTGAAAGTAACACGTGTGACAAAGAGGCAGCCGACTGATGTTTGCTATGTCGTAGCCGCGCCTCCCCTGGCCGACACGCTATAAGCGAACAGTTGTTCGAACTTGTTCGAATATTCGTTCGGATGCTTACCTGCCGTAGTAATACAGGGCTACAAAATATTTTGTTTGTGATAAATTTCGGCGACCGCCCCAGGTGCCATGGATGGTCGACTAGGGATTGAAACACCACCTGACCTGCGCAAATAGGATATCGATGCATCGTGGTCTGCATCGTCGCAGGTCGGAGGGGTGCTGGCGCTTGTTTGCTGGACGGGGCCCACTATTGTACAAATTTTTGGAATGGGTTGGTTGCGCCAGCAGCGCCACCATGGCAGTCGCACAGGTGTTCGCTTCATGCGAACGGACGTTCGCTTCATGGTCTCACCATGCTATTCCTATGCAGCACCAATGTTTGCTGGGTTCGGCATGCCGGCGCTGGTCACGCTTTGGCTGGAGTGTGCGCCGTCATGGCGAGCCATGCACCTGCCGGGAAAGCAGGAAACCTGGCAGGTGTTTAACCTGACTTGGCTCGCGTCTCGGGGCGGCGCAATCGAAAACCCAGCCTGGTACCACAACTTGAAAGCCAATCCCGCCTGCACGCTGACGGTCCGCGGTCAGCCGCTTGAGTGCACCGCACGCGAGGTCAGCGGTGAGGAGCGCGACCGCTACTGGCGCGCAGCCGTCGCAAACTACAGTGGGTTCGCCCGATACCAGACCCGCACCAATCGGGCGATCCCAGTGATTGTGCTGACGCCCACGAACAGTTAAAGGTGTTACACGCCATCAAAATCACCAGCCACGGTGCTGGATGGCGTCGTCGGGCTCGATGACGAGCCGGACGCCTTGTTGCCAAGCGAACAGCCGGCCACGCCCGCGACGATCGTCACGGCGGCAATGGCGATCAACGACTCACGCTTCACAAGTGCTCCTTGGATAGGGGTGACCTCGACATGCAGTATGGATGGCCGCGCGATTAGTTGCCGCGCAAACCTGCAACGAACCTCTGCGTTTCCTCCCAGGTGGGTAGGAGACCCGATTCGCGCACTTCGTCGAAATTGGGAGCCGCCGCGTCGCGGTCCGACAAGCTCGGGGCGGTGCCGCCGACCAGTGGCCAGTCGATTGCCAGGGCAGGATCCGTGGCGCAGATGGTTAGCTCGCGCTGCGGGTTGTATTCCGCCGAGCATAGGTACATCACCGTCGAATTGTCTTGCAGTGCAAGGAAACCGTGTGCGAGACCTTCGGAGACGTAGATCGTCCTGCGTTCGGAATCGTCGAGCACAACCGAATCCCAGCGGCCGAATGTCGGTGAGCCCAAACGGATATCGACGACGACGTCGAACACCGAGCCGGACACGCAGGTCACATACTTGGCCTGGCTCGGCGGCAGCTGGGCGAAGTGCAGGCCACGCAGCACACCCGCCGCAGAGACCGAGCAGTTGGCTTGCCGGACGTCCAACCGGTGACCGGCAAAGCCGGTGAACCCGCGATCTGTCAGCCATTCGAAAAACAGCCCGCGGGAGTCGCCATGGACGGTGGGGGTGATTTCCCAGGCGCCGGGAATGTCGAGCTCGCGTACTTTCATCTCACTGACCACGTTCTTCGTAGCGTGCCTCAGCGGCATCCTTCAGCGGACCCCACCAGGATTCGTTGGCCCGGTACCAGTCGATGGTGGCGCGCAAACCCTCGTCGAAGTCGGTGTGCTTTGGCGCCCAAAATAATTCGTCGGACAACGTCGTCGGGTCGATGGCGTATCGCAGGTCGTGGCCGACGCGGTCGGTAACGTGGTCGAAGTCGTCGGGCTCGCGACCCATCATCTGCAGCAGCGTGCGCAGCACCGCTAGGTTGTCCCGCTCGCCCTCGGCACTGATCAGGTAGGTCCGGCCGATCTCGCCCTTTTCCAGGATCCGCCATACCGCGCTGTTGTGGTCGTCGACGTGGATCCAGTCGCGAACGTTGGCACCGCTGCCATACAGCTTGGGCCGCCGGCCGGTGAGCACGTTGGTGATCTGGCGCGGGATGAATTTCTCGATGTGCTGATAGGGCCCGTAGTTGTTGGAGCAATTGGAGATCGTCGCGCGCACCCCATACGACCGCACCCAGGCCCGGACCAGCATGTCGGCGGCGGCTTTGGTCGCGGAGTACGGGCTCGACGGGTTGTAGGGCGTCGACTCGGTGAACCGCTGGGGGTCGTCGAGTTCCAGGTCGCCGTAGACCTCGTCGGTCGAGATGTGGTGCAGCCGCGCACCGTAGCGTCGTACGGCTTCCAGGATGGTGTACGTGCCGACGACGTTGGTGTGCAGAAACGGTTCCGGGTCGTCCAGCGCATTGTCCACGTGGCTTTCGGCCGCGAAATGCACGACCGCGTCCGACTCGGCGACCAGCGTGGAAACCAGCGCGACGTCGGTGATGTCGCCCTCCACCAGCCTGATGGCATCGTCGACGTCGGCCAGCGACTCGCGCCGCCCGGCGTAGGTCATGGCGTCAAGCACCGTCACAGACACGTCGGGACGCTCTCGAACGGTGCTGTGGACGAAATTGGTGCCGATGAACCCGGCGCCACCGGTGATCAGCAGGCGCATGGTCAAACCCTAACCGAGCAGGGTGCTCAGTTTGCGCGACTCAGCCCCAGCGGCCCGGCCAGTTCGCCCAGGACAGGCAGTAGCTTGTCTTGCCCGCCCAGTACCTGAATGGCCACGTGGTCGGCGCCCGCGTCCAAGTGCTCGTTGAGGCGTCGCGCGATGGCCTCGGGAGTGCCGTAGGCCACCACCGCGTCGATCAGCCTGTCGCTGCCCGGCTTGCTCACGTCGTCTTGGCTGAACCCCAGCCGCAGCCAGTTGTTCACGTAGTTGCTCAGGCCCAGATAGAAGTCGACAGCCTTGCGGCCGATAGCGCGGGCTTCGCCGGGGTCGGTGGTGAGCACCACCTTGTGCTCCGGCGCCAGGAACACCGACTTGCCCACCTGATCGCGTGCCTTGGCCGTGTGTTCCGGTGTGGTCAGGTACGGGTGGGCGCCCGCGCTGCGTCGCGCTGCCAGCCGCAACACCCGCGGCCCGAGCGCGGCCAGCACCCGACGGCTGGTCGGCACCAGCGCGGCATCGAGTTCGTCGAGGTAATCGACCAGTGCGTCGTAGGGTTTTACGTACTCCTGGGTGTGTTCGCGGTGACCTACCCCGACACCTAGCAAAAACCTTCCGGGATAGGCGTTTTCGATCCGCTGAAAAGACTCGGCAACGGCCGGTGCCGGTGCGGACCAGATATTGACGATCCCGGTGGCCAGTTGCAGCGAGCTGGTCTGCGCCAGGGCCGGCTCGACCCAGGCCAGGTCGGCGTCGGGCGACCCGCCGATCCACGCGGCGCCGTAGCCGAGTGATTCGATCCCCGCGGCCAACTCCGGGGTGATGGAGTGCGGAGGCAGCCACACGCCGTAATGGCCCAGGTCGGGCTTGAGTGAAACTGCGTCAGTCATCTGCGTCTCCCCACGCTTTTGCTCAAGAGCGGTTCAGTCCAAGCGGCCCCGCTAGCTCAGCCAGCGCCGAGACCAGGTTTTCATCTTTGGCCAGGACCTGCACGGGGACGTGGTCGGCCCCGGCCTCGAGGTGCTCGTTCAGCCGTGCCGCGATCGCGTCGGGCGTGCCGTAGGCCACCACCGCGTCCACCAGGCGGTCGCTGCCCGGCCGGGTGACCTCGTCCTCGGAAAAGCCCAGCCGTTTCCAGTTGTTGCGGTAATTGGCCAGGTTGAAATAGATGTCGAGTGCCTTGCGACCTACCGCGCGAGCCTTTTCCCCGTCGGTGGTCAATACGACCTTGTGTTCGGGCGCCAGAAACGCCGACGGGCCGATCAGTTCACGGGCCTGTGCGGTGTGCTCGGGGGTGGTGAGGTAGGGGTGGGCGCCGGCGCTGCGTCGGGCCGACAGCTTCAGGACCCCGGGACCCAGGGCCGCCACCACGCGCCGATTGGCCGGCACCCCGTAGTCGTCGAGTTGGTCGAGGTACTCCACCAGCGCGTCGTAGGGCTTGCGGTATTCGCTGACGGCTTCCGGGTGGCCGACGCCGATACCGAGCAGGAAGCGGCCGGGGTAGGCCTTGTCGATCCGGTGGAACGACTCGGCCACCGGCTTGGCCGGCGCCGTCCAGATGTTGACGATGCCGGTGGCCACTTGCAATGTGGTTGTCGCTTCGAGGATGGGCTCGACCCAGGCCAGCTCGGCCGGCGGTGAACCTCCCACCCACACCGCCCCGTATCCCAGGGATTCGATCTCTTTGCCTTGTTGGGGCGTGACGCCGCGTCCGAACGATCCGAACAGGCCTAGATTGGGTTTGCTAGCACCGTAATCGGCATGAGAATCGGTCATGGTGGCTGCAACCGGCGGTATGGGAGGGCTATTCCTCCGGTGCTCCATCATCCACAGCGGGCGCCATTTCCAATGGCAGTAACACGATGAACCGCGTATCGCCGGGCACGGATTCCACGCGCAGATCCCCGCGATGGTTCTTGACGACGATGTTGAATGCCAGGTCCAGCCCAAGGCCGGTGCCTTCCCCGAACGGTTTGGTGGTGAAGAACGGCTCGAAGATGTGCTGGCGAATGTCGTCGGGGATCCCCGGCCCGGTGTCGCATATCTCGACCCGGGCCATCTTGTCTCCCTCGCGGCAGGTGCGGATGGTCAGCGTGCCGCCCTCATCGCGCATCGCGGCGATCGCGTTGTCGATGATGTTGGTCCACACCTGATTGAGATCGCCCGGATAGCAAGGGATTTCGGGAAGGGATTTGTCGAAATCCTTGACCACTGTGATGGCTTTGGTGTCCTTGCTGCCGTCTTTGCTCAACCGGTCGGCAAACATCGCCAGCGTGCTGCGCAGCAGTTCATGGATATCGGCCACCTGGAACGCGGCCCGGTCCAACTGGGAATACTGTTTGGCGTCGGCGACCAATGCCGAAATCCGTTTGCTCGCTTCGGCAATCTGGTTCATCAGCAGCTCGCTTTCGATGGTGTAGTTGAGCCATCGGATCGCCTCCTCCAACGACGTCGACGCGAGCTCGTCGGTGGCCGCGGCAGCCCGCTCCAGCCAGTCGGTGTCAATGCCGCCTTCGACGAATGTCGGTGCGATATCCCACCCGTCGCCGATGCCGTGGTCCTCGAGCCAGTCGCCGACGGCGTCCTCGCGGTCGGCGGTCTCGATCGCGCTCATGTGCTGCGCCGCCGACTTGGCGACTTGCTCGGCGACCGCCTCCTGCAGCCGCACCAGGGCGCTCAGCGCCTCGGGGGTCACGGTGCCGTCGGCGAGCATCGCCAGCTTGCGGCGCATGCCGGCGACCCGGCCACGCAGCTCGGCCCCGGCTCGCGCGATGGCCGCGGCGGGATTGTTCAGCTGATGGGTCAGTCCGGCCGATAACCGGCCCAGCGCCAGCAGCTTCTCCCGGTTGCCGATGATCCGGCGGGTCCGGTCGGTGCCGACGGCGATGCCGTCGAGCAGGTGCACCGCCATCGGGAACTGGTCCTTCATGAATTGGGCAAACACGGTCGCATCCATGACGAAGAACCGCGACGGCTTGGTCACGCGCACCGACGCGTCATAGATCTGCTGCTGTTTGTTGCCGGTGAACGCCCGCCAGGCGCCGCAATACACGCCGCGCTGCGAAGTCCGGTTGGTTTCGATGTGCTGACCACCGGAGAGCTTCGACATCGCCAGCTCCCCTTCGATGAGGACGTAGAAGCAGGTCGCCGGTTCGCCTTCGATGCAGATCGGGCCCGGCTGGTGGTCCTCGATGTGCCCGTTGGTGCACAACACCGCGAGCTGCTCGTCGGTGAGGGCCTCGAACAGGAACAGGGTGCGCAGCTCGTAGGGCTCACACGGCACTTTTGCGGTCATACCGTCATGACTCCGATAGGTAGCGGTGGACCAGCATCACGGCCATCGATCCTTCGCCGACCGCGGCCGCGACCCGTTTGGCGGACTCGGAGCGCACATCGCCGGCGACGAACACGCCCGGCACGCTGGTTTCCAGGTGGTGTGGTGGACGGTCCAACGTCCAGCCGCACACATCGCGCAGATCCGGGCCGGTGAGGATGAAGCCGTGGTCGTCGCGGGCGAGCACCCCGTCGAGCCACTCGGTGCGCGGTGCGGCGCCGATGAAGATGAACATCCGCCCGCAGGCGACTTCCTGGGTTTCGCCGGTCCGGTTGTCGACCAGGGTCAGTTTCTCCAGGTGGTCGGTTCCGGAGGCGCACTGGACTTCGGTGCAGGTACGGACGGTGATCTTGGGGTTCTGCTCGATCTGCTGGATCAGGTAGTACGACATCGAGGCCTCGAGCGACGGGGCACGCACGACGATGGTCACCGATTTGGTCTCGCGGGACAGGTGCATGGCGGCCTGGCCGGCCGAATTGGCTCCGCCGATGACGTAGACCTCTTCGTCTTTGCACTCCGACGCCATGGATGTGGCGGCCCCATAGTAGACGCCGCGGCCGATCAGCTCGTTGCATCCGGTCGCCGCCAGCTGGCGGTAGGTGACGCCGGTGGCCACGATGACTGCGTGCGCGTCGATGGAGCCGCCGTCGGCGAATCGCACGGTGCGTGCGGATCCGTTGATTTCCAGCGCGGTGGCGGTGCGGGCGGTGATGAGCTCGGCACCGAACTTTTCCGCCTGCCTGCGCGCCCGCTGGGCGAGCTGGCTGCCCGACACCCCGTCCGGGAAGCCGAGGTAGTTCTCGATCCGTGAGCTCTGGCCGGCCTGGCCGCCGGTGGCGCTGCGCTCGATGAGCACCGTGCGCAAACCCTCGGAGGCGCCGTAGACGGCGGCCGCCAGGCCCGCGGGGCCGCCGCCGATGACGACCAGGTCGTAGAACTGGTGCGACGGTATGGTGGTCAGGCCCAGCGTGTCGGCCAGTTGGGCGTCGGTGGGCTCGACCAGCGGGTCACCGCGTTCGGTGATGACGACCGGTAGACGCAGGCCGTCCTCGCCGGCGGCCTGCAGGAGCCGCTCGCCTTCCGGCTCGTCGGCCATGAACCAGTTGTAGTAGAGCCCGTTGCGGGCCAGGAAGTCGCGGACCTGCCAAGATCGCGCCGACCAGCGGTGCCCGATCACCTTGGTGTGCGGAATGGGGTGCTCCGGCGCCCGCCTCCAGGCGTCCAACAGGGCGTCGATGACGGGATAGAGCTTTTCCTCTGGTGGATCCCACGGCTTGAGCAGGTAGTGGTCGAGGTCGACGACGTTGATCGCGTCGATGGCGGCGTGGCTGTCGGCGTAGGCGGTCAGCAGTACCCGCCGTGCCGCCGGGTACAGGTCCATCGCCTGTTCGAGGAACTCGATGCCCGTCATCTGCGGCATCCGGTAGTCGGCAATGAGCGTTGCGACCGTTTCACCACGCAGTTTGAGTTGCTTGAGGGTTGCCAGGGCGTCGCGACCGGATTCCGCCCGCACGATCCGGTGGTCCTCGCCGTATTTGCGCCGCAGGTCCCGGGCCACCGCGCGGGATACCGCGGGATCATCGTCGACGGTCAGCATCACGGGCTTGCGCGGCCCCGCATCGGGATTTGAGGGGTTTGTCATCGGCGTTAAGTATGCGCTTGTCAGACGCCATGTGGGGGGGCGAGGGGGCAGCTCGATTTCTCTGCTGGCGATTTTGGCCAAGGCCGAATTACCAGGTATCGTGGACTAACGGTGCGTCATCGCGCCGGCTCTTGCGTGCCCAGTCCCTAGGAATTTTCCTGTCACCGGCTCACGTTTCAAGTCGGTGTGAATGCAGCGCCGATACGGGCGCAGACGGGAACGAAACTAAACGACGAGGATTTCTGAGAGGTTATGGCCAAGAAGGACGGCGCCATCGAGGTCGAGGGCCGCGTGGTCGAGCCCCTGCCCAATGCGATGTTCCGCATTGAGCTGGAGAACGGCCACAAGGTGCTTGCCCACATCAGCGGCAAGATGCGGCAGCACTACATCCGCATCCTGCCCGAGGACCGGGTGGTGGTGGAGTTGTCTC
>Ga0307474_10001929_pt1 | contig 14945 bp, 9 predicted proteins | sample atmos_gasesECM1C_2_FD_203312 | JGI IMG/M metagenome (GOLD analysis project Ga0307474, IMG submission 203312) | Hardwood forest soil microbial communities from Morgan-Monroe State Forest, Indiana, United States - atmos_gasesECM1C_05 | ecosystem: Environmental > Terrestrial > Soil > Temperate... | reverse complement strand
CTACGCCTCCGGGATACAACGTCGACGGATGCACGTGGCGGCCTTCCATCAGGCAGAACATCTCGCGAGTCATACGGCTCATCTGCAAGGCTTCGCGATAGAACGCGCCGGTGAAAGGATTCAGCGCTTTCATGATGTCGGCAATCGTGCGATAGCCATGCAGATTGGCGTGCGGTGCCGCAGTCTTCTCCGCCTTACTGTAGACGCCCGGGTTGGTCTCCTTCACCATCTGCTCGCAGAAGTCCACGCCGACCAGGTTGTCTTGAAAAATATTATGGTCGAACATGTATTCCGCGGCTTCGCCCAGATTGACGATCCACTCGCCCATCGCCGGCGGCCTCACGCCGAACGCCATGTTTTGCGCATAGGTGGCGCAGGTGGCGTGGTTGTCGCCGCAGATCCCGCAGATGCGGCTGGTGATAAAGTGCGCATCGCGCGGATCCTTGCCCTTCATGAAAATGCTGTACCCGCGGAAGATCGATGACGTGCTGTGACACTCAGCCACCTGCCGGTTGGCAAAGTCGATCTTCGTAAAGATTCCCAGGCTGCCCACGATGCGGGTGATCGGGTCCCAGTTCATCTCAACCAGGTTTTTGCCCTTGGTGGAGACGTCTTTCGTCGGTGCAGTGATGGTGCTCATGCGATCGCTCCTCTCAGTGGGTGTCGGTCTTCAGTACGTTCTTGGATGGTAGCCTGTGGTCAGTTCAGCCCGCGGATGCCGCCACTTGGGTTCCTTGTTGACAGTGGATTGCGTCAGGCCCCGCAGGGCGGTAACGGCGCGGCCATAAGCGCCGGCTGCCCCAGTGGAAATCTTGGCACCAGGCGGTTCGTCCATGAAGGGCATGAACTTGTCCGGGAATCCGGGCATGGTACAGCCGATGCAGATGCCGCCTACGTTCGGGCATCCGCCAATGCCGGCCATCCAACCGCGCTTAGGCACGTTGCAGTTCACGACGGGACCCCAGCATCCCAGCTTCACGATGCACTTCGGGGAGCCATGCACTTCGGCAAAGTCACCCTGCTCGTAGTAACCGGCGCGATCACAACCTTCGTGCACGGTCTTGCCAAACAGCCACGTCGGACGCAGCTGATCGTCGAGCGGAATCATCGGAGCCCTTCCGGCCACCTGATAGAGCAGGTACAGAACAGTCTCCATGAAATTGTCAGGCTGAACCGGGCAGCCGGGGACGTTGATAATCGGCAGCCCCGCCTTTGACGTCCAGTTCCACCCCAGGTAATCGGCCAGCCCCATGCAGCCGGTCGGATTGCCCTCCATGGCATGAATGCCGCCATAGGTCGCGCACGTACCGCAACCGATCACGGCAGTCGCCTTGGGAGCCAGACGATCGATCCACTCGTTAGTCGTGATCGGCTGATTCGTGTTCGGGTCGGTGCCCAGGGCCGCCCAGTACCCTTCTTTCTTTATCTTTTCGTTCGGGATCGATCCCTCAACCACCAGCACGAACGGCTCCAGCTTTCCTTCTTCCGCCATGTACCAATACTTCATGAAGTCGTCGCCGACCTCGTAGGCGAGGACCGGATTGTGCAGGTGTACTTTCGGTAAACCGGGGATGGCGCCTAGTAGCACGTCCTCGATGCTCGGCTGGCTCGCTGCCGTGACTGAAACCGAATCTCCATCACAGCTCAGACCTGCTGTGATCCAGACTATGTGGACCTCGGAAACGGCCGGAGCCTTCTGAGTTACCCGACCGTACGGAACGGATTCCGCTGCCATAGCTGGTCTCCTTTCAGAAATGTGGCTGGTGAAAATTTTTTTGGACGCCTCCCGACGGCAAACTTCAGGAAGACGCACTAACTGCGCAAAAAGGCCGGTGCTTGGAAGTCCGCGCCGCGTCCCACACGCACGTCACGGAAATGTCGATTGACAGGATTAAAAAAACTGCTACCCCTCCACAAGCGGGAGCAGCCTTCTTTTCAGCTGGTAGGAAGTCGTAAGGAACCTACGGGGATTCCCCGGTAATCAGAAAGTTAGCACTCGTAGCAGTTCTTTGAACGAACTCAAGCCGATTTTTCGCCGATGCTCCATTGAATTGCATGTTGTACCAATTCCCGGGCACTTCGCAGTGAGAGCTTCTCCTTGATATGAGCCTGATAAGATTCCACCGTCTTCACGCTGATATGAAGTTCTTCCGCGATCTTGCGGGTGGAATGGCCTTCCCCGATCAGGCGAAACACTTCGAGTTCCCGGTCGGTCAAATCGGCAATGGAAGACGGGCGCCCCGCCGCAGGGCTTCCAATGTAGCGCTGCAGCATCCGGTTGGCGATACGCTCGCTCACATAGATCTCTTGGCTCAATATGCGCCGCAAAGCCACCAGCACCTTCTCGGTCGCCTCCTGCTTCATGATGTATCCCTTTGCGCCGGCGCGCAGGGCACGTTCCGCGTAAACGGATTCGTCATGCATCGAGAGGATCAGTACCGGCAGTTCCGGATACCGCGCCCGCACGTCCTTTAACAAATCCAGACCGTCCGGACCATTCAGAGAAATATCAACTACCACAATGTCAGGCTTGGTCGCCGTGATGGACTGAATCGCCAGGTGAGCGTCTGGGGCCTCGCCGCACACCATCAAGTCTCCCTCGCGGTTGATGAGCAATGCCAGGCCCTGACGCACGATGGGATGGTCGTCCACCACCAGCACTCTCTTTTTCGGCAATACGCTGCTCTGGTTCATTTTCCCCCTCAACGGGCTACCGGGGCGGTGATCGGGAAACGGCACGTCACCACCGTCCCATTTGGTTGCTCCCGTCGTACGTCGAGGTTTCCTCCGATCATGCCAGCGCGATAATTCATGATCTGAAGCCCTACCCCCCCGTGCATCCCGGCCGACCGCTCGATCCCCACTCCGTCGTCCCGGATGATCAGGGTACCCTCACTTTCTCCCGAAAAAAGCCGTATCAGGACCTGCCCGGCATGACCGTGCTTGATGGCGTTGTTCACCGCTTCCTGCGCAATGTGATACAGGTGCGTCGCTACCCCCGCGTCATGCACAAGAACCGGCTCGTCGCACTGGAACCGGCACACAATCCCAAACAAATCCCGGATTTCCCTGGCGTAAAGCCGCAATGCCGACATCAGCCCATGGGCGTCAGACACAACAGGCAGCAAGCCCCGAGCCAGTTCCCTGGTCTTCAGAATGGCGTCGTTGACGAGTTGGACGATCTTCGCCGCATCGGCCACCTCGGGAATTTGCCGCTCGGCGAGCCTCTGCTCTTGCACCTTGGTCATGAACGCGATGCCGGTCAGATGCTGTCCCAGACCATCATGCAGATCCTGTCCGATCCTTCTCTGCTCGCGTTCGCTGATCTCCAGAATCGTTTTTTCCAACCGTTTGCGGTCGCTGATGTCGCGAATCGCGCTCGATACCAGCATCCCTTCTTCCGTCTCCAGCGGGCTGAGGCTGATCTCCACCGGAAACTCATGCCCGTCCTTGTGCAGTGCGTAAAGCTCCAGGCCGGCACCCATCGGACGCACACGCGGCTCGTCCACAAACTTTCTGCGGTGCCTCGGATGGTTTCCCCGCAGCCGCTGTGGCACCAGTTTCTCGATCTCTTCCCCGAGCAACTCCTGCCGCGGATACCCAAATAACTTCTCCACTTGCGCGTTTACCAGAATAATCTTGCCTTGCTGATCTACGACCACCATGGCGTCCGGGGCGGCTTCCAGCAATCCCCGAAACCTGGCCTGCGCCAGCTTTTGTTCGGTGACATCAATTCCTGACGCGATCACATACATTGGCGTCTGCTTCGTCGCCGGAAGCACTGCGATCGACCATACGATACTGCGGTGAGTGCCATCGCTTCCTTCCCACAAACCCTCACAGCCCGTGCGTGATTGACCTTCCCAAATCCGGGCAAACAGCCGCTGAAACTGCTCCTTCTCTGCCTGGACCAGAAATAAGTCCCACATGAACTCCCCGCGGGCTTGCTCGAAAGTTCGCCCTGTCAATTGTTCGCAAGCCCGGTTAAAGCGGACAATCTTGCCGTCGCCATCGAGCACCACAACCAACGCCCCCACGGTGTCCAGAATCGCCGAGACCAGATTGCGTTCTTCCTCGAGCGCCTGCTCGGTCTGTTTGAGATCCGTGATGTCGAACGCGACTCCGTGAATGAACCACGGTCGCCCGTCCGGATACCGGATCATCCGGGCTTCGCAGTGGAACCAGATCACCCGCCCGTCGCGCGCGATCACCCGGTATGCCGATCGCAATGGCTTGCCGCTCAGAAACATTTCCGATGCTTCCAGGCTCCATCGTGCTTTGTCCTCGGGATGCACTTGCCGGTACCAGAGCACCGGATCTTCCAGCCACTCCGCTTGCGAAAATCCCAGCGTCGCCTCGATCTGCGGGCTTACGTACGCCTCACCGATCCCCCGGTCCATATACGCCATGAACACAACCGCGGGAAGTTGCTCGACCAGAGCCCGGTACTTCGCTTCGAGATTCGGAAGTTGTGCTTCGGTAAGCGTGGTCCCGTCGAACTTCTTGAAAAAATGTTGCAGCTCTGCCATCGATCCGGCGTGGTCCTTGTCCTCTGAATATGTGCTTGCCAATCCGGCGAGAATGGCTTCAGCGCTCTCAGGGCTGAGAGGTTTTTCGTCCAGGACCGAAGGTTCGGCGTCCTGCCCCGCATTACGCCCGGTTTGCCACGGTGTGCTCATTCCGCAAATATGCTGCTGGCCAAGTCAAGTTCTTGTCGATCTTCCCGCCCCGCTCCTCCAACTTGGCTCTTTATTCAAAGAAGCTTGTGTGAATCTGCGCAGAGCCTGGATTGCCCGGCCATAGGTCTGCACCGCCTGTGACGACAGCAACGATCCCGGAGGTTGGTTCATGAAAGGCATGAATTTATCCGGAAACCCCGGCATCGTGCAGCCGATGCAGATTCCTCCCACGTTGGGGCAGCCGCCGATCCCGCTCATCCAACCTCGTTTGCCGACGTTGCACTGCACCACTGGCCCCCAACACCCAAGTTTTACGATACAGAGCGGAGACCCGTACTCCTCGGCAAACTGCCCCTGCTCGTAATACCCCCCGCGATCGCATCCTTCATGTAAAGTGCTGCCGAACAGCCAGGTAGGACGCAGAGCATCATCCAGCGGAATCATCGGGGCGCGGCCCACCGCGTAATAGAGAAGATAGAGCAGTGTTTCCAGCATGTTGTCGGGTTGTGCCGGGCACCCCGGTACACACACGATAGGAATCTGCGCCTTCGATTTCCACTCCCATCCCAGATAATCCGGCAGCCCCATGCAACCCGTCGGATTTCCCTCCATCGCATGAATTCCGCCATAGGTCGCGCACGTTCCTGCGGCCAAAATGGCCCATGCCTTCGGCGCCAAGCGGTCGATCCATTCGCAAGTCGTGATCGGTTGTTTCGTCTGCGCGTCCGTGCCAAAGGAAGCCCAATATCCTTCTGCCTTGTTTTTCTCGTTCGGGATCGATCCTTCAACGACCAGGATGAAAGGCCGGTCGAATGTGCCTTCGGCCGCTTCGCGAAAGGGGCGCACGAAGTCGTCGCCGTTTTCGTACGCGAGAAAGGGATTGTAGAACTTGACCTTCGGAATCCACGGCAGGTGGCCCAGAACCAGGTCTTCGATGCTGGGTTGGGTAGCGCCGGTCATGGCGATGGTCTCGCCATCGCAACCCAGGCCCGCCGTCATCCACAGAATGTCGATCTCTGCGATCGGCGCGGCGCTTCGGAGTTGGCCGGTCTGCCTGATGTTGGAGTCCCCCATCAACCCGCCCCCAGCGCTCGATAGCCTGCGCATTTTACTCCATTTCGGTATTCTGGCGGGCGGCGAATCGAGATCACGATGGACCACTCCCTCGCGGATTGAGTACGTCACGGTCACCGCCGAAGTGAATGCCCTGGATTGACACATCGCTTCACTCGGCACTCCCTCAAATCGTCAGAGATAAGAGAAAATATAAAATTCGCGACAGAGAGGACTATCGCAGTGCAGGCGGCTGAATTCGTTGCGCAATTCAAAGAGAGGTTTGACGCGCGCCCGAGAATTTATCGCGCTCCGGGCCGAGTGAACCTGATCGGCGAACACACCGACTATAACGACGGATTCGTAATGCCTGCTGCGATTGACTTCTTCACCTACGTCGGCATCGCACCTCGCCCCGACCGCAAGCTGGTTATTCACTCCGAAGAATTTGCTGGAACCTTTGCATTCGACCTCGACCACCTTCCCGAGCGGCGCGCTGGAGCATGGTGCGACTACATCCTTGGTGTAGCCGTTGTTCTGCAACAGCAGGGAATCAAACTCACCGGCGCGAACCTGCTCGTGCATGGAGAAATTCCGATCGGCGCCGGCCTCAGTTCTTCTGCGGCTATCGAAGTCTCCTCCGCCCTGGCTCTGTTGGGGGTGAGCAACGCGAGTCTTCCGCTGCCCGAAGTCGCACAGTTGTGCCGCCGCGCGGAGAACACGTTTGTCGGTGCCCGGGTCGGCATCATGGACCAGTTCGTCTCCTGCACTGGAAAAGCGGATCACGCCATCCTGCTTGATTGCCGCGCGCTTACATTCAAGTTGGCTCCCATTCCTCCAGGCATCGCTCTGGTGGTTTGCAACACGATGGTCAAACACGATCTGGCGACGGGCACTTATAACATCCGCCGTGCCGAGTGCGAGGAAGCCGTCCGCTATTTCGTGAAATGGGATCCCACAATTCATGCTTTGCGGGATGTGTCCGTCGATCTCCTCGAGCGGCACGCCAAAGAACTTCCGCCGGTAATTTTGAAACGCTGCTGCCACGTGATCTACGAGAACCAGCGAACGCTGCAGGCGGCCGGCGCTTTCGCGGACGGCGATCTGATCCGCATGGCAGAACTTATGCGCGAGTCACACCGCAGCCTGCGGGACCTGTACGAGGTCAGCTGCCGCGAACTTGACATCATGGTCGAAGCCGCCGAGGCCCTGCCTGGCTTCTGCGGCGGGCGCATGACCGGAGGCGGCTTCGGCGGATGCACCGTCAATCTCGTGCGTCAAGAGAACGCGGCCGGCTTCGCGGTCCAGATTGCAGAGCGCTTCCAGCAAGCCACCGGAATCCGTCCTCAGATTTACGTCTGCTCAGCCGAAGATGGCGCTCGGGAGATCACCGAGCCGTTCTGATTCCCGATTCTTTCACCCCTGATACACTACTTCGCGGTCCAGCAGCACAGTGGAGCAACTCCGGAGACGCGCATGAGTCCGAAGCCCAGCCTGATGGCGGAATTGGTCGCCGAATTCCTTGGCACATTTGTGCTGATCCTGTTTGGCACGGGAGTTGTCGCCATGGTGCTCCTGTTTCCGGCGGGGAATCCGGGCGAGATCATTCATGGCGGCTTCACCAATATCACCCTCGGATGGGGACTTGCGGTGACCATGGGAATTTACATCGCAGGAAAAATCTCCGGCGCTCACCTGAACCCGGCCGTCACGCTGGCGCTCGCGGTGTTCCGCGATTTCCCCTGGCGCAAAGTTCTGCCTTATTCCATCGCCCAGGTCGCCGGCGCTTTCGCCGCCGCTGCTCTGGTGTTCTGGAACTACCTGCCTGCATTTCGCCAGGTCGATCCGCTGTTGGAGCGCACCGCAGGCGTGTTCACGACCTTTCCAGCTTTTCCCGGACTGCCGCAGGCAGGGTTTCTCGACCAATTGATCGGTACCGGGTTGCTGGTGCTTCTCATCTTTGCTATCACCGACGAATTCAATATGCCTCCGGGCGCCAACCTCGTACCTCTCATGATCGGCTTAGTCGTAGTTGCGATCGGGATGAGTTTCGGCGGGATGCACGGTTATGCCATCAATCCCGCGCGCGATTTGGGTCCGCGACTGTGGACCGTCGTAGCTGGCTTTCGCAATAACGGCATCACCGATGGAACTCGCGTGTGGTGGATTCCAGTTGTTGCGCCGCTGCTTGGAGCCTTGGCAGGCGCCGCGCTTTATGATTTCGGCGTGCGCCGTTTTTTGCGTCCCGCTGTCTGAGAATCTCATCTGCGGTTTGCAGGAGAAATTGTGCGATACGTGTTAGCGCTTGACCAGGGAACAACCAGTTCACGCGCCCTTCTCTTCGATGAGGCGAGCGCCGTGCGCGCAGTTTCCCAGCGAGAATTTGACCAGATCTTCCCTCAGCCCGGATGGGTCGAGCACAATCCGGAACAGATCGTGTCTTCTCAAATCGCGGTCGCGCAGGAAGCACTCGCTCAAGCGGGTGTGCAGGCGGCCGACGTGGCCGCCATCGGCATCGCCAATCAACGCGAGACCGCAATCGTCTGGAACCGTCAAACCGGTGAGGCGATCGCCAACGCGATCGTATGGCAAGACCGGCGCACCGCCGATTTCTGTCAATCTCTTTCCGCGGAAGGCCACGAGCCTCTCATTCAGCAGCGTACCGGTTTGCTCATCGATTCCTACTTCTCCGCCAGCAAAATCGCGTGGATGCTCCAAAACGTCGCAGGCGCACGCCGCCTCGCCGACGACGGCAAACTCGCTTTCGGCACGGTAGACAGCTGGCTCGTGTGGAAGCTGACCAGAGGCCGCGTCCACGCCACCGACGCCAGCAACGCCTCGCGCACCATGCTCTTCAACATCCATAACGGAGATTGGGATCGAGAACTCCTCGATCTTTTCCTGATTCCCCGCTCCATGATGCCAGACGTGCGTCCTTCCAGCGGACTCTTCGGAAATGTGAGCGGAGTGCCGAAACTGGAGGGCATTCCAATTGCCGGAATCGCCGGCGATCAGCAAGCCGCACTCTTCGGACAGCGCTGCGTCAAACCCGGCTTGACCAAGAACACCTACGGCACCGGATGTTTCACGCTGCAGAACACCGGCCAGCGCGCCGTCCCGTCCGCGAATCGGCTGGTTACAACGATCGCCTGGAAGATCGGCGACACCACCGAATACGCGCTCGAAGGGAGCGTCTTCGTCGGAGGCGCGGTCGTGCAGTGGCTTCGCGACGGCTTAGGATTGATTAAGAAATCAGAGGAAGTCGAGCCCTTGGCGAAGTCGGTGCCTGACAACGGTGGAGTATTTTTTGTGCCTGCCTTCGTCGGTCTCGGCGCGCCGCACTGGGACTCATACGCGCGCGGTTCGATTTTCGGCCTCACTCGCGGCACCACGGCAGGCCATGTCGCCCGCGCCGCGGTTGAGAGCATCGCTTACCAGGTCGCCGATCTTCTCGATGCCATGCGCAAGGATTCAGGCGACCCCGTGCAGGAGTTGCGGGTTGATGGCGGCGCTGCTGCCAACGATGCCCTCATGCAGTTTCAGGCCGACATCCTCCGCGTTCCCGTCGTCCGTCCTGCTGTTACCGAAACCACCGCTCTGGGCGCTGCCTACCTCGCAGGCCTCGCTGTCGGATTCTGGCAAGATGTCGCAAACTCCTCGCCCGGAAAAGATCGTCGCTTCGAGCCGAAGATGCCCGAATCCCAAGCCAGCCAATTGCGCGCGCGCTGGAACGAGGCTGTGTCCCGCACTAAGAAGTGGGAAACTGCAGTGGGGCAAAACTGATTTGACCGACGATGGCTGCTAAAACTCCTGCTCACCTACGGCTCATACCAGAACACGGCGCCTTTGCTGATAGGCGGCAATGCAAAAACGACCTCGTCTCGATGGCGCGTGCCCTTAACCACCTGCATCTCTCCGAGAAAAGGCAAGAAGTAGCCTTTGCCTTGCGTCGCCGACTTGAGCGTCACTTCCACATCCGTTTGCGGATCCTGAACCGGATTCGTACCTCCGCGTAATCCGGCAAAGTTGGCAAAGAAACACTGCATGTGGCCGCCAGGACTGCGTGAGATCGAGGTTGCCATCTGCGGCCGCGCCTTAATCTTCACCGTGTCGGACCCCTGCAGAGTCTTCAAAAAGTCTGCTTGCGAATCCGGGGACGCGCCCTCGAAATCTTTCTCCAACGCAGCGTTGTACGCCTTTCCCGGACATTTCGGGAATCGGCTCACTCTCTGCGGATCGCTGATCTGCGTTGCATCCGTTCCGGTAATCACAAGCTTTCCGCCTTGCTCCACATAGTCCCGCAGCCAGCGCTTCTCGTCCTCGCCCAGCACCCGCACATCCGGCAAGATCACCGTCTTCCCGTGGAACTCCGCCAGCGTCCGCGGGGTCACAATCTGAAACTCAAGGTGTTTCTGCATCAGCAGAATCAGAATCCCCCGATACGACGCAATAAATTCGTTAGCAAAATAATCCCGCGTCTCCGGAGAAAAATAAACTCCAATCGGATCGATGGGCAGCCGCGGTTCATAGAATGTCTTCTCATGCGCAGCAATCCAGGAAAAAATCTTCTTCCGCGTCGGCAGATCATTCGACCCCGCCATTGAATGTCCCGGCGCGTCCCAGAAATTCGCTCCCGCCATCACTTGCGACATGGCCAGATTCATCATGGCTTCGCGCTTGTCAACATTCTTGTCTCCATCCCACGAGTAGTTCAGGATCCACGTTGCCTTGCCCTGCGCAAAGGCGCGAAACGAATGCATTCCCACCTGATAACGGAACCAGTCGAGCGGGGTACGCGACGACGCCATATGATCGCCGCTGCCAAACTCATACTCGTGCGCAATCGCATCGACCACTGCGTAAAGGCTGTACACGTCGGCGCCCACGCGCACCGCCTCTTCTTCAATCCCCGGATAAATCTCTGGAATGGTCTTGATCTTCGGATTCACAGCCTTGGCCGTCCGGTCAATCTCGTGCAGGAAATCGGTGAACGTTTCGATCCGGAAGTCCACCCATTTGCGAAAATTCGCGTCAGAAAAATCCCCCAGCTTTAGATCTCGCTTCGCATCCAGTCCCGTCTTCTGCTTGAACGCTGCCACCGTGTAGTCATCAAAACTCGCCCACGTATCTTCCCAGCCATCGAAGTGCGTCATCCAGTAAGGGATATCGATGTAGATGCCGTCGATCCCAGTCGCCGCAATCTGCCCCACGCGCTCCATGTAAATCTTCCGCCATTCCAGAGCGTAAGGACTCACCCACACATCTTCATCGCCCGCGCGAATCCAGAACGCCGTCCCCCCACCGAAGATCGCCGGTTCGCCTGTGATCTTTCGTTGCAGCCAGTCGGGATGCTCCTTGGCCAGAGTGTGCGGAGTCTGATCTGCGTGAGCCGTGATGCACTCCGTCCCGGCAATGTAGACAAACGCGTAATTGCCGGCGCGATGCGCCTCCTCGGCCACATCGTGAATCGCCTTCAATTTCTCTTCCGGATGAACGAAGCTCTCATACCGTCCCGGAATGTCGTTGTCCACCTCGATCCCGAATACATCGCTCTCCTGCGCCCGCCGCACGATCTCCTTCGCATCGCCGCCTTTCAGTCCGTAAGCGCCAATGCGAACGTAGTTGGTCCAATCCTGACTCCTCGAGCCTGAATCTCCCGTCAAGCTCAAAGCGCACAGCAACAGCACGAAGGTAGTGAAAGCTTTTCGTCTCATAACTTGTCCTGAATCTTCGTGTGTAAGAACCGCTAAGCCCTAACCGCTCGTCGAAGGCACGCCGCCGGTCTCATCCTGCTGTCCCAGGCCGCCTGTGGGACGCAGCGTCAGACTGCCAGGCCGCTGTTGCACGTCTTTCCAATTCACGCGCAGGTACAACTTCGTGCCCAGCGGCAGCTTCACCAGGTTCTCTATGGACTGTGCCGGCGTTTCGTCTTCTTTGTGAGCTGGTCCCACTTCATCGCAGATATAGGTGATGAGTCCCATCCCGTAGTTCGGCACGACTTCTTGGGAGGGTGTGAGCGCCATGACCACAGTCCAACTCGGGTAATCGTCGGCAGAAAAAGGTCCCTGATAAAGGCGGTCGGACACGGGCGGGCCCGACCCGAAATCGTATCGGTCAAAATTGTGAGGCGGGATGTGTGCCAGCAGGGGCCTGGTACCGAGTCCTGTCGCCAGTGTGAGCGCGCCGCCCGCCTTCAAAAAAGATCTTCTTTGCATGTTCTGTCTTGCGGACTTCGGCTGCAGAAGGCGCGTGTTCCTGCAAAGAGGAAATCGCCGGCGGCTCGACGCAGGTGCCTCACTCCCATGTCAGAACTCGAACCGCAGTCCAAACTGGAAGAAGCGCGGTGTCTCGAGAACAGTCCCGTTCACGCTGTCGGAGGTAATCGTGCCAAACAAGGGATCTCCGACCGAGGAGTTCGGCTGCGCGAAACGCGGGTGGTTCAGCGTATTGAATATCTCCGCCCGCAACTCCAGCCGCATGCCTTCCTTTGGCACAAACGATTTGAAAAGGTTCAGGTCCATGTTGTGGATGCCATCGACGCGCAGCCCCGAAAAATAGCGGGGAGCATTGCCGGGATTCTGGTCGCCCGGGTCGGCAAAGCAGTTTGCGTTTAAGAAAACGGGCCCCCCGCTTCCTGCGTTTTGCCAGTTCAACGCCACCGTGTGCATGCTGGTGCCGGTCTTGAGCTGCGGGCACACAACATTTGGACGCTGGGTGCCATTGGCCAGCCGTGCGGTAGACATTCCGATCGCCATAGGTTGCCCCGATTGCTCGGTGATCAGCGTCGAAATCGACCAGCCTCCAATCACCGCGTCCACTGCCCGGTTCATATTGCCTCCGATCCACTGGTTGCGGCCCACGGGCAGTTCCACAACCACGGCGCCCGCGAGTCGCTGTGGCGTGTCGTTGGCTCCAATACTGTGTTCGGCAGACAGGCGGTCCAGTTGCTGAGGAACGCCGACGCTCAATGCTCCCACCCAGTTGTTTCTCCCCGCCGAAGAGTAGTCGGTTTCCTTCGAGATCGTGTAACTGCCCTCGAAACTGATGTGGTGCGTCGTGCGCTTCTGGAAGCGAATCTGCATCGCGTTGTACCAGGAGCTTGCTTCCTCGATCATCAGCCCTTCGAAGTCTTGAGAAAATTGAGGGTACGTACTCAGCAGATACGACAGGGGAACGGTCGAATTGCCGTAGTTCGAATTGGGTTCGTTGAAGCAGGGATGCGTCGCCGTCGGTGTGCAGGGTGTATTGAACATCGAGAAGAACGGATTGCCCACTTGCGTTGCAAGAAAGTTGCTCACGCAGCCGTCGGCCTGGCAGCTCGCATCTGTGGGCGTTACTGCCGCTGAAATCTGTGCTAACAAGGCCGATGGGATGTAGTCCCGGTTGTTCGTCCCCGCCCACGGCAAATGCGTGCTGCGGTTGGCGGAGTAGTCTACACCCAGGACGATCTGGCTCGGCAGCAAGCGCTGAATTCCCAGATTCCACTGGTAGAGTTCGGCGTCTCGCGCCGCCGTCGTGCCCAGATCGTTCGGATTTTGATAGCCCCAGTTCGCGAACTGACCGTACTGCCTGGCCTGCGGACCAGTAAACCCGCCGGGGAACGGATTCTCCAACGTCGCGGATTGCGTCGCAAAATTGTCGTTTGTGAAAAACAGGTTGGCGGTCTTGCGAAATGCCGATCCCGGATACTGAAAGTTGGTCGCCGGGCTCATCCCAAAATAGATTCCAGCCCCGCCGCGGACCACTGTTTTCGAATCGAGCTGGTAGGAAAAGCCCAGCCGCGGTCCGATGTCTTTGCGGTAGGTTGGAATCGTCCTCTTACTCGAAGTTGCAAACTGCGTGGTGCCCAGCAACTCCATCGCCGAGGGAAAATTCAAACCAACGGACTGCAGGCTTGCCTGCGTACTGAGAGTGCCCGCCGGGGCAGCTGCCGGAACAAAATTCAGAGGAATATTCACCCCGCTGGCAGCCCCGAAATTGCTGAACTCGATCTGGTTGCCGCGCGAAGTGTAGGGCGAACTCCACTGATACCGAACCCCCAGATTGACCGTCAGTTTCGAGTTGACCTTCCAGTCATCCTGGAAATAGAACCCCGTTTCCAGCGAGCGGTTCGCCACCGATGGCGTCACCACGAGCTGACTCGTGGCGTTGTTGACATTGTCGCCGTAACCGAAAGCCAGGCTGGCAAACGGGTTGCCCGACGTATTCCCGGATGCATCAAAGTTGCTGTTCGGATTCGGAGATGTGACGTCATCCGTAAAAGTCAACTGGCCGGTCGGATAGTTCGGCTGCCAGAAATTGTTGTAGAAAATTCTCTGCTCGCCGCCGAATTTGAACAGATGGGATCCCTTCGAGATCACCAGTTGCGATGAGTAGCTGACCAGCGTGTGGGCAAACTTCGTATTAATGCAGCACTGGTCGTAGAGGTTATTCCAAGGCAGGTTTCCCTGCATCATAAACGTGGGCATCTTGTCGATCCCATTGGCCTGTTCGAACACCGTCGGCAATCCCTGCGTGCCGCTCGGCAGCGAGGCATTGAAACTCGATATCGTTGGAATAGCCGGAATCGACAGTTCGTGTACCCGGTCGAGCGCCACGTGGCTGTTCCAGATGATTCGCGGATTGATGGTCCACGTATATTCCAGGGAGGCGTTGTGCGCCACGGTCACACCGCTCTTGATTCCGTCATTATCGAAGCTGTCGCCCAGCGTGAGCGGGGTCGTAAAGTTGTACCAGCCCCGGCTGTAGCGGGCGCTCAGACGATGCCTGTCGTTGAGCTGGTGGTCCACCTTGATGTCAAACTGGTAATCTGGGGCATTCGTCGTTGCAGTCCAGTTGTAGTTATTGAGTTCGGGGTTGGCATTGTTGGGCTTCGGGTAGAGGTTGAGCACCGCCATTCCGATGGGATCCCGCTCGCTGGGCGGAATCACGTCATTTTGACCGTTGTACTGCACCTGCGGTCTCGTCACACAGGGAACGCCACAGGCTTGCGGGGTGGGGTCATAAATGTGATTGGTCGTGTTCGAGAAATCGCCTTGCCGCTCCGCCAGCGTGGGCACGGTCGCTACCCCGCTCGACGCGCTGGAGCTTCGGACCTTCTCAAAGTCTACGAAAAAGAACGTGCGGTCTTTCTTGATGGGACCGCCCACTGAGAATCCACCCTGGTCGCGGCGGCTGTCTGGCTTGGGGTTGGGTACGGGATTCCCCAAAACA
>Ga0307474_10001927_pt1 | contig 14957 bp, 12 predicted proteins | sample atmos_gasesECM1C_2_FD_203312 | JGI IMG/M metagenome (GOLD analysis project Ga0307474, IMG submission 203312) | Hardwood forest soil microbial communities from Morgan-Monroe State Forest, Indiana, United States - atmos_gasesECM1C_05 | ecosystem: Environmental > Terrestrial > Soil > Temperate... | reverse complement strand
TGCCGCTGCACCGGCTACCAGAACATCGTCAAGGCAATCCAGTACGCCGCCAGCAAGATCAACGGCGTCGAATTCAAGGAGGCCGCGGAATGAACGACATGGCTCCCACGCGGGAACAACGCACCGCCGCCCTCGAGGGCATGGGCTGCAAACGCAAGCGCGTCGAAGACATCCGCTTTACCCAGGGCAGGGGCAGCTATGTCGACGACCTGAAATTGCCGGGCATGCTGCACGGCGATTTCGTGCGCTCGCCGCACGCACATGCGCGCGTCAAATCAATCAATTCCGAAGCGGCGCTCAAGGTGCCAGGCGTGCTGGCGGTGATCACTGCCGAGACGCTCAAGACCGTCAACCTCGCCTGGATGCCGACGCTGGCGGGCGACGTGCAGATGGTGCTCGCCGACGGCAAGGTGCTGTTCCAGAACCAGGAGGTCGCCTTCGTGGTCGCCACCGACCGCTATGCCGCCGATGACGGCGTCGCCAAGGTGGTGGTCGAATACGAGTCGCTGCCGGTGATTATCGATCCGTTCAAGGCGATGGACAAGGATGCGCCGGTGCTGCGCGAGGATCTCGCCGGCAAGACGTCAGGCGCGCACGGTCCGCGCAAGCACCACAACCATATCTTCGAGTGGACGGTGGGCGACAAGGATCTGACCGACGCCGCCTTCCGCAAGGCGGAGGTCACGATCAAGGAGATGATCTCCTATCACCGCACCCATCCCTCGCCGCTCGAGACCTGCCAGTGCGTCTGCTCGTTCGACAAGGTCAAGGGCGAGCTGACGATCTGGGGCACGTTCCAGGCGCCGCATGTGATCCGCACCGTGGTGTCGCTGATCGCCAAACTGCCGGAGCAGAAGATCCACGTGATCTCGCCCGACATCGGCGGCGGCTTCGGCAACAAGGTCGGGGCCTATCCGGGCTATATCTGCGCGGCGGTGGCGTCGATCGTCACCGGCAAGCCGGTGAAATGGGTCGAAGATCGCATCGAGAATTTGACCGCGACGTCCTTTGCGCGCGATTACCACATGACCACCGAAATCGCGTCGACCAGTGAGGGAAGGGTGACGGGCCTGCGCGTCCACGTGCTCGCCGATCACGGCGCGTTCGACGCCTGCGCCGATCCGTCGAAATGGCCGGCCGGCTTTTTCAACATCGTCACCGGCTCCTACGACTTCCCGACCGCGCATCTGACGGTCGACGGCATCTACTCCAACAAGGCGCCGGGCGGGGTCGCCTATCGCTGCTCGTTCCGCGTCACCGAGGCCGCTTACTGCATTGAGCGCGCGATGGACATTCTCGCCCAGAAGCTGAAGATGGATCCGGCCGAGCTGCGGCTGAAGAATTTCATCAAGCCGGAGCAGTTCCCGTATCACTCGGCGCTGGGCTGGGAATACGATTCCGGCAACTACCACACTGCGATGCGCAAGATGATGGAGACGGTGAAATACGCCGAGCTTCGAAAAGAACAGGCGGACAAGCGCGCCGCCTTCAAACGCGGCGAGACCCGCGAGATCATGGGCATCGGCGTGTCGTTCTTCACCGAGATCGTCGGCGCGGGACCGTCGAAAAATTGCGACATTCTGGGAATCGCGATGTTCGATTCCTGCGAGATCCGCATGCATCCGACCGGCGCGGGCATTGCGCGCGTCGGCTCCAAGAGCCAGGGCCAGGGCCACGAGACCACCTGGGCCCAGATCATCGCGACCGAAATCGGCATCCCCGCCGACAACATCATGGTCGAGGAGGGCAATACCGATACCGCACCTTACGGGCTCGGCACCTACGGCTCGCGCTCGACGCCGGTCGCGGGCGCCGCGATCGCGATGGCGGCGCGCAAGATCAAGGCCAAGGCGCAGATGATCGCGGCCTACAAGCTCGAGGTGCATGAAGACGACCTCGAATGGGATATCGACGGCTTCCGCGTCAAGGGACTGCCGGAGAAGACGATGTCGATGAAGGACATCTGCTGGGCGGCCTACAATTCGGTGCCACCGGGCATGGAACCGGGGCTGGAGGCGGTGAGCTATTACGATCCACCCAACATGACCTATCCGTTCGGAGCTTATATCTGCGTGATGGACATCGATGTCGATACCGGGGTCTACAAGGTCCGCCGTTTCTACGCGCTCGACGATTGCGGCACCCGCATCAACCCGATGATCATCGAGGGCCAGGTACATGGCGGATTGACCGAAGCCTTCGCGATCGCGATGGGCCAGGAAATCCGTTATGACGAAGGCGGCAACGTCGTGACCGGCTCGTTCATGGATTTCTTCATGCCGACCGCGGTCGAGACGCCCCATTGGGAGACCGACTTCACGGTGACGCCATCGCCGCATCACCCGATCGGCGCCAAGGGTGTCGGCGAGAGCCCGAATGTCGGCGGCGTGCCGGCCTTCTCCAACGCCGTCAACGACGCGTTTTCGTTCCTGGGCTCGACCCACATCCAGATGCCGCACGATTACTGGCGCAACTGGAAGGCGGCGAAAGCGCTGGGCGCTGTGGCGTAGTGATGCGGGCGTTCCAACCAATCGTCGTGCCCGGCCTTGTGCCGGGCATCCACGTCTTACTTTCAGTTCGGCCAAAACGTGGATGGCCGGGACATCAAGCGCGAAGACGCGCTTCGCGCTTTTGCCCGGCGATGACGAAAAGAGAATTGCTTTGCCAATGAAAACCCGCGAGGAGATCGCGCAAGCGCTGGCCGCTTCCGGTTACATCGCCGACAGTGAGCTTGCGACCGCGATCTCGCTGATGCAGCTTTTGCGCCGTCCGATTCTGCTCGAAGGCGAAGCGGGCGTCGGCAAGACCGAGGTGGCGAAGGCGCTGGCCGCAGCCCACGGTACCGAGCTGATCCGGCTGCAATGCTATGAGGGGCTGGATCAGTCGGCCGCGCTCTATGAATGGAACTACCAGCGCCAGCTGCTCTCGATCCAGGCTCATCGCGGCGAGGACGCCGACGCGGTGGAGGACCAGATCTTTTCGGAGAAATATCTTTTGGAGCGGCCGCTGCTGGCGGCGATACGGCAGAGCCAGCCGCCGGTGCTCCTGATCGACGAAATCGACCGCGCCGACGACGAATTCGAGGCGTTCTTGCTCGAACTATTGTCCGATTTCCAGGTGTCGATCCCGGAACTAGGCACCATTTCGGCGATTACGATTCCACATGTGGTGCTCACCTCGAACGGCACCCGCGAATTGTCGGACGCGCTGCGCCGCCGTTGCCTCTATCACTATGTCGATTATCCCGATGTCGATCGCGAGGCGCGGATCATCATGGCGCGGATCGACGGCGCGACCGCCTCGCTCGCGCTGCAGATCGCGCACATGGTCGAAGGCATCCGGAAAGAGGAGCTGCGCAAGGTGCCGGGCGTGGCCGAGACGTTGGACTGGGCCGCGGCGCTTGTCGGGATTGGCGTGAAGGATCTGCGCGAGTCGCCCGAGGCCGTGCATGAAACGCTGATGTGCCTGGTCAAGACCCACGAGGACAAGTCGCGCCTCAGTCGCGAGGTGGCCGACCGGCTGTTGGGAAAGGTCGCATGAGCTGTTGTGGCACCAGCGGCGGTTATCACGAGATCGACGAGGTGTCCCGTCTCGTCGCCGCAAGACTTTCCGCGTTTCTCAAAACCCTGCGCGAGGCCGGCTTTGCCGCAGGTTTACAGGAAGGCCGCGATGCGGCGGCGCTGATGGCGGCAGGGTACGCCGAAACACCGGCGTTGTTGCGCGTCGCGCTCAAACATCTGTTTTCGGCGCGCAAATCCGACTGGGACAGGTTCGACGGATTGTTCGACGCGTTTTGGCTCGGCAAGCGCGCCCGATCGCGCTCGCTCACCTCGGGCTCGGCAAGAGCGGCCAACAATCCCTCGCTGAAGAACCTGCAAGACAGAAGATCCGAACCGGCACCGGGCCAGAGTGCGACCGATCGGATTCCCTCCGCCGATAACGAAGCCGGCGACAACCGCGCCGGCGAAGGACGAAAGGAAGGTGCCTCGCGGGCCGAAAACCTGACTGAGGTCGATTTCCGCAAGATGGCCGATCCCGAGCAGATCGAGCAGGCGCATGAAGCCGCAGCACGGCTTGCGAAAACCATGCGCACGCGGCTGACGCGGCGCGATCTGGCCCGCCGGCGCGGCTACCGGCTCGATCTGCGGCGAACCATTCACGGCAATATCAGCCATGGCGGCGTGCCGATCTCGCTCGTTTGGCGGCAGCGCAAGGAAAAGCCGCTGCGGCTGGTCATGCTGCTCGATGCCTCCGGCTCCATGAGCATGTACACCGGCGTCTTCCTGCGCTTCATCCACGGCGTGCTCGACGAGTTTCGCGAAGCCGAGGCGTTCCTGTTTCACACCAGGCTCGCTTACGTCTCGGATGCGATGAAGGAAAAGGACGCCGGCCGCGCCCTCGATCGCCTCTCGATCATGGCGCAGGGCGCTGGCGGCGGCACCAGGATCGGCGAAAGCCTGCAGACGTTCAATCGCTGGCACGCGGCGCGCGTCTTGCATTCGCGCTCCTGCGTGATGATCGTGTCCGACGGCTACGAGACCGGCGATGCCAGGCTGCTCGGCCGCGAAATGGCGGCACTGGCCAAGCGCTGCCGCCGCATCGTCTGGCTCAACCCGATGATGGCGTGGGAAGGCTACGCGCCGGAAGCCGCGGGCATCAAGGCGGCGCTGCCGCATATCGACCTCTATGCGCCGGCGAACACGCTGAAAAGCCTGACCGAGCTCGAACCCTATCTGGCAAAGCTGTGAGGCCCGATGATCTTGATCGATCCGATCAGTCGGCACTTCCATCACCCCTCCCCCTTGCGGGGAGGGGTCGGGGGTGGGGGTCTACATAGGGCTACCCCCCACCCCGACCTGCGCTTCGCTTCGGTTGACCCTCCCCACCGCTCGCAACGGCTCGCGGGGGGAGGGAGCGCACCGCCGATGCTGCTCCGCGAGCGTGTTGCAGGAGTTTGCACATGATCGCTCATGTCGAAGTGATAGACCTCGTGGCGCAGATGAAGGCCGCGGAAGAAACTTTTGTGCTCGCGACCGTGGTGCGCACCGTGTCGGTGACGGCGGCGAAGGCCGGGGCGAAGGCGATCATCCGTCCCGACGGCACCATCGTTGCGGGGTGGATCGGCGGGGGATGCGCCCGTGGTGCGGTGCTCAAGGCCGCGCGCGACGCACTCGCCGACGGCAAGCCGCGCATGGTCTCGGTGCAGCCCGAGAATCTTCTGGCCGAGCTTGGCGTCAAACCCGGCGAGAATCGCGAAGGCGTGCGCTTTGTCAGCAACATGTGCCCGAGCAAGGGCACGATGGACGTTTTCGTCGAGCCGGTGCTGCCGCATCCCTCGCTGGTGATTCTCGGCGGAAGCCCGGTGGCGCTGTCCCTTGCCAGCCAGGCCCGTGGGCTCGGCTACCACGTTACGGTCGCGGCTCCCGCAGCCGACCTGCCCGAGGCGGCGGACGCCGATGCGCTGATCGACGGCTTCGCGCTCGGAAAACTCAACGAGGCAAAACGCTTTGTCGTGGTCTCGACCCAAGGCAAGGGCGACGAAGCCGCGCTGCGCAGTGCGCTCGCAACGCCCGGCGCCTACCACGCTTTTGTCGGCAGCCGACGCAAGATGGCGGCGCTGCGCGAGAAGCTGATCGGCGAGGGGTGTGACGCTGCCGCCCTCGACCGCGTCAAGGCGCCGGCCGGCCTCGATCTCGGCGCAATCACGCCGGAAGAAATTGCGATGTCGATCCTGGCGGAGATCACGGTGGAGCGAAGGCGAGGCCAGCGCGGCAACGCAACTTGAGGTCTGTCTTGCAGATAACGGGATGTCCGATGATCGGGCAATGATGCTGCCCCAAAAATCACTTGCTCCCGACCACAAGCCGGACAAACATTTCCACGCCAGCGCGCAGCCTTGCGACCTGTGGAGGTGGCAACCAAGGTGACGTTCGCGACCAGACCTCGCTATTCGGCTGGGTCGTTCAGGATGAACCGGCCAACGTGTTGCGGCTGGCGTCGAGGCGAGTGCCGCTTGCGGTGCGGTATCTGCGCGCATCACGAAGGCACGCATCATGAATGAGGGAGTTCGATGATGACGCGGATCTGTCGGATCACGGTCGCCGTCGTCGCTCTGGCGTGGGCGAGCGGGGTATCTGCTTTCGCGGCACCGTCAGCCGAATTCGGCAAGGTCCATTTCGAGACCTCCTGCAACGCAGAAGCTGCGCGGCACTTCGATCAGGCCATGCTCTATCAGCACTCGTTCTGGTACCGCGCTTCGCAAAAGTCGTTCGAAGACGCGCTGAAAGCCGATCCGAAATGCGCCATCGCCTATTGGGGTATCGCGCTGAGCCTGTTGTACAATCCGCACGTCGCACCCCCGGCCAAGAATCTCGCAGAAGGCGCAGCCGCACTCGAAAAAGCCAAGGCCGTCAACGCCGGGACGCAACGGGAGCGCGACTATCTCGACGCGCTGAGCGCGATGTATACCGACTACGACAAGGTCGATCATCGCACGCGTGTGCTCGCCTATCTCAAGGCGATGGAACAACTGGCACAGCGCTACGGCGACGATGACGAGGCACAGATTCATTACGCGCTGGCCCTGAATGTCGCCGCCTCACCGGCCGACAAGTCCTATGCCAACCAGCTCAAGGGGGCGGCCATTCTGGAGAAAATCTGGGTGCGCCAGCCGGAGCATCCGGGTATCGCTCACTATCTGATCCACCTCTACGATACGCCGGCTCTGGCCGAGAAGGGGCTCGCGGCGGCGCGGCGTTACGCCAAGGTGGCGCCCGCGGCGGCGCATGCGCAGCACATGCCGTCGCATATTTTCACGCGGCTCGGTTACTGGGAGGATTCGATTTCTTCCAACACCGAATCGGCGCGTGTCGCCAAGAATGCCGGCGATTTCCACGATCAACTGCATGCGATGGACTATCTGGTCTACGCCTATCTGCAGAGCGGTCAGGATGGCAACGCCGGGGCCGTGCTCGACAACATGAACACGGTGAAGGGATTCACCGAGACTTTCCTTCCGGGACCCTATGCGCTGGCGGTTTCGCCGGCACGCTATGCGATAGAGCGCGGCGACTGGAAAGCCGCGGCGGAGCTTGAGGTTCGCCCCAGCCCGCTTGCGAACGTGCAGGCGATCACGTATTTCGCGCGCGCGCTCGGCGCGGCTCGTTCGGGCAATCCGCAAGCCGCCAAGATCGACATCGCCAGGCTTGGCGAACTGCGCGACAGGCTGCGCGACGCAAAGGACGGCTATTGGTCGGAACAGGTCGATATCCAACAGCAGATTGCGACCGCATGGGTCCTTTACGCCGAGGACAAGCGCGACGACGCCTTGAAGGCGATGAGCGCCGCCGCCGATGCCGAGGACAGGACCGAGAAGCATCCGGTGACGCCCGGCGTACCCAAGCCGGCCCGCGAGCTCTACGGTGTCATGTTGCTTGAAAGCGGCAGGCCTAGGGAAGCGCTCGCCGCCTTCGAGGCGACGCTTCAGAAGGAGCCGAACCGGCTGGGAGCCTATGTGGGCGCAGCGACCTCAGCCGAAAAGGCGGGCGACAAGGACAAGGCCCGGGAATATTGCGAGAAAATTGTCGCGATTGCCGAAGGCGCGGACGACACGCGAACCGAGGTCGCCAACGCCCGCGAATATCTGAAGAAACTCTGAAAGCGCAGGCGAGGAAGCCACCCGTGAGAACACTTGTTCTGTCCATTGTTCTGAGTGCGTTGGCCTTGCCAGTGCAGGCCGAGCCGCTCGAGATCATCGGATATTCGGGCTATCTCGGCGAGTGGGAATTGACCGCCACCGTCACAGCGACCGCTCCACCCCGAAAGGCCTACTCCGGTCCGTTGACGATGCGGCATATCGGTCTGTGCACCCAGGACGGCCCGGAGGAGAAGACCGGAGAGATGCATCTTGAGTTGTCGGCTTCGAGGATCACCGCAACGCTTTCGGTTGCCGGGGTCGAATGCAGTTACAGCGGATTATTCTCCGACTCCTATGCCGGCACGATGACCTGCCCGGGCAGAGAAGCCGTGCCTTTGAGAATTTGGGTCAAGTAGTTCTCGGTTTTCGCCGATACCGAAAGTCGCAGTGGCTGGCGCCTTGCATGATGGTTTGCGTGCGCGTGAGTTCGATGCCGCCACCAAATCCCTCGGAGAAGAGAAAGTCGGCACTGCAGACCAGCAGGAAGCCGAGCTCGGGCTCACCCAATTCCCTGTAGAACTCGGCGTACCGACACCTTTGAACATCTATCTCGAACGCGTCATGCGATTGCTCGAGGACGCGATACTCGAGAGCCTCGCCGCGTGCGAAAGTGCCGAAAGCGGACGCCATCCTCTGCCCAAGCTCCGTCCCGGTCTTCGACCGCCAGAACTCTTCGCCATAGTGACGGTAGAGATCGCCCAGCGCCTTTCGGACCAGCTCATGCGCCCGCTCCGTCCCCAGTTCGTCCTGCAACGCTTTCACGATCGGAACCAGGACGCGAGCTTGAATCTTTGCCTGCTCTATGACCGGAACATTCATGTTCGAACCTCTGTTTGCGGCCATCGCAATCTAGGAACGATTGATTGTCACCGCATCCCCTGCCGCCACGCCGACGGCGCGACGCCCATCATTTTCTTGAAAGCCCGGCTGAAGGCAGCCTCGGATTCGTAGCCGATCTCGGCAGCGATCGTCGCCATGTTGGAATGACGGCGACTGAGCATCTCGGAGGCAATCTGCATGCGCCATCTGGCGAGATAATGCATCGGCGGCACGCCGACGAACTGCACGAATCGCTCGGCCATGACCGTGCGCGAGGTGCCGCATTGCCGCGCCAGTCCCTCGATCGTCCAGTTGAACGATGGCCGCGCATGGATCAGCGCCATCGCCTTGCCGACGGCCGGATCCCGCAGGCCCGCGAGCCATCCGGCATTTTGCGGCGGCAGCGCCTCGATATAACGCCGCACAACGTCGATGAACATCAATTCGCTGAGCTTGGTCAGGACACTCTCGCTGCCGGCCCGCTTTTCGGCCACCTCCGCGACGGCGAAGTGAATGAATTGGCCGAGCCAGCCGTTGTCGTTGCGCCCTGGGTCCCCGGCCTTGAGCATCGGCGGCAGCGCCTCCAGCAGGGGGTTGAAAGGCTTTGCGTCGCAGGCGAGATAGCCGCACACGAGCCTTGCCGAGACGGCTCCGCCATTCATCAGGTTGATCTGGAAAGGCAGCAGACCGGCATCGGCGATCTCGATCATGTCGGCGGTCGGCGGCTCCGCGTGCATGCCGGCCTTGCTCGACATCACGTGCGGATCGGCATTGGTAAACACCACCACTTCGCCGGCTTCGAGAGCCACGGCCTCGCCTCCCTCGAGGCGCGCGAAACAGCGGCCCGCCGTCACCACGTGATAGGCAATGAGATGATCGGCGCCGGGCAGAATTCGCGGCAGGATCAAGTCGCGCGCCGGCGAATGAACGGACCAAGGGTCCTGCGCGGCGACGTCAAAATACGCGGCTCCCGTGAGCCGCACCGTCTTCAGGACGTCGGATAAGGTGTCGGTTGCCACCTGACCTTCTCTTCCGGAATTCGAAACTTCCTTTTCATTGGTCATCGCAAGCTCCGATCCGTTCAAGGACGCGAACTGCTCGCGGCCGATCCGAACGCCCTGCCAAGGATTGCGGACGTCCGATCAAGGCCCGGCTGAGCCGCCCGCAACCAGCGAACGCCGCATCAAGCGATTCAGACGCACGATCATTCAAATCCGCGATCAAATGCGCGACATGGATGCGGGACCACTCAGTCCGTCAAATCGAAAGAGGAGATCGAGCATGACCACGTACAAAGGCAGATGCTTTTGCGGTGCCGCGGAAATCGAGACCCGGGGAACACCTGAAGCAATGGGCTATTGCCATTGCTCGTCCTGCCGGTCCTGGTCCGCAGCGCCGGTAAACGCTTTCACGTTGTGGAAGCCGCAGAACGTGCGCATCACCAGGGGCGCCGAGCTCATCGGAAAATTCATGAAGAGCGAGACGAGCGAGCGTCAATTTTGCCGGCGCTGTGGTGGACATCTGATGACCGATCATCCGTCACTTGGATTGGTCGACGTGTATGCCGCGACGATACCGGCGCTGAAGTTCGTGCCGGGTGTGCATGTCAACTATTCGGAGACGGTTTTGCCGATGAAAGACGGTCTGCCAAAACTGAAAGATTTTCCAGCCGAAATGGGAGGCTCCGGTGTGGCCGTTCCTGAATAATCCCGTGTCCTGGGTCCTGATCGCGCTGATCCTGTCGAGCTTCGGCTTGTATCACGATCTGCGCTGACGGGGGCGGCCTGCAAGACGCATCACGGTCGGCAGAGCCAATAGCGTCATTATCGCCGCGCTCGCTTCGGTAGTCGCAGGAAGCGGGCTCGAGAAACCATCGAAATTCGGGCGAAAATCATGGCCTTGTTGTTTGTCGAAATCATCCCGTTGGCGCGGGCGGTCATGCTCCAGCTCAGCCTTATCGTTCGGGCCTGGTGACGGGATGTCGGGTCTTGAGGGAGCAAGCAACGGCAGCGCCTGAGGACTTACGTCGTTCCCTTGAAACCGGCGAACCGGCCAGCGATTGAGGAATACGTTGATGGGCTTGCCGACCGTTCGGCACGTGAGCGAAATGATCCATTCGTCTAGCCGGCAACAATATCCTTGGTGTTGGCGGTCGCATCGCCACGATGCCCGGAAATAGTTTGAATGATTGCTTCCAACGAAGTGCGAAATGATCCGCTGGCGGTCGTTGCACCGGCTGCACCGATTGATAGCATGGCGGAATCGGTTGCAAAAAAGGCGAGCAAAACGCGGGCTTCTGGATTCTTTTTGTTGAGCCTGCGAACGACGTCCTGAACCCTGGTGATGGACGGTTGGCCGACGTAGCAGACGCACGCAAGCGACGTATCCGTCATGTCGAGCGAAAAGAATTTCGACATGGATAAAGCGTCCGTTTCTTCCGCCAGTGCCCCTATTCCGCGTTGCCGCAACAGATAAGCCAATACCAGTGCCGCCGCTTCGTCGAGCTTGCTGGATCCGGGAAGGCAAAGAACCGAACGCGGTGACGTGGTGCTTTCCTCGATCGATTGGCGTTGCGCCCTTGCTTGCTCGATTGCGATGGCGGCGCCGGGGCTAAAGCTCATGTCCGGGGGTGCAAGGTGCGCAGCTCTTGCGCCGTGGTGTGCCTCCAGGTGCGCCACCAGCTCGTCGACGGTTGACACAATACGATCCAGTCGGTCTTCGTCGAGATGACCCAATCGGCGGTCGGCTTCCGCGAGCCTCAACCCCTCCAGCAGGATAGCGTCACAATAGTCTTCAAGTGGCGACTCTTTGAGAAAATCATCCGCCTGTTCTGCCGCTTCGAGCGGATCGCCTGCGAGCATCCGTTGGTAAACCAGTTGAGGGGGACTCAACGGAGGCCGGTCGCCAAGCATGACGTCGAGGAACTTGAGCCGCTCGACATGCCGTCCTACGACAACGAGGCACACCGTCAGAGGCGTCGCTATCACCAGTCCGACCGGACCCCAGAGCCACGTCCAGAATGAAGCCGACAGGATGATCGCAACCGGGGACAGGCCAGAACTATGGCCATAAACCAGAGGCTCGATGACCTGTCCGGCAAGCAGTTCCAGTACCACGAACAACAGAGCCGTCAGCAGCAACATTTCCCAGCCGGTACCGACAGCCGCAGCCAGGGTGAGTGGAAATATGGCCGAGATCAACGCGCCGATATACGGTACAAACCGTAGGATCATTGCGATCAGACCCCACAACGGAGCTGAAGGCACGCCGATCAATTCGAGACCCGTGCCAATTGCCAGACCGAACACAGCGTTGAAAATGATTTGGGTGAGAAAGAGCTTGCTCAGGCGTTTGCCGGCATCGTCAAGGGCCGCAGTTGTGCGCTGAATATCTCCCGAGCCGGCAAGACGGATGAGGCGATTTCTGAGATCCTCCCGTTGCAGCAAGATAAAGGCCACGAAGATCACGACGATTCCTGTCGTCGTGAGTGGTGAAAGCAAAGGCTCGATGATTTTAGCCAGCGTCGTCAGCGCGCCGGGGTCGGGCTGTTTGATTTCGACCGGTATCGGAACCGCCTTGTCGGAAGCTTGCCGCGCAGGCCCATTGTCGGTCTGGCCGGCTGCACTGCCGCGTTGTAGCTCTGTCTCCAGTTCCTTGAGAACGGTAGAGGCCTGTTTCAACGTTCCAGGACCGCCCATTAAACCGCGGAGACTCTCGATCTTGTCGCTGAGCGTCTGCTGATATCCAGGCAGCTGAGCGGCCAGGCGGGTTGCCTGGGATACCATTAGCCCGCCGAGGCTGAAAATGATCGAAAATCCGAAGAAGACCACGATGAGTACGGAAGCTGTGCGCGGAACTCTCCAGGAATGCAGACGTATGACAAAAGGTGCCAGGGCGAAGCTCAGGAGAACGGCCAGCGCGAACGGAACGAAAATTTCCCTGCCAAAATAGAGTGCAGCAATAATCAGCGCAGCGACGGCCATATTTGTCAGCACCGTGCCTCGCCGCTGCGTCAGCTTTATTTGAGCCGGCTTCTCCTGCAACTGCGCGGTCCTCGCTGTCGGCCGAACTGCCGCTCGCTGCGGCTTCAATGAATGCACCAGAAATCATTCCGGTAACCGCCGCAGCCTGCGGCCAGCGATCACCCCCGCGATGGCAATCAGGGCAAGCGCACCCAGCAATTCCGATCGGGTGCCCTCGCGCATTGTATCGGCTGCGAGGCGCAAGGAATCCTTGCCGCCGGGGATCGCCTGATCAGCGCTGAGCTCAGCACCGGTGGCAAACAGAGTGGCGGGCCGGACTGCCTGCAGGGACGGTCGCGTCTTGAGCCCAGGGCGTCGCAGAGAGAAGGCCACCAGGAACAGAATCAGCATCAGCAACAGCAAGCCGCCGCCGATGATGCCGAGTGCTGCGAGTGAACCGACTTGCGGCGCGAGCCAGGAATGAAGGGCGATCAATCCGACGGTGAGCGCGCCAAGCCCAGCGAGTGCGCCCATACCGGCGATTGCGCCAACGAGCGCAGCATATCGAATCTGGCGCCGGGCCTCCTCGCGTGCCCAACCCGTCTGCCGACCGATATCGGCGCGGATGACGCCCAGCAGGGGCGCGAACATCAGCCTCGTCCCCGCGACATCATCCCAACGATGATACCGACCACGAGCGTGCCCGCGATCGTGCCCAGTGGATTGCGCCGCGCCATGGCTTCCAGTTCCGATGCGAATGTCTTGGCGTGCTGCTTGGCAGACGTCGCAAGATCGGAACCTGTGTCCGCCACACCGCTGGCGGCATCCCCCACCTGCGAGGCAACCGCCTCGCTCATATTGCGCATCGTCTTTGCGGCCTCGCCGCCGGCCTGCGACGCAAGTAGTGCAAAAGTGTCCTTCAAGCTTGCGACATCCCGGCTCAGCTGGCTCAAGGTCTCGCCAAAGCTATCAGGCCGAACGTCGTCGGCCTCAGAACGAGCCGAACTGCTCGCGGAGGCTGAGGGTGTGGGGCGACGAGGCGTCTGTTCAGGTGATAGATGCGAATTCATGTGCCTTCTCCCGGTTGAACCACGCACGTCTCCTGTCGAGGACTAGATAGAAAGCCATTACTTTGTTCCAGGCACCTTGCGATAAATCAAATTCGAGGCGTCGGAAGTCAGCTTGTGGCTGTCCTGCGCCGGTCCAGCTTTTCCGGGATTGGGCCGGGCGGTATTCGAAGCGGACGCACTCGTCAATCGCTTCACCCGAGTTGGGCATCCATCTCTCGCGCGCGATGGCCGTTTGAAAGCCGCGCGCGGGCACCCCGCGCGGATCTCGACGGATGGAGTTTGAGGAATTGGAAAAGGTCTTGGAGCGTTTTCGAGCGAAGTGGATACCGGTTCGCGTGAAGAAAACGCGTCAAAACAAAAGATTAGAGCCTCGGTTCTGATTCAACCAGAACCGAAAAGGCTCTAGTGTGGTGGTTCAGAAGTCCGCATCGTTATTGCCGCCAGTTCGTCATGCGGACTTCTGAACCAAAACCACACTAGAATCATGGGCTTCTAGTGTCCTTTCGAATCCGAAGTTCGCGAAAGAGGTCGCCGCGAAATCTGGCGAACTTCGGATTCGGGACACTAGTCGAACAGGCTCGACACCGACTCTTCTGCCGCGGTGCGGCCAATCGCCTCCGCAATCAGGGAAGCGATCGATAGCGTACGGATGTTGGGGGCGCTTCGCACGGCTTCCGTTGGCTGGATCGAGTCGGTGATCACAAGCTCCTTTAGCCGCGAAGAGGTGACGCGCGTCACCGCGCCGCCGGACAGCACGCCATGGGTGATATAGGCGTAGACTTCTTTGGCGCCGTTGGCGAGCAGCGCATCGGCGGCGTTCACCAGCGTGCCGCCGGAGTCGACGATGTCGTCCACCAGGATGCAGGTGTATCCGGCGACGTCGCCGATCACGTTCATGACTTCGGATTCACCGGCGCGTTCGCGGCGCTTGTCGATGATGGCGAGCGGCGCGTTGATGCGCTTGGCAAGCCCGCGCGCTCGTACCACGCCGCCGACATCCGGCGACACCACCATGACATTGGTGAGATCGAAACGTTCGCGGATGTCCCGCACCATCACCGGCGAGGCGTAGAGGTTGTCGGTCGGGATGTCGAAGAAGCCCTGGATCTGGCCTGCATGCAGATCGAGCGTCATGACGCGGTCCGCGCCCGCATGCGTGATCAGGTTGGCGACGAGTTTGGCGGAAATAGGCGTCCGCGGACCGGCTTTGCGGTCCTGCCTGGCATAGCCGAAATAGGGAACCACCGCGGTGATGCGGCGCGCCGAGGCGCGGCGCAGCGCGTCGGTGATGATCAGAAGCTCCATCAAATGATCGTTGGCCGGAAACGACGTCGACTGGATCACGAAGACGTCGGAGCCGCGGACATTTTCCTGGATTTCGACGAAGATCTCCATGTCCGCAAAGCGGCG
>Ga0307474_10001926_pt1 | contig 14959 bp, 17 predicted proteins | sample atmos_gasesECM1C_2_FD_203312 | JGI IMG/M metagenome (GOLD analysis project Ga0307474, IMG submission 203312) | Hardwood forest soil microbial communities from Morgan-Monroe State Forest, Indiana, United States - atmos_gasesECM1C_05 | ecosystem: Environmental > Terrestrial > Soil > Temperate... | reverse complement strand
GCGCTGGTCGGTCTCACGCGATCAGCCTTGCGGCCGCAATTTTCGGTGGTCACCGGTGTCAGTACCGGTGCTTTGATCGCTCCCTATGCTTTCCTGGGTCCAGACTGGGACGATCAGCTCGTGGAGGTCTATACATCCGGTCGCGCAGAACACCTGCTGCATTCGCGCGGGTTAGGAGTGCTCTTTGGCTCCAGCGTATACAGCGGCACGCCGCTCAAGGAACTGGTCGACCGGTACGCCACCGATGCCTTGATCCAGGCCGTCGCCCGCGAGGCGTCGACCGGACGACTGCTGCTCGTGGCCACGACGGACGTCAGCACGGGCGAACCGGTGATATGGGACTTGGGATCGATCGCGATGAACGGCGGCGCCGGCGCAAGAGCGCTGTTTCGCGATGTGTTGGTGGCCTCGGCCAGCGTGCCGGGACTATTTCCTCCCGTCGTCATCCGCGTGCAAGAGCAACAGGCGCTTTACGATGAGGTTCACGTTGACGGAACCATTGCAGTGCCGTTTTTCGTTCCGCTGGCCTTCGTCGAGCCGACCCAGGGCGCAAGTGACCCGTCGCACGATACGGCCGTATACGTCATCGTCGACGGGCGCCTCAGCGAACAAGCCGCTCCGATCCGATTGCGAGCCAGATCGATCCTGACGCGCAGCGTCTCAGCGGGTCTAAGTCACATGTTGAGAACGACTCTTGAGCTGACCGCCACGGACGCGGAACTTGAAGGCGCGCAGTTTCACGTCGCTGCCATTCCCTTCGCCTACCCACAGCTCAACTCGTTCGACTTCGGCACGCAGAGCATGCGATCGTTGTTTCAATTCGGCTATAAGTGCGCTCGAGCAGGCCGACTCTGGACTTCGTCACGGAATTTCGTACGTGACGACGCGAATCGCGATAACACCGGCACAGAGCCGCCCAAACAATGTCCCGCCGATGATGAATTCATCAGCCGGCTGGCCGTTCGCTAGATGTTCACCCCTCGTTCAGGAGTTATTTACATGACCGAAAAACGCGGTCACACGCTCAAGCCTCTGCCCGTGGCGAACTATAGGTCGGCGATTGCCCGAGCCGTCGAATGGTTGGGGGATCGGTATCTGCTCGCGAAGCCCATAAATTCCGCACAGCGCCTAGGCGTCGATCGCCAACATCGATGACGCGGGGTAGCGAGCTCCGGTCACGGGCCGTTCGCGCAGAATTCCGTACAGCCGCTCGAGCTGCGCATCGCCCAGCCGCACCATCACCGACAGCGCATTTTCCTTGAGGCGCTTGATGTTGCGCGTACCCGGAATCGGCACGATGTACGGTGCGCAGTCGAGCAGCCAGGCCAGGGCGACCTGTGCCGGTGTGTAGCCTTCCTCGCCTGCAATCTGCGATACAACCTCGACCAGCTGCAGATTGCCGGCGAAATTCTCGCTCGAGAATCGAGGACTGCTGCGCCGGAAGTCGCCGGCCTCGAAATCCTCCGGCGCCTTGAATGCGCCGGTCAGAAAGCCACGGCCGAGCGGACTATAGGCGACGACGCCGATGCCGAGCTCCTCGCACGTGGGCAGGATCGCGTCCTCCAGATCACGCGACCACAATGAGTATTCGCTCTGCAATGCGGTGATGGGGTGCACCTGCGCGGCGCGTCGAATGGTGTGGGCCGACGCCTCGGACAGGCCCAGGTGAAGTACCTTACCCGCCTTGACCAATTCCGCCATGGCCCCTACCGTTTCCTCAATCGCGACCTGTGGGTCGACACGGTGTTGATAGTACAAATCGATGTGATCGACGCCGAGCCGCTCGAGACTGGCATCACAGGCTGCGTGCACGTATTCCGGCGTTCCGCTGATACCAAGTAATGCTCCCTCGGGAGTGCGCACGTAGCCGAACTTGGTTGCGAGCACAATTTCCTCGCGGCGTGTTTTCAAGACCTTCGCCAACAGGCGTTCGTTGGCACCAACGCCGTACCCATCGGCCGTATCGAGAAAATTGATGCCGATGTCGACCGCGGCATTGAGAACCCGCAGATTCGTTTCCTCATCGGACGGTCCGTAGAACTCAGACATACCCATGCAGCCGAGGCCGATGGCCGAGACTTCAAGGCCCTCGAGCCCTAGTTTGCGACGCGGAATTTTCATGATCTCTCCCAGGCGGCTGTGTGTAGCGTTCATGCTAGGCACCGGTACCCTCGGGACGTTAGATCATTCCTGCCTGGTTCTTGCCTAATCCTGCAAACGGCGCAATCTTAGGTTTCGCGCCGTGTGGCGGCCGTCTACCATATATCAATCACCCGAGGACTGAGAAACACTCATGTTTGATGGTAGTTTGCAGAGAATTCGCGAGATCACCGGAATCCCGGAGCGCCAGCAGGAATTGTCGGCACGGGTTGCCCGATTGACGCCTTTCGACGGCGCCCATGAAACGGCAATGCCTGACCTCGCGTTGCACCGCGGCAGCTCGCCGACGACGTGCCTACCGGTGGTCTTTCAGCCCTGCTTGGCCATCGTCGTGCAGGGTCGCAAGCGCGCGCTATTGAATGGTGAAGTATTCAACTACGACGCACTGAACTACCTCGTGGTGTCGGTAACGTTGCCGGCCATGGGACAGATAGTCGAAGCCACTCCCGAGCATCCGTACCTGTCGCTTCGTCTGAATCTCGATGTGGAGGAAATCGCGCGCTTGGTGCTGGAGCTGGGCGATCGGGGACCCTCGCCCGCCACCACCGATCGTGGCCTATTCGTCGCGCGCCTGGATGAGCCTCTGCTGGACGCCGTATTGAGGATGGTGAAGCTGCTCGATACGCCGGAGGATATCGGGGTGCTCGCGCCGGTCGTACAGCGGGAAATCTACTATCGGGTGTTGCGCGGCGAACTCGGGTATCGACTGGTCGATCTCGCCCAAGCCGAGGGCGGCAATCATCGCATCGTTCGCGCCATCGAGTGGCTCAAGCAGCACTATGCGGCGCCGCTGCGCATCGAGGAACTGGCTGACAGCGTGCATATGAGCGCGTCGGCACTGCATCACCGTTTCAAGGCCGTCACCGCAATGTCGCCGCTGCAGTTCCAGAAGCACTTGAGGCTGCACGAGGCCCGACGCCTGATGTTTGCCGACGGCGTCGAATGCGCCAGCGCAGGGCACCGGGTGGGCTATGAAAGTTCTTCGCAGTTCAGCCGCGAATACCGGCGCCTGTTCGGCGCCCCACCGCGGTCGGAGATCGCGCGCTTACGCGAATCTGGCTTGCCGGCGTAGCAGTGCAATTCTGTGCATCTGCATATTTGACCGGCTAACGCGCGTCGTCCGCGAAGGCTTTGCGCGCCTTGAAGGCCGCAACGCAAACCGGCAGGTCGCCGAACATTCTGGGGACCATGCCGCCACTGGCGGTACGCACGGCGTTTCCATAATCCTTCCAAAAGCGCTCGCAATATGCGGCGTCGTTGTTTGGATCGGCCTTGCATCTGGCGATTTCCATTTCACGCAAGGGTTTGATCCGCGCTTCGCGCTCGGCTTCGCACTGCGCCTCAAGCGCTACTACGTCGCTTTCCTTGTCCGCGAACACTCGCAACGGCCCACCCAATAGAAGAAGTGCCGCGGCGCAGGCAAGCGCACCCGGCGGCAAAAGATTTCGAGTTGCGCGATGCTCCATCCACGACCCCTTAATGATCGTCCCTGCTCCAAGAACTGTAGTACCCCGACCGATCTAAATACGCCAACTCAGAAACGATGTGAATTGCCGATAATTTATGCACTGTGGCTTGTTACTTATATATTGTTATCTTACAAACGCTTATACACTATACTTAATGTTATTTATTTGTCGAATTCTCCTGCGGTCCCATCCCATTTTTTGAGCTGATCGAGTGTCGCGTAGAATGGCGAGGTAGCTGCCGCCGGCGACTGTTGCCCCAAAGATAACGATGAGAATGAGCCTCTGACTACAACCGATCCGCAGTCAGTCGTCCGCGGAGGGAGTCCCTTTAGTCATAGGGCGTTCACCGTCATTTGGGTTGCAACGGTCGTCTCGAACGTAGGCGGCTGGATGTCCAGCGTCGCCTCGGGCTGGCTCATGACGAGCCTCAACTCCAACGCCTTCATCGTCTCGATGGTCCAGGTCGCCAACAGCCTGCCGATGTTTCTGTTCGCCATTCCTGCGGGTGCGCTCGCGGATATTGTGAATCAGCGGCGCTTTCTGATCATCGGCGAATCGACGATCACCATCGTCTCCATTGCGTTTGCTGCGCTGATTTGGCTTCATCTGATCACACCGGTCAGTTTGCTGTTCTTCAGTTTCATTGTGGCCGTAGGTTCCGCCATGACAGCTCCTCCCTGGCAGGCCGTGGTAACCAAGCTGGTGCCAAAACCCGATTTGCCATCGGCTGTTGCCGCGAACAGTGTGGGCATCAACGTTAGCCGTGCGATCGGACCCGCGCTCGGCGGCATCATTGTCGGAACCTTTGGCATTGCCGCGCCTTTCTGGCTCGATGCCTTCAGCAATGTTGGGGTCATTGCGGCTCTGATATGGTGGCGCGCGCCGTCGAAAAGCGCTTCCGCCCTGCCGCCTGAGCCGTTTGGAAGTGCAATCCGCACCGGTCTTCGTTATGCGCGATACAACCCTCATCTTCGGGCAACTCTGGTTCGCACGGTTGCATTCTTCGTACCCGCCAGCGCCTACTGGGCGCTCCTTCCACTGGTCGCTCGCACGCAGATCGCCGGTGGGCCCGCGCTGTACGGCGTGCTGCTCGGTGCCATTGGCGCCTCGGCGGTGGGCGGCGCGTTCCTCTTGCGCCGGCTGAGGGAAAAGCTGGGAGCCGATTCCCTCGTTGCGGCCGCCACTCTCGGCACCGCTGTCGCGACGGCGTTGTTTGCCCTCGCCCGCCACCCGGCAACCGCTATAGTTGCCAGTCTCATTGCCGGCGCCTCCTGGATCGCCGCGGTATCCAGCCTCAACGTCTCGGCGCAGGTTGCGTTGCCTGAGTGGGTTCGCGGTCGTGGTCTCGCCATGTATGTGACTGTGATGTTTGGTGCATTGACCATCGGGAGCGCAATTTGGGGTGAAGTTGCGGTTGCTGCGGATTTGCCGGCGTCCTTGCTTCTCGCTGCCGTCGGCGCGGCAATCGCCATACCGCTCACGTGGCGATGGAAGTTACAGACGGGCGCGAATATTGATTTCTCGCCGTCGATGCAGTGGCCTGACCCGGTCACGACTCACGCCATCGAAGCAGACCGAGGCCCTGTTTTGGTAACCGTGGAATACCGCATTGACCCAAAGAACCGGACGGCGTTTTTGCATGCGATCGGTCAAAACTCGCGCGAGCGACGCCGGGACGGCGCCTACGACTGGGGCATTTACGAGGACTCGGCGGTCGAGGGTCGCTTCGTCGAGACCTTTCTCACCGACTCCTGGCTCGACCATTTGCGCTTGCATCGGCGCGTGACCAAGGCGGATCGGATTTCCGAGCAGGCTGTGCGTCGCTTTCAAATCGGCGATGGGCCAAAGACAACGCACCTGATCAGCGCACAGCGCGACTGATCTCATTGAATGGGTTCGCCCCTCGCTTTGTAGAATGCAAATGAGGCAATCCATTTTCCTGCCATGCCTATCGTGACGCCAACCAACGTGTCGAAAACCCGGAGTAGCGGCTGCTTCCATGCATCCTCCGGACTTTGCAGAGCGACAACCATGATGACTATCGTGGTGACCGCCGTGGTAATGATGTCCTCGCGCCGATCCAGCTGCATCATTAGAAGCGTACCCACGGCCAGAAGTAGGGCCATTCCCGCAACATTCGGCGGAATGAACCACAAATAAGGCAGACAAAGCGCGAAGCTGACGCAGGTTGCGATGAGACGACCTACTCCCGCGGACAAGCTATGCTGCCGTGAGTCGCGAAACACAAACGCCGTGGACACCGCGGCCCACATCCCACCCACCAAGTGAGCGCGTTCCTCTACGACGCCATTCTGCAGCTCTGTCAGCACCGCGTAGGAGCCAAGGCAAGAGAGTGCCATCGCGATCGAATACACAATTTCCCACGCGGTCGGTTTCTTAATGATGCTCACGGATAAAGCACTTTGTGGTGTAGCGCGATTTTACGGCGCATCCTACACCGCTCGAACGCCGGGTCTCAACGCATACAGAGAGGCATTATGAGAAGAAACTCTATCAGTGTGGTCGCTTGCGGAGTGATCGTCGCGGGGATGGTCACTGCCGTTGGGGCGGTCACACCGCCGCAAAGTTCCGACTTTGTGCGAGTGACTCCCGCACAAATTCATTGGCAGGATGTTCCCAACGGGCATGGCGCACAGCAGGCGGTACTGCTCGGGGATCCCACGAAGCCCGGCATGTACGTGGTTCGAGTGAAGTTTCCGCCCCATGTCATGGATCTTCCGCATTGGCATCCGATGGCGCGTTACGTGACAGTCCTCGAAGGAACCTGGTTCACCGGGACCGGCGATACGTTCAATTTCAGTCAGGCTGTTCCGCTAAAACCCGGAAGTGTCATGGTGCATCCCGCGAAGAGCATTCATTGGGATGGTTCGGGCAGTGCTGAGACTGTCATTGTCCAAGTCATTGGAGAGGGTCCCGCGACCACGACGCCGGTGGATTCGAGCAAACCGCTTTGGATCGAGGTACCGCACTAAGTGCGCGCGGACTCTCAACCGTTGAGTTAGTCTTCGCTCCGCAACAACAGCTCAAACGCAATTCGCAATGCTAGGGAGTTCGAAGCCAGCCACCGTGCGGGCCCTCACTTTGCCGATGCGCTCAAAGGCTGGGGCGACGCACTCGCTCGTCAGGGTCAATCGAAGGCGGCAATTGCGAAATACGACGAGGCATTGCAGTACGCACCGGAATGGCGAGAGCTCAAAGAGTCTCGCGAGACCGTGGCAAAACAGAAGATCTGAATTCTCGAAACATTGATCGTCAGGACTGCCCTGCACGCAGGCCTGTGATCCCTGCATTTGCGCCGGTTCCTCCTTGGCCGCCGATCCCTTTAATGAAGCTCCAATGTTTCGGGCGGATGCGATTGTGCAAGCGGCAGGGCCGCTGCGCGTTGACCGGAACACTGTTTCAATCGCTCGATGAGCCACCGACCGGCGGGACCCGGCGGCTTGGCAGTGAGATAAGCGGCTGACATCGGCAGAACGAGACTCTCCTCCGCCAGATCTTCGATCGACAATTTCACGAGTCGGCCTTCCAGGAGATCCTGCTTCACCGCGTGCACGGGCATGCCGCCCCAGCCCAAACCTTTGAGAAGAAACGCGTGCTTGGCGAATAGATCGCCCAACCGCCACGTGAGTGGAGACAAGACACCGAATTCGCGCCCGGCCGTCAGTTCGGATCTGTCGGTCAATACGAGTTGCACGTGCTTGGCGAGTTCTGTTTTGGGAATCACACCGCCGATGAGAGCGAGTGGATGATCGCGCGCCGCGACCAAAATCATGGGGAGCCCTTGCAATCGTTCCAGCGTCATAGAGTCCGGTGCGATCGGCAGCGATCCCACGACGCCTAAGCTGCAGCGACCGTCGAGCACGGGTTGGTATGCGCCCCCAAGCGCTTCAACGTACAGTCGCAGCGGCGTGCGAGGAAATCGGTCCCTGAATTCCTTGGCTGATTCAGCAATCGCTTCAATCGGAAACAGCACGTCCACGACCGCGGAGAGCTCCGATTCGAGGCCACGGGAGATTCCCTTCGCACGTGCCTTGAGCAGATCGACGTTGGCCACGACACTGCGCGCATCGGCAACCAACTGAACCCCGGCGGGAGTGAGTTTTGGGTAGCGCTCGGAACGATCGAAAAGAGCGACGCCCAGTTGCGCTTCGAGATTACTGACAAGTTCGCTGACAGCCGATTGAGCGCGATGCAGCTTGCGTGCGCCCGCCGAGAAACTGCCCTCATCGACCGCGGCGATGAAAGCCCTCAATTGGTCCAAAGAGACGCCGTCCAGCACGATTTTGACCCTATATCTCGGATATCCAGATGGATAGTATCGCAACATAACGGCTACTCATGGGATAGCCGCCGGCACAAGATACACCTCAGTTTCGTTTTAAGCCAAATGAGGAGTAATCACCATGCAGCTACTTCACATCGATTCAAGCGTTTTGGGACCCAACTCAGCCAGCCGTGCGCTGTCGGCGGAAATCGTCGCAAGACAGGTTGCGCTGCACCCCGGGATCAACGTGGTGCACCGGGATTTGGCGACGGACGCGGCGCTTCATCTTTCTTCAGCTCACCTGGCGGCCTGGCAAGGCGGCCCGATTGAGGACGCACTTCTGGGTGCCGACTTGGCGAAAGGCGGCGCTTACCTAGAGGAACTCCTCGCTTCGGACATCGTGGTCATCGGCGCCCCGATGTACAACTTTTCGATTCCAAGCCAGCTCAAGGCGTGGATCGACCGCGTGGTCGTTGCCGGCAAAACATTTCGCTACGGTGCGAACGGGGCTGAAGGCCTGCTGAAGAACAAAAAGGTATTCATCGCCTCCTCTCGCGGCAATGTCTATGCGCCGGGCTCTCCCGCAGCAGCTCTTGAGCATCATGAGAGCTATCTCACCGGCGTGCTCGCCTTCATTGGATTGACCGATGTCACCATCGTCAGGGCGGAGGGACTGGCCTTTGGTCCCGAAGCCAAGGAAGCGGCCATGCTCAAGGCGCGCGCCAACATCGCGGCGCTAGCGGCATGAGCGCTGTATTAAAAGCGCGCTCCACGCCGCGCGCGATTGTGCTTCGGACTCGAGGATTGCGGCACGGAGCAATCACGCGTCTCGCGAGCCCTTCGGATGTTGGCGAGCTCATCAAGCCCTTTGTGTTCCTGGACCTCTTTGACCTTTCGTCAGCCAGCGGACCCAATTTCGGCTGGCACCCTCATTCTGGAATCGCCACCCTGACACTCGTCCAGAGAGGCGCGATCGAGTATCAGGAGACCACCGGTGTGAAGGGAACTCTTGTCGACGGCGGGATCGAATGGATGCGTGCCGGCCGCGGAGTGTGGCACACCGGATCAGCCGTACAGAACACGAAAGGCTTTCAATTGTGGATCGCATTACCGGAAGCACTGGAGAGCGCGCCAAGCCAAAGCCACTACCTGTCCGCTGATCAAGTGCCAGAGGAAAAGCCGGCGCGCGTCATTTTGGGCGCCTATGGTCGCGCCAAAAGCGCAATTGCCTCCCCTGCGCGCATCAACTATCTGGACGTTCAACTCGCGGCGGGTGAACGATGGACCTATCAGCCACCGGCGGACCATGACGTCGCGTGGCTCGCGGTAGCCGACGGCGCCCTTCGCGCACCAGACCCAATCTCCGCCGGCGAATTGGCCGTATTCGAACAGTCCAACGACGCCATTGTCATTGATGCAGACCGTGCCTCGAGGTTTATTCTCGGATCCGCGGCCAAGCACCCGCACGACTTGGTACTCGGGCACTACTCGGTTCACACCAGCGAGGCGGCTCTCGCCGCGGGTGAGTCAGAGATCGAACGCATCGGCAAGCAACTCGCCACCAATGGATTGCTTCGTTAGCACTCACTTATCTCCATATCAGGAATACCCATGAAATATTGTTATTCATTGCTGATCCTTCTCTTGGCCGTCTCCACGGCAACCGCCGCCGCAACGACGTACACGCTGGATCCCGATCACACCCATCCCAGTTTTGAAGTGGATCATTTTGGCGGCCTATCCACCTGGCGCGGCACCTTTAAGAAAACCAGCGGCACAGTGACGATCGATACGGAAGCCAAATCGGGGACGGTCAATGTCGTCATCGACACCGCAACCATCGATTTTGCCCATGACAAACTCAATGAACACGCGACAAGCCCCGAGATGCTGGACGCGGCGAAATACCCGTCCGCGGAATACAAAGGGAAATTCGTTGACTTCGCCAATGGCGCGCCAAGAACGATCTCAGGTGCATTGACCCTTCACGGCGTCACGAAGCCCGTGACGCTCACCATCAATTCATTCAAGTGCTTCGAGCATCCGATGCTCAAAAAGCAGGTTTGCGGAGCCGATGCCAGCGGCACCTTTAACCGCGCTGATTTTGGCGTGAACTACGGGCAACAGTACGGCTTCAAGCAGGACGTGCTGCTGCGCATTCAGGTCGAAGGCGTCAAAGTCAACTAGACCGCTGCAGCTAGCCCTCACCGCAGCGGTCAATGCTACGCCCCTTATGCATTACCTCTTGGGGTATGCCGTAAATACGAAGTCCGTGTTCTTCGCTGCCGTATGGCACGCGGCGCCGCACTTGGCGTCGTTGCCCTGCGGCGGCTGATCCGCCTGGGTGCCGGGCCTGAACGCGTCTGAAGCTGCGTCATACTCAAACTCGGCGTATCCCCATCCGCCGGTGTCCGCGAACTTCTTGCTGTCCTTCACCATGAAATCAATGTCGTGGAGAGTAGCGGGTACATCCGGTTGGCCGGGTTCTCCGGGATTCTTTTTGGTGTTCCAATGAATCTTGGCCATTTTGGCGCCGTCCGGGAATGGCTTGCCGTTGCCGGGAATACCGGCCTTGTACGCATCGATCATCGCGGGGTTCCCGAGAATCACGGCAAGCAGTGCTCCGTTGTGGCTGACAGCAATACTCTGCCAGCCCTCGTATCCCTTGAACTCCGAGAACGCGAGGCCGCCCGGCACTTTCAAGCTGTACCTGTCCTGCGCGGACAGGGCAACCCCGGCCGTCAAGACGGCGACTGATGCCGCAATACCAGCAATCCTCAGCATGTTTTTGTTCTTCATCACCGACCTCCACTATCAAGTTTGACGTTCGATTCTTTGTATCAGGGTGAGTAGTGCGTAAAGACAAGATCTCCCGCTTTGAAAGGCTCGTGACAAGGAAAGCAAGTTTTGTGAATCGCGTCATCAGCGGGTATCCCGTCTTTAAATTGAGCGAAGCCCCAGCCGCCGGTCGCGGCGTATTTCTTCGAGTCTTTGACCATGAACTGAACGTTTGTGGGGGCGCCGGCAACGAAGGACTGGGGACGGCCAAAGACTTTGTTGTTTTGCTCAGACGAGTCATAACTCCACGCCAGGCGGGCAATAATTGTACCGTCCGGGAACGGAAGCTTGCCTTCACGAAAGGCTTTTACCGCCACATCGTTTCCCAGTATGGCGCGAAGATCGTTGTTGTTTCCGGCTTCGTGGGCCACCGAGATCAACCTCCAGTCGCGGTATCCGGGAGGAACTTTGATTCCGAAAATCGGGGCGGCATCTGCATCGGCGTGTTCAGCTGCGCGGGCAATGTAGACAACCACGCCGCTCAGCGCGACAACGGCGCTCAACAAATAAGCGATTCCCCTCATAGGTGTCTCCCTTTATATGATCAGATTCGCCTGGCGAAAGCTCATGGCGAAGACAATGCATCACTCTAATGGGCGCAACTATTGAACTTTGGTATGGATTCTGGAGGCGATAATAATAGAAATCTGAAACCCGGACCACCCTCGGACGGTCCGCCATTTAGCGCGCAGAAACGTCTTCCTACAGCGAGGTCTGCCTGATCGTGGTCTAATCGAAAGTTCTCACGGGGGGCCGCTTAGAAAATGAATGTGTCGAAGCGCATTTTGGTTGCGGACGACAATCGAGACGGTGCAGAGACCATGAGCATGCTGCTGAAATTATCGGGTCATGAGGTCTACCTGGCTCACTCGGGTTCCGAAGCGCTCGAAGTAGCCAAACGCGAGCGCCCCGATATTGCCGTGCTCGACATCGGCATGCCGGACTTGAATGGGTATCAGGTGGCGGAAAGGATTCGCCATGAAGCCTGGGGCGAACGCATGAAACTGATCGCGGTGACCGGTTGGGGTCAGGCGGAAGACAAACGCCGCGCACTGGGGGCGGGCTTTAATCACCACCTGACAAAACCGGTGGACCCCACGGAGCTTGAGTCCCTTTTTACTTGAGAGCCCGCCGCGACAACGCCGAGCGTCCGTCTCTCAGCCGCGCCGCTTGCGCTCCGCACTACCGCCATCCTCAGAGGGCCGGACGAGCCAAGGTGTATTGAACAGAATGCGCCACATCGCGCCCTCGCTCGCCTTTCGAACCATCGCCGTCAATGCTTGAAAATCCTGAACGCTCGCGGCGTATCCGGCAATCACCATGCCGATCGAGTTGTACCTAGGCTCGGCAGTGATGCCGTTGATGAACGGAAACAGCAAATGCGTCCTACCGCCGTGCGCGACGACGCGCGTCAGTGTTTCATCGATGTCTGCCGGATCGAACGGCTTTGAATCGTTCATATCCACTTGTGGTACCTCTTCTGCATGCCTTCAAGATCCGGTAAAGCGCCGTTTCTGCTTGCCGCCGGCCAACGGAAGCTGGCTTTCGTCAATAATCTGGCCGTTCTTCATGACGAATACAATGGACTTGGTATTGTTGATATCCGCAGTCGGATCCTTGCTCAGCAGCACAAGATCGGCGAATTTTCCCTTGTCCACCGAGCCGAGCTGGTCCGCCTTGCCGAGAAACACTGCACCGTTATAAGTGGCAATGCGCAAGGTATCGAGCGGCGAAATCCCTGCTGCCACCAAGAGTTCCAGTTCGCGCTGGGTGGCCGGCCCGCTGCTTTGATCCGTGCCGCAGGCCACGACTCCGCCAGCCGCGTGAATCTTGCGAACGTTTTCCTCAGCGATGGGCGTCATGATTTTCATCCACCATGTCCAGGGTCGTGCCTGCCACTCGGCTCGGGTCTTGGTCTTCAGCTGCTCTCGTTCCGCGGCGGTAAGCGCTGCCGCGTATAGCGGCTGATCGAGATATTCGGGGTGCTCAGCCAATCGACTGTAATTCTCGCCGATCGTAAGCGTGCTGGCGAAGGGTATTTTCTTGGCTCCCATCAATTTTACAAATGAGTCGCTGACGGGTCCTTGAATGACCGGATGCGCCAGCGTGTCGGCGCCCGCGTAGATGGCCTCGAGTGAACGCAATTCACTTGAAACGTGCACGGTCGTACGAATTCCATGTTGATTGTAGTAGCGGGTGATCCGCTCCAGCAGATCCACCGGCATCAAGGGGATCATCGGCCTCGAGCCCCAGCCCTCCTCCTCCAGCGTGAGTTTTAGGATATCCGGCTGCTGCTCTTCGATATGCTTATCCAGCAAGGCCTTGTCCTTCTCGAAATCGCTGATCCGCACGGCAATCCGGTCGCCATGACTTCCCGGATAGGTGATCAAATTGCCTGTCGCAAAGATGCGCGGCGATAGAATTTTGCCGGCACGCTCGTCGGCCCGCAGCGGCAATATATGTTCGGCGCGGTTGCCCGCGTCGAATACGGTGGTGACGCCGGAATATAGGAAACTTGCCAGCGCCGCCTCGCCTTCTGCGCGATTTGCGGGACCCAAGGGTGCATCAACGCTGCCGCTGACATCGAACCCGCCGCGCAGGTGAATGTGTACGTCGATCAGGCCCGGCATCAAGTATTTGCCGTCGCCGGCAATGCGTCGCCCCTTGAGTCCACGCGCGATCGCGCTGGGCATGACCGTGGTAATGCGATCGCCTGCAATCGCCACCGTCATGTCAGCTTGCGGTTCGTGAATGCCGTCGATCAGTGTGACGTGCTCGATCACCCAATCGGCGTGGGCGCGCAACGATGCCAGCTGCGCGAGTGCGCACGCTACCAGAACAATGCCGTGCCTCATGTGACTCCCTTTTTTCTGCATGTGCCGCAAGGATACCGCAGTCCACGCCTTGATTTGGCGCCGCAATGCACGCAGCATTGGTGTTTGCCCTAGCCTAAGGATTTGCGCGATGCCAGCGACTGTCAGCCTAGGTGATCTCAAGGTCGACAAGGCCTTGTACGACTTCGTCAATAACGAAGCCATTCCAGATAGCGGCCTTCAGGCCCAGGAGTTTTGGAAGGGCTTTGCGGCGTTGGTTCGCACCCTGGCACCGCGCAACGCCGAATTACTGCGCAAACGCGACGAACTGCAGGCCAAGATCGACGCGTGGCATCGACTGAATCCCGGTCCTGGCTTCGATCGTAAAAAATACAAGTCCTTCTTGGGAGAGATCGGCTATTTGGTGGCGGAGGGAACGCCCTTCGCGGTCAGCACGGCAAACGTTGATACGGAAATCGCCCACATTGCCGGCCCACAACTGGTGGTGCCGGTCAACAATGCGCGCTACGCCCTCAATGCGGCCAACGCTCGTTGGGGCAGCTTGTACGACGCACTTTACGGTACCGACGCGATTCCGCAGGAAGATGCACCTCGCGGCGGCCAGTACAACCCGCAACGCGGTGCAAAGGTCATCGCCTTTGCACGGGATTTTTTGGACCAGAACTTCGCGCTTACCGGCGGCTCCCACCGCGATTCGCTGCGCTACCGGATAGGCGAAAACGGGCTCGAAGTCGACCTCAAAAATGACCGGACCGCCCGCCTCATACAATCCGCGGCTTTCAAAGGGTTTCAGGGTGAACGCAATTCCCCCAGCGCGCTGTTGCTTGAGCATCACGGCTTGCACGTGGAACTGCACATCGATCGCACGCACTACATCGGCCGCGACGATGCGGCGGGGATCAGCGATGTCGTGCTGGAATCGGCGATCACCACGATCCAGGATTGCGAGGATTCAGTCACGGCAGTGGATGCCGAGGACAAGATTCTCGTCTATCGCAACTGGTTGGGATTGATGAAGGGCGATCTTGAAGCGCGCGTCGAAAAGGCCCGCAGCTCGGCCATTCGCCGTCTCAATGCGGATCGGCGCTACCTCACGATCGACGGCAAAGACCTGGTGCTGCCGGGACGCAGCCTCATGCTGATTCGCAATGTGGGCCATCACATGCTGAGCGACATCGTGACCTTGGGCGAAGCACCGATCCCGGAGACCTTCATCGATGCGGCCGTTACCGTGCTCATCGCCATGCACGATCTGCGCGGCCCGGGCGCGCGCCGCAATTCACGCACCGGCTCGGTATATGTCGTCAAACCCAAGATGCATGGCCCTGACGAGGTCATCTTTGCGGATCAGCTGTTCGGCGCGGTAGAAGACA
>Ga0307474_10001924_pt1 | contig 14975 bp, 13 predicted proteins | sample atmos_gasesECM1C_2_FD_203312 | JGI IMG/M metagenome (GOLD analysis project Ga0307474, IMG submission 203312) | Hardwood forest soil microbial communities from Morgan-Monroe State Forest, Indiana, United States - atmos_gasesECM1C_05 | ecosystem: Environmental > Terrestrial > Soil > Temperate... | reverse complement strand
AATATCGAGGGCGAGGGCCAGATCACCATGCGCGAACTGGTCCGCAACTGCCTGCGTATGCGCCCGGAACGGATCATCGTCGGCGAAGTCCGCGGACCGGAGGCATTCGACCTCCTGCAAGCCATGAACACCGGCCACGACGGCTCGATGGGCACGCTGCACGCCAACAACCCCCGCGAAGCCCTGTCGCGCTGCGAATCCATGATCACCATGGGCGGCTTTTCGCTGCCCTCGCGAACCATCCGCGAAATGATCTGCGCCTCGATCGACGTGATCATCCAGGCCGCCCGCCTGCGCGACGGCTCTCGCCGCATCACGCACATCACCGAGGTGATGGGCATGGAAGGCGAAACCATCATCACCCAGGACCTGTTCCTGTACGACATGGTCGGCGAAGACGCCAACGGCAAGATCATCGGCCGTCACCGTTCGACCGGTATCGGCCGCCCGCGGTTCTGGGAACGAGCCCGTTATTATGGCGAAGAGAAGCGGCTTGCCGCTGCCATCGACGCCGCCGAAGTCGCTCCGGCCGGCTGAGCGAGGAGAGTGCCATGAAAATGCAAGTGCTCGCTTTGGCCTTTCTCGCCACCGCCGCCATCGGCGGCATCGCCTGGGTGTTCCTGTATCCGCTGCTCTCCGGCGAGCGCAAAGCGGAGGGCCGGCGCGCTTCCGTCGCCAAGGCAGAGCCGGTCGCGGCGCGCCAGACGCAAAAAGAGCAGCGCTCGCGCCGCGAACAGGTCGAAGGAACGCTCAAGGAAGTCGAGGCACGACGCCAGAAAGACTCCAAAGTCTCGTTGTCGACGCGCCTGACCCAGGCCGGGCTCGACTGGACGACCCAGAAATTCATGATCGCTTCCGGCGTGCTCGCTGCTGCCGCCTTTGCGGCCGCGATGATGGCAGGCGGCGGGCTGCTCGGTGCTGCCGGCATGGCCTTCGCCGCCGGCTTCGGCCTGCCCCGCTGGCTCCTGAGCTTCCTGAAGAAGCGGCGTGAAAAGGCGTTTCTGCGCGCGCTGCCCGACGCCGTCGACGTGATCGTTCGCGGCATCAAGGCCGGCCTGCCGCTGTTTGAATCGCTCAAGGTGGTCGCCGCCGACTCGCCGGAGCCGCTCAAGTCCGAGTTCAGCGCCATCATCGAAACCCAGGCCATCGGCATGCCGCTCGGCGAGGCCTGCGGCCGCCTGTTCGAACGCATGCCGGTACCGGAGGCGAATTTCTTCGGCATCGTCATTGCGATCCAGCAGAAGTCCGGCGGCAACCTCTCCGAAGCGCTCGGCAACCTTTCCAAGGTGCTGCGCGACCGCAAGAAGATGGCCGAGAAGATTCAGGCGATGTCGATGGAAGCCAAGGCTTCGGCCGGCATCATCGGCTCGCTGCCGCCGATCGTCATGTTGCTCGTTTACATGACGACGCCCGACTACATCTCGCTGTTGTGGACACATCCGACCGGCCAGCTCATGCTGGTCGGCTGCGCGACCTGGATGTTCATCGGCGTGATGGTGATGAAGAAAATGATCAACTTCGACTTCTGACGGTGCCGCATGATTAGTTTTCTGGTCGACAAGCTCCACGACGCCCACTTCATGACCATGCTGCTTGCCGCGATTGCGGTCAGCGCCACCGCCTACACGCTGATCATGCCGCTGTTCGCTGGCGAGGGTCTCGCCAAGCGCATGAAGGCGGTTGCCAGCGAGCGCGAGCGGATCCGGGCCCGCGAACGCGAGCGTCTCAACAAGACCGAAAAGGTGTCGCTACGCCAGACACCGAAGCAGATCGTTTCCAAGGTGGTGGAGGACTTCAACCTCGGAAAATATCTGGCGCAGGAAGCGGCGCGCGACAAACTCACGCAAGCCGGCTACCGCGGCCAGGCGCCCTATATCACCTTCCTGTTCTTCCGCGCGGTCGCGCCGATCGTGCTGTTCGTTTCGGCCGTTCTCTATGTTTTCGTGATCTCGCATCTCGACAAGTCGCTGACGGTCAAGATCGGCATCTGTCTCGGCGCTGCCTATCTCGGCCTGCAAGCTCCGATGCTGTTCCTGAAGAACATGATATCGAAGCGCCAGCTTTCGATTAAGCGTGCTTTCCCGGACTCGCTCGACCTGCTGCTGATCTGCATCGAGTCCGGCATGTCGATCGAAGCCGCCTTCCGCAAAGTCAGCGTCGAGGTCGCGACGCAGTCAATTGCGCTGTCCGAGGAGTTCACGCTGACCACGGCAGAATTGTCCTATTTGCAAGACCGCAAGGTCGCCTATGAAAACCTCGCCAGGCGCACCGGCGTCGAAGGCGTGAAGTCGGTCTGCCTGGCGCTGCAACAGTCCGAACGCTACGGCACGCCGCTCGGCCAGAGCCTTCGTGTGATGGCGCAGGAAAATCGCGACATGCGCATGAACGAGGCCGAGAAGAAGGCCGCCGCGCTGCCGCCGAAGCTGACGGTGCCGATGATCCTGTTCTTCCTGCCGGTGCTGTTCGTGGTCATTCTCGGCCCGACCGGCATCAAGATCGCAGCGATGCAGTAAGGTGGGCGCGAAAACGCGCACCTTTCCTCACAATCACAGTTCTCGGTGAAATGTCATTCCGGGATGGTCCAAAGGACCAGACCCGGAATCTCGAGATTCTCCGATGTGCAATTGCACATCGTAGTTCGAGCTTCGCTCGCCCCGGAATGACGGCTCTTAAAAGTTATCACTCCGGACGGCTCAGCGAGGCAACGGGCAGCTTGCCCGCGCTGCCGACCCGCGGATCGTCCTTGCGGTTCAGCATCTGCTTCAGATAGGCGACGTTGGCGGCCGCTTCGTCAGGGGGAAGATCGGCGCGAACGATCTGCTCGGCTTCGGCGAAACGGCCCTGCAGGCCGACCACCAGGGCCAGGTTCTGCCGCACCCGCGCATCGGCCTTCCCGCTGGCATAGGCCTGGCGAAGCGCCTCCTCGGCCTTCGGCAAATTCTTCGACAGCATGTAGGAGAGGCCGAGATTCGAAAGCACCGACGGCTCGTCGGGGGCGATCTTCAGCGCGCTCACGTAATAGCGGCGGGCCTCGTCATGACGACCGAGTTGATCGAGCGCAGTTCCCTGCACCGAGAGAATCCGCCAATCGGGACTGTCAGGCGAGTGCGCGCGGCTGAGCACGTCCAGCGCCTGCTGAAAGTTGCCGTTATCCACCAGCGCCCGGCCATAGGCCGCGAGCAGCGCCTTGTCGGCGGGATGGGCAATGGTGGCCTGCTCGAGCATCGCGGCCGCCTGGCTGCGCTGGCCCGACGCCCGCAGCGCCTGGCCGTAGGCCAATGCGGCTTCGGCGTTCTTGGGATCGGCGCGATACCGTTCGCCGGCGGCTTCCACCGCGTGATGCGGATCGGTGTCGGCGCTTGCCGGCGCCTTTGGCGATATGGATCCCGTGATATCGGACATGGTCTGGCAGCCGCCAAGCCCGGCGGCGAGAATCGCCGTCACGGCTACGGTTGCAAGAAGCCGGATGGATCGCTGACGCATGGGGACTCGCGGGGTGGGGCGGCGGATTGTGCCGAAATTCCGCCCAGCAATAGTCTGTTAACCCTAATGCCGGGTTAACGCCGCCTACCCGCCGAAATCCGGCCATCCCTTTATGGCGCAAATCGCTTCCACCGCGGCCGGGCAGGCAACCGCCGTCCGGCCCGCCATCATCCGGTTTACAGCGCCTACTTGTGGTGCTTGCGCAAATAGGCGTGGAGCGAGTCCGCACGGTCTCAGCCAGCAGGGTCTTCAGCATCATGTCCTTGCGCCGTCCCTTGGCGAAGTGATCGCCATAGGTCTTGCGAAGGCTGCCGATCTTCCTGTCAGGCTATCACGGAGCTGCGAATCGGACCACTAGCTCGGTGTGATAGGCCATTGTAGGATTCTGAAAGCGCGGGACTCTTTCCGCCTCCATTCAATCGAAGATTAAAGCATGCCCTCCGTGTTCGAGACCGCACCAGCACTGCCTGCTATTCCCATCACCTTTGCTACGAAAGCGACCTGGGAGGCGATCTCTGTCGATCTTGGCGAACCCGCTCGCCAGTTTGCCCGGGCCAACCGATTTGCCGCAAAGCCGGGTGCGTATCTCGCTCTTCCAACAGCCGGTGGCGAGATTGCGCAAGTTCTGTTCGGCGTGGAGGACGAGGGCGCCAAATTCCGCGATCCGTTCCGTCCCGGCCAACTGCCAGGCCTGCTGCCGCCGGGCCTCTATCGCTTCGCCAATGTCGCATCCGATCACGCGCATCTTGCGACGCTCGCCTTCGCACTCGGTTGCTATCGTTTCGGCCGCTATCGCAAATCTGAGCCGCCTGAGGTCAGGCTGGTGCCGCCTGACAATGTCGACATCGCCGACATCGCGCGGATGGTGGACGCGGCCACGCTTGCCCGCGATCTCATCAATACGCCGTCCAACGACATGGGACCGGAAGAACTGGCACAAGCCGCGCGACAGCTTGCGCAACGCTTTGGCGCTCGCTTCAACTGTATCGTCGGCGAAGAGCTGACGCGACAGAACTTTCCACTGATCAACGCGGTCGGCATGGCATCGACCCGCGCCCCGCGCCTGATCGATTTCACTTGGGGCGATCCGTCCCATCCAAAGGTGACGCTGGTCGGCAAGGGCGTCTGCTTCGATACCGGCGGGCTCGACCTGAAACCGTCCAGCAGCATGCTGAACATGAAAAAGGATATGGGCGGCGCGGCCAACGTGCTGGCGCTGGCGCAGATGGTGATGGATGCACGGCTGAAGGTGCGGTTGCGGGTTTTGATTCCAGCGGTGGAGAACGCGGTGGCCGGGAATGCTTTCCGCCCGCTTGACGTTTTCACGTCACGCAAGGGGCTGACCGTTGAGATCGGCAACACCGACGCCGAGGGACGACTGGTGCTGGCAGACGCGCTCGCGCTAGCGGATGAGGAGGTGCCCGATCTGCTGATCGATCTAGGCACGCTTACGGGCGCGGCCCGCGTCGCACTCGGCCCCGATCTGCCGCCGTTCTATACCAACGACGAAACGCTGGCAGAAGCCGTTTCGGCCTGCGCGAAGAAGGAGAACGATCCGCTGTGGCGGCTGCCGCTGTGGCCGGCTTACGATAGCTGGCTCGATTCCAAGGTCGCCAACATCAACAACGCGCCGTCGGGCGGCTTTGCCGGTTCGATTACCTGTGCGCTGTTTCTCCAGCGCTTTGTCGAATCGGCCAAAAGCTGGCTGCATGTCGATATCTTCGGCTGGACGCCGACGGCGAAACCCGCACGCCCCGAAGGCGGCGAATGCCAGGCCGCGCGCGCCATCTATCGCCTGCTGAGCGACCGCTATGGATGATCCGCGCACGACGCCGGCAAGAGGCGACCTTGCCGCGAAATATCTCGAAGGCAAGGTGAAGGCCGCGCGCTTTGTCGCCGGCGAGGAATTCGAAATATCTGACGCACTCGCGCCGCTCCGCCGCGCGCCCTCCTCCGACGCGGAGCTCATGACCCAGGCGCTCAAGGGCGAGCGCGTCACGATCTATGACCGCAACGCTGAAGGCTGGGCCTGGGGGCAGCTCCTCAGCGACGGATATGTCGGATGGTTGCCGGATCAGGCGCTCACGAAACACGCTGGCCAACCCACGCACAAGGTCACGGCTTTGCGGACCTTTGCGTTTCCCGGCCCCTCGATCAAACTGTCTCCGGTCGAGACGCTCGTGATGGGAACGCTGCTGACAGTGACGCGCGAGGATGGCTCGTTCGCCGTGACGCGCGAAGGCTGGAGCGTGCCAAAGCAACATCTCGGCGCGATCGACGGCCGTGTGCGGGACTTCGTCGCCGTCGCCGAGCAGTTTGTCGGCACGCCCTATTTGTGGGGCGGCAAGAGCAGCCTTGGAATCGATTGCTCGGGCCTGGTTCAGGTCTCGCTGACCGCCTCAGGCACCGGCTGCCCGCGCGACAGCGACATGCAGCAGGATGGGCTAGGGCGAGGGCTTACTGCGCAAGAGACGAAAAAACTCAAACGCGGCGATCTGATTTTCTGGAAGGGCCATGTCGCGATCGTTCGCGACGCCGACAGCATCGTGCATGCCAACGCTCATCACATGACGACAACAATCGAACCTGCGCGGGAAGCGATCGCGCGCATCAGGGCGTCCGGCGGCGACGTCACCGCCATCAAGCGGATCTAGGTCGCAGCAATCCTGAAATGGTTCAGATGCCGAGTGCGCTCTGGTAGGCGAAAAGCGCTGGCGCACCCCCTGTATGAAGGAAAATGACGTCCTCATCCTTGCGCCAACGCCCTTCACGAATGAGAGCAATCAGGCCGGCAAGTCCCTTGCCCGAATAGACCGGATCAAGTGGAAGACCTTCCAGTTTGCCGGCTAGCCGAATTGCTTCAATCGTCGCCTCGTGCGGGACGCCGTAGGAAGGCCCCGCGTGCCCAGCGATAACCTCCACCATGGCCTCGTCGAATGGAATCTCAAGCAAATTGGACGCCTCTTGCGCAAACGCGACGACGTCGGATCTGACTCTCGCGGGCTCGGCGTCGATATCGATCCCGACAATCCGCGTGTTTGGCATCGCCACGGCTGCACCGGCGACAAGACCAGCCTGTGTGCCGGCACTTCCCGTACAGTGCACAATCGCGGCGGGCGCGAAGCCCGATCGCGCGGCCTGAAGTTCGATTTCCGCAATCGTGGTGGCATACGCGACCGCGCCCAGGGCGTTTGAGACGCCATAGGGCACAAAGTACGGCCTGCGACCCTGCGCTTCGAGATCGGCGACCAGCGTCCGGATGGCCGCATTACGGTCACCCGTCCACGCCACGTCATGGAGGTGCGCGCCGAACAGCCGATTGAGAAGCGCATTTCCGGATGTCTTGTACTCCGGCGTCGGCGGTTCGAGTCGCCCGTGGTACACCGCGAGATGGCAGGGCAAGCCCAGCTTTGCGGCAGCCGCCGCAACCTGCCGCTGGCTGTTCGACTGCACGACGCCGCCAGAGACGATGGTATCCGCGCCGCCCACGACCGCTTCGTGCAGGACATAGTCGAGCTTCCGCAGCTTATTGCCACCAAAACCGAGCCCCATGACATCCTCGCGCTTGACCCACAGCCGCGGTCCGTCGAGATGCGCGGTCAGCCGCTTCATCGGCTCGAGCGGAGTCGGCAGATCGGCCAAACCCAGGCGGGGGAAAACAGCTAGCCTGTCTGATAATGGCTTGCGATCCATTTGCATCGTAGTTCGGTCTCGAAATTCACGTTCAAACAATTGGCCGGCGCCGCCAGATGCGTAGGCCCGCGCCGACAGAAGCCTTCCAAGAGCAAGAAGACGAGACGACCTAGTCCAGCTTCGCTTCCATGCCACGCCTAGTGGCCGGGCGCGCCATCAGCGCCTCGTACCAGCGCTTGACGTTGGGAAAATCGGAAAGCTCCACCTTGTGGCGCGGATGACGCCAGGCCCAGCCGAGAATCGCGAAGTCCGCAACCGACAGCGGGCCGGCGACGAATTCACGCTCGGCAAGACGCCGGTCCAGCACGCCATAGAGGCGGCGCGTCTCGGCCATGTAGCGCTTCAAGCCATAGGCGCGGTCCTGCTCGCTCTCCAGCGCAATGAAATGATGCACCTGCCCTGGTATCGGTCCGAAGCCGCCCATTTGCCACATCAGCCATTCATACACCGGAATGCGGTCGGCCAGCGGCGAAGGCAAGAACTTGCCGGTCTTCTCGCCGAGATAGAGCAGGATGGCGCCGGACTCGAACATGCTGACGCGCTTTCCGCCGGGTCCGTCAGGATCGACGATCGCCGGAATCTTGTTGTTCGGGCTGATCGCCAGAAACGAGGGCGCCATCTGCTCGCCCTTGGTGATGTTGATCGGGACGACCTTGTAGGGCAGCCCCATTTCCTCGAGCGCCACGCTGATCTTGCGGCCATTTGGCGTATTCCAGGTGTGGAGTTCGATGGTCATCGGGTTTCCTTGGGGAATTGGCGAGAAGAGGTGAGCGTCTGTAGCATCGCGGGATAACCCCGCAAATGGCCTCTCCCGCAGGGCCAGCCCTGTTGATGGCACGGGTTCCGCTCTGGAATTAGCTGCGCTCCACGAATAAATTGCGCCACCCTGTACCGGAGATCATTTTGTCCAAATCCGCTTCCCGTGCCCGCCTCGTCGAGATCATCCGCAAGCGCTCATTCGGACGCGGCGAGATCACGCTGGCGTCCGGGCGCAAGAGCGATTTCTATTTCAATCTCAAGCCGACCATGCTCGATCCGGAAGGCGCCGCACTGCTGGCCGAGTTGACCTATGAGGCGCTCAAGGACGATGGGCTCGATTACATCGGCGGACTGGAAATGGGCGCGGTGCCGCTGGCCGGCGCGGTCGCCCAACTCTCCTGGCTGAAGGGCCACCCGATCGCAGCCTTCTTTGTCCGCAAGAAGCCGAAGGAGCATGGCGCGAAACTCGCGGTCGAGGGCCTTGCCAAAAACGAGAGCCTGCACGGCAAGCGCGTGGTGATTGTCGAGGACGTCACCACGACCGGCGATTCAGCGCTGAAGGCGGTCGAGGCGGTGCGCGACGCTGGCGGCGAGGTGGTTCTGGTGCTGACCATGGTGGATCGCCAGGAGGGTGCCGTCGAGAACTTTGCGCAAGCCGGGCTTGCCTTCCGCTGGCTGTTTCAGGCGAGCGAGTACCTGAAGGGCTGAAGGGCTTCGTTCCAAAATGGCGAAATCGGGGCATTTTCTTTACCCCCGCGCCCTTGCTCATAGCTCGTTTACCATCCCGCATTAATGTCGACGACGCCGGGCAGTGCGTGGCTCCGGCAGCGTTTGGTACGGGTGGAGTAAGCGTTGCGTAACGAGTTGATGGATCAGCGCCCGCGGCGCCGAAGGCTGCCGGTTGCCGCCTTTGTCCTTGCCGGCGCCTTTGCGCTGGCGCCGCGCGAGACAGCCGCCGAAGGCCTGTTCGACCTGTTTTTTGGCGGGCTTCAGAAGCAGCACCAGGCGCCGCCGCAAGCGAATTTCTTCGCCGACCCGTCACAGCAGGCAGCGTCACCACGGCCGATGGCCTCCAGCGGGGGCCCGGCATTTTGCGTGCGAAGCTGCGACGGCAAGTATTTTCCGCTGGCACGCGGCAATGCCTCGCCGGTTCAGATGTGCCAGGCCTTTTGTCCAGCAAGCCCGACCAAGGTCTTCTACGGCAGCCATATCGACGGCGCGACCAGCGCAAGCGGCGAACGTTATGCCGACAGCGAGAATGCTTTCGCTTACCGGAAGGCGCTGCGGGCCGATTGCACCTGCAACGGCCGCGACGCTGCAGGCCTCGCCCCGGTGGATCTGACGCTCGATGCTTCGCTGCGGGCGGGCGACGTGATTGCCACCACCGATGGGCTGGTCGCTTATTCCGGCATCAAGGTCGGCAACAACAACAGCCCGGAATTCATTCCGGTTGCCTCCTACCCTGGCCTGACGGCGGAAGTTCGCGCCCGCCTCGGCAACATGAAGGTCGCGCCGGTTTCGGCGGGTGGGATCGGCAGCGACGCCCCGAGGATCGACAGCGCCAGCGACGTGGTTGTGCCGGTTACACCCGCGTCCAAGCCTGCCTCGCGTGAGAAGCGCGCCGCGTTGAACTGACGGCTTGCCTTCAAGCCGTCATTCCGGAGCGATGCGAAAGCATCGAATCCGGAACCTCCAGATTCCCCGATGCGCAATTGCGCGTCTGAGGTCTGGTCCTGGCGGACCATCCCGGAATGACTCACAAGAGGAAATTTCTCACCGCCCGACGATGACGCCGATGACGTTCGGCGCGGCGCGGTATTTTTCCTCGATCTGCGCCCGCGCCGCGGTGCGGTTTTCCGACGTCAGCAGGCCGCGCTTTTCAGCGAGGATCATCCAGCAATAGCCCCACCAGTCCGTCAGCATGCCCTCGTCGTCCACGAGGTCGTAGCCTTGTTCGGCGGCGAACAGGCGCGCATGCGCCTCATCGAGCGAATCCAGAAAGACGTGGTCTTCGTCGGAGAACAGATCGTCGCTGATATCGTCCGTCGTATAGCCCCAGACCGAGTGGCAGACCGCGTTGAATTCCCGGTCGATGGCGTCGTCATCGACGAGCTGACGGCGCGAGGTTTTATGCAGCCGCGACAGCGAACGGGCGAAGTCGGCGATACGGGTGAGAGCGAACTGATCGAAGGCGATGGTGGACATGTAGTCCTCGGACAGCTTGACAGACCATAGATGTTGTGTCGGCGGTGTTTCGAATCACTATGATATATCAAAGGCTTGCTAAATTGTTCTTAATTTGTTCCGAGGCGCAACAAACCGATGTCTCCATGCTGCCCTTAAGTAGGAGCACCTTTGATGGAGCAAGAAATGCAGCGGAACGAGATTATCCGGAAGGCCATCGAGTTAGGCCGCCAGAGGGGCTTTGTGACCTTCGACCAGCTCGACGAGCTATTGCGGGCAGAAACGCAGGCGGAAACGATGGCTTCGGAAGATATCGAAACACTCTTGGGAGCGCTCAGTGACGAAGGGATCAACGTCGTTGAGGACGGCTAATAGCAGCCTCGAATCGGCCCGGTCTTTGCATGAAAATTATGCACGCGACGCGTCGCCGAGGCTTCACGTAGGTGTCGATCCCGGTGCAAGCTGCTGTATCGTAGGGTCAGTCTCGGGAATAGAATTTGTCAGAGCCTTCACCTCATGTGAATTCGCCGGCGCCCAGCCAGCCCATCGATGAGCTGGCGCTGACGGAAATCAAGAGCGCCATCCTTGCCAAGTTGCGCCTTGCCATCGGCAGGGACGCCGGCATGGCCACCAAGCATGACTGGTACAAGGCGGCAGCGCTCGCGCTGCGCGATCGCATCGTGCATCGCTGGCTGACGGCGGACAAACAGAGCTACGACGCCGGTCGCAAACGCGTTTATTACCTGTCGCTCGAATTCCTGATCGGCCGCCTTTTCACCGATGCCTTGAACAACATGGGATTGCTGGCGCTGTTCGACGCGGCGCTGGGCGATCTCGGCGTCGGCCTGTCCGATTTGCGCAAATGCGAGCCGGATGCGGCGCTCGGCAATGGCGGCCTTGGGCGGCTCGCCGCCTGCTTCATGGAAAGCATGGCAACGCTCGGCATTCCCGCCATCGGCTACGGCATCCGCTACGATTTCGGCCTGTTCCGCCAGATCATCAACAATGGCTGGCAGCAGGAATATCCCGACGAGTGGCTGAGCTTCGGCAATCCCTGGGAATTCCAGCGGCCGGAGGTCGTCTATCACGTCCACTTCGGCGGCGGCGTCGAACATGTCGACGCCAAGGGGCGCGATCGCGCGATCTGGCATCCGGCAGAAACCGTGCAGGCCGTCGCCTATGACACGCCGATCGTCGGCTGGCGTGGCCAGAACGTCAACGCGCTTCGCCTGTGGTCGGCGCGCTCGCCCGACCCGTTGCGGCTCGACGTCTTCAACACCGGCGACTATATCGGCGCGGTCGCCGAGGAGGCGCGCGCGGAATCGATCTGCAAGTTTCTGTATCCGAACGACGAAAGCCCGGCGGGGCGCGAGCTGCGGCTGCGCCAGGAATATTTCTTCGTCTCGGCGTCATTGCAGGATCTGGTCAAGCGGCATCTCGAAGCCGATGGACCGTTGCGCGGGCTTTCGCAGAAAGCTGCCGTACAGCTGAACGACACCCATCCGAGCCTTGCCGTCACCGAGCTGATGCGCATTCTGGTCGACCTGCACAGTTTCCCGTGGGAATCTGCCTGGCAGATCACGGTCGACACGCTGTCCTACACCAACCATACGCTGTTGCCTGAAGCGCTCGAGACCTGGCCGGTCGAACTGTTTCAGCGGTTGTTGCCGCGACATCTCGAGATCATCTACCGCATCAATGTCGCCCATCTCGCGCTCGCCGAGGAGCGTTGCCCCGGCGATGTCGATTTCCGCGCCTCGGTTTCGCTGATCGACGAGAAGTCCGGCCGGCGGGTGCGGATGGGGCAGCTCGCTTTCGTCGGCTCGCATCGTATCAACGGCGTGTCGGCGATGCATTCCGACCTGATGAAGGAGACTGTGTTCCACGATCTCAACCATCTCTATCCCGGCCGCATCGTCAACAAGACCAACGGCATCACCTTCCGCCGCTGGCTGATGCTGGCCAATCCGAAGCTAACCGACCTGTTGCGCGAGGCGTGCGGCGATGCCGTGCTCGACGATCCCTCACGGCTGCAGTTGCTTGAAAAGAGCGCCGGCGATGCTGCGTTTCAGGACAAATTCCGCAACGTCAAGCACTACAACAAGGTCGCGCTGTCGCGCCTGATCGGCGAGAAGATCAACATCAAGGTCGATGCGTCGGCGCTGTTCGACGTCCAGATCAAGCGCATTCACGAATACAAGCGGCAACTGCTCAATATCGTGGAGGCGATCGCGCTCTATCACGCGATCAAGGACAACCCGCAAGGCAACTGGGTGCCGCGCGTCAAGGTGTTCGCCGGCAAGGCGGCGGCGAGCTATCGCTATGCCAAGCTGATCATCAAGCTGATCAACGACGTTGCCGAGATCGTCAACAACGACCCCGCGATCGGCGGCCGCCTGAAGATCGCGTTCCTTCCGGACTATAACGTCAGCCTCGCGGAAGTGATCATTCCGGCCGCCGATCTCTCCGAACAGATCTCGACCGCCGGCATGGAAGCGTCCGGCACCGGCAATATGAAGCTCGCGCTCAACGGCGCCATCACCATCGGCACGCTCGACGGCGCCAACATCGAAATCCGCGACCACGTTGGCGCAGAGAATATCGCGATCTTCGGCATGGAAGCAGGTGACGTCATGGTCCGGCGCAAGCAAGGGCTGGATGCGAGCGACGCGATCCGCGCCTCGCCCTCGCTGTCACGCGCGATCAACGCCATCGGCAGCGGCGAATTTTCGCCCGACGATGCGAGCCGCTTTGCGTCGATCGCACACGCGCTGCGCCACCTTGACCACTACATGGTCAGCTCGGATTTCGACTCCTATTACGCCGCGCAGCGCGGCATCGACGCCCGATGGCAGACGCAAGCAGCTTGGAGCCGGGCGTCCATTCTCAATGTCGCACGGATGGCCTGGTTCTCATCCGACCGCACGATTACCGAATATGCCGCAGACATCTGGAACGTGCCGGTGAACGGGCACGGACGAGCCGAAAAGCTTCGCGCCGAAGGCTGACAGAGCGCGCCGGACTGGACGCTATTCCCTGACGACACCTTCGCCAGCGGCTTCGATCCGGAAGGCCGCAGCAAACAGAGCACGGGTGTAATCCGTCTTCGGGCTCTTGAACAAATCCGCCGCCGGGCCTTCTTCGACGACCTTGCCGTTGCGCATCACGATCAGGTGGCTCGCAAGCGAAGCGACAACGCGCAGATCATGCGAGATGAACATGTAGGTCAAGTCGCGCTTGCGCTGCAATTCGCGCAGGAGATCGACCATCTGGGCCTGGAACAACATGTCGAGCGCGCTGGTCGGCTCGTCCAGCACGACGAAATTCGGCTCCAGCACGACCGCGCGTGCAATGCTGATGCGCTGACGCTGGCCGCCGGAGAATTCGTGCGGATAGCGGAATCGCGTCGCCGGATCGAGACCGACATCGCGCAGCGCCCGGACCACGCGCGCGTCCCGATCGTCTTCCGAAAGCGACTTCTGGTGCACCATCAGGCCTTCGGCCACGATGTCGCCGACCGACATGCGGGGACTGAGCGCACCGAACGGATCCTGAAACACGATCTGCATATCGCGCCGGAAAGGACGCATGTCCTTGAAACGCAGGCCCTGGATTTCATGCCCCAGGAAAACGATCGGGCCGTCGGAGGAAATCAGCCGCATCAGCGCAAGCCCGAGCGTGGTCTTGCCGGAACCGGACTCTCCGACCACGCCCAGGGTTTCGCCCTGGCGCACCTTCAGGCTGACGCCATCCACCGCCTTGATGTGCCCGACCGTCTGGCGCAGCAGACCGGCTTTGATCGGAAACCAGACCTTCAGATTGTCAGCCGACATCACAACCGGCGATTGGGGCCGCGGCGGCGCGGGGTCGGGCTTGGGTTCGGCAGCAAGCAGGGCGCGGGTATAAGGATGCTTCGGTGCGGTAAAGACCTGCTCGACCGGTCCCTGCTCGACGATCTTGCCGCCGTTCATCACGCAGACGACATCGGCAATGCGCCGCACGATGCCGAGATCGTGGGTGATGAACAACAGGCTCATGCCAAGCCGCTTGCGGATGTCGGCCAGCAGCGCCAGGATTTGCGCCTGCACAGTGACATCGAGCGCGGTGGTCGGTTCATCGGCGATCAGAAGGTCCGGCTCGTTGGCGAGCGCCATCGCAATCATCACGCGTTGACGCTGGCCGCCGGACAATTGATGCGGATAGCTGTTGAGCCGCGTCTCCGGATCGGGAATGCCGACCTGGGTCAACAGCTCCAGCGTCCGCGCGCGCACCATTCTGCCGCCGACATCATTATGAAGCCGCAGCGTCTCGCCAATCTGCGCCTCGATCGTGTGCAGCGGGTTGAGCGAGGTCATCGGCTCCTGGAAGATGATCGAGATGTCGTTGCCACGAATGCTGCGCATGTCGTTTTCCGACAGCGTCAGGAGTTCGCGGCCGTTGAACAGGATGCTGCCGGAGGGATGCGAGGCATTCGGATAAGGCAACAGCTTCAGCACCGACAGGGCACTGACGGACTTGCCGGAGCCGGATTCGCCGACCAGCGCCAAGCATTGGCCACGCCTGATCGAAAACGAAATGCGATCGACCGCAGTCGACGTTCCGCCCTGCTGGCGGAACGCCACCGAGAGTTCACGAACGTCGAGCAGAGGCTGGTTGATGGCGTCCATTCGGCTGCTCACCTGAACGTCTTGCGCGGGTCGAAGGCGTCGCGCACGGCTTCACCGATGAAGATCAGAAGCGACAGCATGATTGCGACCGAAAAGAACCCGGCGAAGCCGAGCCACGGCGCCTGAATATTGGCCTTGGCCTGCGACAGCATTTCGCCGAGCGAGGGCGAGCCCGGCGGCAGCCCGAAG
>Ga0307474_10001922_pt1 | contig 14980 bp, 16 predicted proteins | sample atmos_gasesECM1C_2_FD_203312 | JGI IMG/M metagenome (GOLD analysis project Ga0307474, IMG submission 203312) | Hardwood forest soil microbial communities from Morgan-Monroe State Forest, Indiana, United States - atmos_gasesECM1C_05 | ecosystem: Environmental > Terrestrial > Soil > Temperate... | reverse complement strand
GGGGCCGTTGATCAATCATGGCGTGCCGATGATCTTTACGGCGGCCATCGAGCTTATCCACAATGCTTGCAGAAGAGTTGGGTCGACCGAATTTGGGAGCCTGCCTACAATTTACGTTCACATCCCGAGCGTCGGTTGACCTGGTTGATTGTGAGACAGGAGAGCAGCGCGGCAATAGCGGCTGCTTGCGCTCGGCTTGGGTCGGTCTTGATCAACCTCTCTACCGGCCACCGTGGTTATTGCCGGCGAGCAGATCCTGCCCATCAAAGGTACCCGCCGCCGCGACCCATCCGATCACACCGCGCCGCGTTTTGACGCGAGCCCACCATGAGTATTTGCCGTCGGTGTAGGTCCCGGCGCAATGCACGCCTTGGCAACCCCAACCCGCGGGACCTCGCGCGAAGGACAGATCGAATTCGGGATAAAACCGCCCTTTGAACCAGGCCGAGGAGACCCCTTCGCCATGGTTGGTATAGATCAGGATGGTATCGCCGCGCTCCAGCCCCGCCTCCGGCAAATCACGATCCATGCGGACCACACCCGGACGAATGGTGGTGACGACGCCAGTAAGGCCGACAACCTTCTCCCCTTGCGAAAGCTTGGCCACGGACTGACGCTCGGCTTTCCAGGTGTCATACACGACAATCGGCTTTCGCGCCGTCCACTGCCGGTAGGCACAGCCCTCGAACGGGCATGCGTTCCAATCATGATATGGCAGGGCTGGAGCATCCATTGCTCTGGACCGGTCGGCATCGGGCGCCGGTGCCTGACCGTGGGCCGGCGTGAGGATAGCCCAAAAAAACAGTAAACCAGCAAATCGCCACATCGCTCTTAGGGTCTGTTGATTGATAACTGAACAGGCGCTGTATTTTTGGTGGATATTGGATTCCCAGAATGCGCTTGTGGTCGACGGGCGGCCGGAGGACGATTTGGCTATTTGTTGTGCTTTTCGACGTGGACCGCAAAGGCATCGATATATTGCTGAAGCACCTTCTGCAGCGGCTCCTTCGTCAGTTGCCCCTTGTCGTCGAACGCGTCGCCGACGCCGTTGAGATAAATCTCCGGCTGACCAAGAATCGGGCCAGCGATGCCCGGCAGGATGTTCTGCAGGTGTTTTGCCGCGCTGACGCCGCCAAGCGGTCCGGGTGAATTGCTCACGATGCCGACCGGTTTGCCGAGGAAGGAGCTTTTGCCATAAGGCCGCGAGGCGACGTCGATCGCGTTCTTCAGGACGCCCGGAATTGAGCGATTATATTCCGGCGTCACGAACAGCACGCCGGCGGATTTCTGAATCTTCTCCCGGAATGCCAGCCAGTCGGCAGGCGGGTTTGATTCGAGATCCTGATTGAAAAATGAAATGCCGTGCAGGGTGACCACATCGAGCTTCAGCGAAGCCGGCGCCAGTCGTGCCAGCGCGTTGGCAATCTTGAGCGTGAAGCTCTCTTTACGAATGCTGCCGACGATCACGACGGTGTTGAAAGAAGAAGCCATGGGATGTCCTTGTCAGGCGGATCGCAAAAGATGATTCGAACCCTATAGCGAGCTCCGCAAAAGATGAAAGTGCATGGACTGCAAAGCCCCGCGAGTCAATAAAGCCTCGCCAAGTCAATCAAGAAACCGTGGCCGGATAAAAATCAGGCCGCGCTTATCTCGCGGCCTGATTTGTCACTCGCAAGGTATAAAATCAGAGCACGGGATTCCAGGCCGAGGGAATCAGGCGGTACTTCGTGCCATCTTTTTCGACATGACCGATGGACGGGAAGGTGAAATGGAATCCCACCACCGTCGCCTTTTCCGCCGCCGCCATGTCGTAGAACTTGTGCCGGGTTTGCCGCGCCGTGGCCGGGTCGACGTCGAACACTACGTCCCAGTCCGGATTGCGCAGAAAAAGCTCGGGAATGTTTGAGATATCGGATTGGATGAAAACGGTCGACCCGCCGGACGAAACCGCGAAGGCGGTGTGTCCCGGCGTATGGCCTGCTGCCGCCACCGAGGTAATGCCGGGTGCGACTTCCTTGTCCCAGTCATACTTCGTCACCTTGGACTCGATGCCCGCGTAGACCTTTTTCACATTGGCAAAATAGCCCTTCATCAGATCGGATTGCGCCTTGGCGGCGTTCTCGTCGCTCATCCAGAATGCCCAGTCTTTCGACGGCACCATGATTTCGGCGTTCGGGAACGCCATCGAGCCGTCGGCGGCGCGGATGCCGTTGGTGTGATCGGGATGCAAATGCGACATCAGCACGATGTCGATATTCTTGGGATCGACGCCGGCAGCCGCGAGATTTTGCAAGGTGCGGCCGACCGCTCCTTTGGTCGGCTCATAATTGGCGATGCCGTTTCCACAATCGATCAGCACAAGCTTGTTGCCCGTATTGATCAACTGCGGATTGAACGGCACCGTGACCATGCCCTTCGGCATGTAGGCGGCGTCCGCGGCTGCCAGCGCCTCATCTTTTGTCACGTTGGTCACGAACTTGTCCGGCATCGGGAACGTCCGCGCACCATCATTGATCGAGGTGCCCTCGATGGTGCCAACCTTGTAGCGATAAAAACCAGGCGCCTGGCTGGTCGTGGGCGGCGCTGCGGCGCGCGCGCTCATTGCTGCCAACGGCGACAAGGCAGACGCAGCGCCGACAGCGGCTGCGCCGGCCAGCAAGTGACGACGACTCAGATCAGTCATGGACGTTCTCTCCCCTCGTGTTCGCGCTTTTGCGCATTAATTTTCGGCGCAAATCTTCCCCTGTTGCGTCCTAAACGCAAGCCACTTTGTCACGCAACGGCGCTGATTATTGGCGCCTGAACACCCTTCCAGGCGGCAAAATACACCGGGAAACCGGTTCGGAAACTCCTTTGGGGCGGTGTGCCCTCGCGGGCACTACCCGCAAAATCGATTTTTTCAAAACCGTTCCGCGGCTTTCCCGATCAGCCTTTGTTCGGATTGATCAGATATTTTTCACCGGTCGCGCGCTTGGCGTAGACCGCAATCTCGGAAAGCTGGAGCGCCTCCTTGAGCGACACCACCTTCGTGTAGTGGCTGGCAAAGGTGGTTTTGAGCTCGGCGACCACGCGCTCGCGAAGCTTCATAGCGTCCGGACCGATCTTTTGCAGGAACTGAAACAGGAGCCAGCCGCCGAGACCCCATGTCATTCCAAATGCCCGGTTCAACTCGGTCGGCCCCATGTCGAGGCCGCCGTAGATATAGACCTGCTTGTACACGTTCGATCCGTAACGGCTGTAGACCTTGGCGTTGCGGCTGATGGCCCTTTCCATGCACGTGAGAATCTGGCCCGCGAGCTTGCCGCCGCCGATCGCGTCGAACGCCAGCGTCGCGCCGGTTTCCGCAAGCGCGCCGGTCAGATCATCCATGAAGGATTTTGACGTGGAGTCGACCACGTATTTCGCCCCGATCTTGCGCAGGATTTCGGCCTGCTGCGAATTGCGGACAATGTTGACGAGCCCGATGCCATCCTTGAGGCAAATCTTGTTGAGCATCTGCCCAAGGTTGGATGCGGCCGCGGTATGCACCAGCGCCTTGTGACCTTCGCGGCGCATGGTTTCGACCATGCCGAGCGATGTCAGCGGATTGACGAAACAGGAAGCGCCTTCCGCAGGCGTGGTGCCTTCCGGCAGCACCAGACAATCGCCGGCCGCGATGGTGCGGTATTGCGCATACATGGCGCCGCCGATGATCGCCACCGTCTTGCCCATCAGCGCTTTCGCGGCCGGCGACGATCCGGTGCTGATGACAACGCCGGCGCCTTCGTTTCCGACCGGCATGGATTCGTCGAGCCGGCCGGCCATGGCGCGCATCGCACCTTCGGGTACTTTCGCCGTAATCACCGGCGCGTCCCTGGTTCCGGACACTTTGGCCGTCGTCATGTCTGCGGCGCCAGTCAAGAGCCCTAGGTCCGATGGATTGATCGGCGTCGCCTCGATGCGGACGACGACCTCATCGGCAGAGGGCTCCTTGGTTGGCACGTTCAGCAGGGAAATCTCGAGTTCGCCGCTCTTCTTGATCAGCGAACGAAGCTGCAATCCGCTATTGGCATCGGCGCTCATCGTCATCCTCCCGGCTTGATCGAATTTTGCCGGGAGTGTTCTCGCGTTGATGGGGAAACGCAAGAGCAAAGAGGTCACCGGGCAGCTTCGTCAGCCAATCGCCTTCAGCGCCGCCCTCCCCGCATATGTGGCCTGGCTTCCCAACTCCTGTTCGATGCGCAGCAACTGATTGTATTTGGCCGTCCGGTCGGAGCGCGCCAGCGAGCCGGTCTTGATCTGTCCGCAATTGGTCGCAACCGCAAGATCGGCAATAGTGGAATCCTCGGTCTCTCCGGAGCGGTGTGACATCACCGCCGTATAGCCGGCCTTGAAGGCCATTTCGACCGCGCTAAGCGTCTCCGTCAGCGTACCGATCTGGTTGACCTTGATGAGAATGGAATTGGCGCGGCCGCATCTGATGCCGTCGGCGAGCCGCTTGACATTGGTGACAAACAGGTCGTCGCCAACCAACTGGCATTTACCGCCGATGAGATCGGTCAGCTCCTTCCAGCCTTCCATATCGTCTTCCGCCATGCCGTCCTCGATCGAGACGATCGGATAGCGCGAGGCGAGATCGGCAAGGTATTTCGCCTGTTCGGAACGCGAGCGGGTCTTCTTCTCGCCACCATAGACGTAGGCGCCGTCCTTGAAAAATTCGGTAGCCGCGCAATCGAGCGCCAGCATGACATCGCCGCCAGCCTTGAAGCCGGCCTTTCCGATCGCACCCATGACGAAATCGAGCGCCGCATCCGCCGACGGCAGATTCGGAGCAAAACCGCCTTCGTCGCCGACACTGGTATTATGACCGGCCTTCTTCAGTTCTGATCTCAGCGTGTGGAAGATTTCCGATCCGCAGCGCAAGCCTTCGGCAAACGTGCCGGCGCCTACCGGCATGATCATGAATTCCTGGAAGTCGATCGGGTTGTCGGCATGCACGCCACCGTTGATGATATTCATCATTGGCACCGGCAATGTTCGCGCCAAGGTGCCGCCGACGTAACGATAGAGCGGCATGTCGAAGGATTCGGCAGCCGCCTTCGCACAGGCAAGCGAGACGCCGAGAATCGCGTTGGCGCCGAGCCTGCTCTTGTTCGGCGTCCCGTCCAGATCGATCATGATCTGGTCGATCTGGATCTGCTCCTCGACAGCGACATCGTTGAGCGCTTCGAAAATTTCGCCGTTCACAGCCGCGACCGCCTCTCGTACGCCCTTGCCGAGATAGCGCGCCTTGTCGCCGTCGCGCAGTTCGACCGCCTCATGCGCGCCCGTGGAAGCGCCCGACGGCACCGCCGCGCGCCCCACCGAGCCGTCCGCGAGGACCACATCGACTTCCACGGTGGGATTGCCGCGGCTATCGAGGATTTCGCGGCCGATGATCTCGACGATTGCAGTCATGAATGCCTCTTTCCTTGCAAAACCTGACGTGAACGGCTGGCGCTGCTTCTACAGCAAGCGCTCATGGCGGAAAAGGTTGCGTTGCCGGTGACGCCGATGGGGGAATTGTCTAATAACGCCGCAACGGAGAAAGAATATGTCCAGCAAGCCCCGGAAGCCATCGAAGTCGGCGTCCTTCTCGTCCAGCCTGCAACTCGGCCGGGCGGTCGAATGGCCGACCACACCTGACGCTGCGAAACTCGACCGCGTGCCCAATCCGCAGAAGGACACCGACTGCGTGGTGCGTTTCACCGTGCCGGAATTTACCTCTCTCTGTCCGGTCACCGGCCAGCCGGACTTCGCGCATCTGGTGATCGACTACGTGCCGGGCCAGTGGCTGTTGGAATCGAAATCCTTAAAACTTTACGTCGCAAGCTTCCGCAACCACGGCGCCTTCCACGAGGACTGCACTGTAATGATCGGCAAGCGAATATCTGCGGAGATCAAGCCGAAATGGCTACGGATCGGCGGTTACTGGTATCCGCGCGGCGGCATTCCGATCGACGTCTTCTGGCAGACGGGCAAGTTGCCGAAGGGAATGTGGATTCCGGACCAGGGTGTCGCGCCTTATCGCGGGAGGGGATGATTAAGAGGGCTATTTAACGGCCAGGTCCTGACGAAAACTCCTGGCTAAATTGAATCGGTGGTTCAATATCGGTGCATGACAGGAGGCAACCGGTGAACGGATGCAATTGAGCCCGGACATATCCGACTTTACCAGACGCGACCTTTCCCTGCTCGGCAAGACGAAACCCGTTCTGTTGACGGGAACAGCGGGGCCGGCTGTCATCGTCATCCACGAACTCTTCGGATTCACCCCTACGGTGGCGCGGTTTTGTCGCTTTTTGCGAGACGCGGGTTTCCGTGTCTATGCACCCATCCTGTTCGGTGAGCCCGATGCGAGCAATCCTGAAAAACCGACCCTGACGCGGATTGTTTCGCTTTGTATTTCACGCGAGTTCACGGTCTTGAGGGCCAATAGATCGAGCCCGGTGACCGATTGGCTGCGCGCGCTGGCACGACTTGCGCACCAGGAGTGCGGTGGCCCCGGCGTAGGCGCCATTGGCATGTGCGTCACCGGCGGCTTTGCGCTCTCGATGGCGCTTGACCCCGTCGTGCTCGCCCCGGTCCTCGCTCAACCCGGAGTCCCAGCCCTTTTTCCCGCTGCGCTTGACATCGCGCCTGCCGATCTTGAGCGGGTGCGCGAGCGCACGCGCCAGGGATTGGAGCTGCGCGGCTATCGTTTTGAAGGCGATACGCTTTGCAAGGCGTCACGTTTCGCAACCTTGCGCAGCGCGTTTGGGGCGGCCTTCACCGGCACCGAATTGCCTGACGCGGCCGGCAACCCGGCTGGCATGAAAGCGCGCGGCAAGCCGCCGCACTCGGTCTTTACCGGCGATCTGATCGATGCAGCCGGCCAACCCACGCGCTCGGCAGCGGATGAAGTGATCGCGTTTTTCCGGCGGACCTTGCGGCAAGGAGAAGCAGCGGCCTGAATGGCGATGCCTGAGGAGCGTGCGGCGTGAGTAAGAGGCCATTTCGGCCGGCGTTCAGCCTGTCGGCAAGGGCGGTAAAGCGTTCATCGTGCAACGGTCGTTGCAAGCATCGGCGAAACGGTTTTCTTGTCGGAAATATCGATTACGTCCGCGGGATTGACTGTGTCCCATTTTATCGAAGCCGAATTTGCCCGGTAAAACTTCACTACTACAGCTTGGACCTCGCGGTCGTTGCCGCGTTTATCGCGAACCGTAATCAAGCCAGTCAACTGAACGCTCCTGAGTTTTGGGAATTTGGCCAGTGCCGCCGGAACAACCGTCCGCGCTATGGCGCCGAACTCAGTCTTCAAGTCACGCCGCTTTGCAACGAATGGATCGAGGTTGAACTCAACGACAAGGCATTCATCGGGCAATGTAACGATCGTCCATGGATTCAAGCCGGGCTCAGCAATGATGCCTCTAGCGAACATCGCGGCGGTTTCGGCCGCGGTAGCAGGGACTGAGAGTAACAGCGCTAAGATCAAAACGATTGCAAAGTTCATCTCGGCACCTCTTTGACCTGAAAGCGAGCTGCGTGCGGGCAGGCGGAATGACGCAGGGCACCTCAATCCGTCACATTGCTATCGGACGCAACGCGCTTTTTGAGAACGTGTTTAGTGAATATCCGAATGACGTATCCCCTTACGTTCGGGCTGACGTCGAAGAGATCGGATGCAATTTGCTCAATCGCGTCGCGATGCGATAAGAATTGTGCCTGCCTGGCGGTCGTCTGGCGGCCTCTTTCGCCAGCAAGAGCGTCCATGGCGGCTTCGCTGATCCGACATTCGATGGGTTCATTTCCGTTCAGCATGAGAAACGCAAACGCCAATCGTTCGCGGTCATGCCCGACAATTTTGTCACGCGTCAGCGGCATCGAAATTACCCCTTTAATTTCGATCTCCAAGGCTCGTCGTCCGATGCACCGCGCCCCGAAAGTTTCGGTCGTTCGCGGGCAATCGGTCAACAGACGAGCCGCGTTTTTGGGGGTAGCGCGAATAATCCTTCAGGGCGTTGCCGTTACGCCACATCCATCGCGCTCGCTGTCGGCTTGCGGCTTTTCCATTACCATCGCGGCCAACAGGTTACTTTTCAGTCGACTTTGAGAACACGCCCCCTAGGACGGGCGCGCGTCGGTGGGCTTCTTCTGGCGCAACAGCTGCGCACAGACAAAGCCGAGCGCGGTGATTATGACAGCGCTGGTCATAAGCGTCGCTACCTTGCCGACCGTCTGGATTCCGAAGCCGTAGGCGATCGGACCGACGGTTTGTCCCATGAAAAAGAAGAACGAGTGGAGCGAAAGCGCGGTCGCGCGGGCTTCCACTGACAGTTCGCTGGCGAACACCTGCAAGCAGCCGTGGATCATGTAAAAGCCCCAACCCATGATGACGAGGTTGACCGCCTGGATTTTCCAGGGCGGGCCAAAGGCGATGGCCGCGAGTTGCAGACCGACCAGCGAGGCGCCCGTGATCATCATGCCGTTGACGCCAAGACGGGGGAGAAAACGGGAAACGGTCATCGTGTAGAGCAGGCCGCCGACCGCAAAGCCGGCGATCACAATGCCTGCGATCGACAGGCTGGTTTCGCCCAGTTCGAACAGGAACGAGGCGATGTAGGGGAAAAGTCCAAGCACGCAACAGCCCTCGATAAAAACAGCGGCGTAGCAGAGCGCGTTCGGATTGCGAAAAATCGTGCGGTAGCCATGCCATAGCGTCGAAAGATTGGTTTTCGGGCCGCGCGTCAGCGCAGCGCCGCGAAATCCAGCCGCCACCGCTGCCGACGCTGTGATCACCAGGAGGCCCAGCACCGCCAAAACGCCGCGCCAGCCTAGGAAGTCGCCGATCACGCCGGAAAACGATGCGCCCAACAGATTGCCCGTCATGGAGCCCGCCAGCGTGCGGCCGATCGCGACCTGGCGTTTCTCGGGACCGACAAGGTCGCTGGTCAGGCTGAGCGCGACCGGAAACACACCGCCCGAGCCGACGCCAGCCAGGATGCGGGTCGCGAACAAAAGCGGAAATGAAGTCGAGATCGCGCCCAGAACGTTCGCAACGCCGAGCAGCACCATGCACGCAATCATCAACCGCGCCTTGCCGAACAGATCGGCGGCCGCACCCAGCACAGGCTGAATGACTGCGAAAGTGAAGGCGAACACCGCCGCGAAGCTCGCGGCGGTCGCAATGCTGACGCTGAATTCGTCGGCAATATGCGGCAGCACCGGATCGAGCGCGCGGGCCGAGAGGCTTGCTGCAAAGGTCGCGATCGAAATGATATTGATCGCCGGTGGCATGCGCTCATGCACCCGCAGTGATTTCTGCGACATCAGCGCGCTACGTTGTTGTCGAGATTCTTGGCGACGGCGTCGAACGCCATCAACGCCCGTACCAGGCCTTCGAACTCACGCAGCGGCACCATGTTCGGCCCGTCGGAAGGCGCATGGTCCGGGTCGGGATGGGTTTCGATGAACACGCCGGCGACGCCGACGGCGACCGCGGCGCGCGCCAAAACCGGCACAAATTCGCGTTCGCCGCCCGAAGAGGTGCCTTGGCCGCCCGGCTGCTGCACCGAGTGGGTCGCGTCGAAGATGACCGGCGCGCCTGTTGTGCGTGCCATGATCGGCAGCGAACGCATGTCAGAAACGAGTGTATTGTAACCGAACGAGGCGCCCCGCTCCGTCACCAGCACATTCGGATTACCTGCCTTTGTGATCTTGGCGACGACATTGGCCATATCCCAGGGCGCCAGAAACTGCCCCTTCTTGACGTTGACCGCTTTTCCTGTCGCCGCGGCGGCCAGCAACAGATCCGTCTGCCGGCACAGAAAGGCCGGAATCTGCAGGACATCGACGGCTTGCGCTACTTCCGCACACTGTGCGGCCTCGTGGACGTCGGTGAGCACGGGTATTCCAACGGAGGAGCGTATTTCGGCAAAGATCGGCACCGCCTGGGCAAGCCCGATGCCGCGCGCGGCGGAGGCGCTGGTGCGGTTGGCCTTGTCGAACGAGGTCTTGTAGACGAGCCCGATCTTCAACCGTGCCGCAATCTCCTTGAGCGCGGTTGCGACCTCAAGGCCGTGCGCACGGCTTTCGAGCTGGCAGGGACCTGCGATGATCGAAATCGGCAAATGATTGCCGAATTTGACCGAACCGATCGAGACCAGCGCTGAGATCTTGGCGTTCAAAAAACTTCTACCTTTCAAGCCACCGTTTTCAGGGTGCTCTCTTCGCCGTGAACCATGCCGGGCGACGGCTGCGGGATCAACCCACTTTCGTGCCATCGAATATGAGGGTTGCTCCGAAGGCCACAGCGCTCGGCACTACAATCCCAAAATCGCGCTCGCCGAAGGCGACGCCTCCACTCTGGAGCGCCGCGATCGCAGCCGCTTTGTCGGACATCACAAAGCGTAGGGCCGCAAAACGCGCGCCCCGTGTCAAGTTCGGGGGTTCGGTTCCGGAATATGCACGATAAGCGGCCGAGTCCATGACCCTGATGTCACCGCGTTCGGTCCGGATTGAGAATCCGCTCGCGTTCTCCTCGATATCACGGACCCCGGAAAACGCTCGGAGGAAGTCAACATGGTCCTTCGGCTTCTCCGAAACCATGATGACCTCAGCAATGTCGGAAATGCCATTTGGGTGCACCTGAAATGCCGGATTCCAGAAATTCTCCGGATAATGTTGCTGACAGGTGAAGTAGCCGGCGTCCGGTGTTTTGGGGTCCGCCGCGAACGCGAGGGAGAACGCGACCTTCACGGTCGACCCGTCCGGGCGTTTGGCCTGGCGCTCGAAGTCGAACACGTCGAAAGCTCCGATGCCTGCCCCGCGGAACGCTGAAGCATCCGCCGCCGCACTCCTGCCCTCCAACACCAGCATCGCGAGTCCCTGGTCGCGCGCGAGGAAATCACGTGTAAAGCTGGCGAAGGAAAATGTTCCTGGCGTTGCAGCCGCAATCAGTTCGGGCTCTCCCACACCAAGAAGCTCGATGAAAACGCCGGGGAACTGCACGATATGGTTATGCGTGCCCCAGGGATGACGATTGCGGCTGCCGACCGTGAACCCCGCGCGACCATAAAATGCCGCGGCCGCGTCGAGGTCGCGGACCGCGTGAACGATGTGGTCGAGACCATGGGGCATCCCGCGAAACCCTTAAGGCCTGTGAAGCACGCCTCACTTCACGTTGGAGAACGCTGTCGGCACCAGTAATTGACTGACGATATTGCCGACGATCTGCCCGTCTGCCTCGGTTTGCGCCCGCGCGGCGATCCACTCGGGGTCGGCTTGGAACGCCGTCCATTTTTTCTCCCGCTCGGCCAATGATTCCCAGGCGAGGAAATAGGTCAGCTCCTGGTTGGATTCGCCGACCAGCGTCGTGAAGAAACCGGCCTGGCGGATGCCGTGTTTCTCCCAGATTTTGAGCGTGATGGTTTCAAACCGCTTCAGGAGCGCGGGCAAGCGGCCCGGCATACAGCGATAGACACGGCTTTCGTAAATCATCGGCATAGCTCCCTGATCTGTTTTTGTAGCGAGGTTGGGGATCGTTATGTCGCAACAATCGGAGCGTTCGTCAAAGGCCGCAAATAACGTCAGACCAGCCGCGACTGCGCCATCGCCGCCTCGACGAACGAGGCAAACAGAGGATGCGGATCGAACGGGCGCGACTTCAATTCGGGATGGAACTGTACCCCGATGAACCAGGGATGGTCGTCATATTCGACGATCTCGGGCAACACGCCGTCCGGCGACATGCCCGAAAATCGCAAACCATGCTGTTCGAGCCGGTCCTTGTAGGCGGTATTGACCTCGTAGCGGTGACGGTGGCGTTCCGAAATCTCGGTGGCGCCGCCGTAGACCGAGGAGACGCGGCTGCCGCGCTTGAGTACGGCGGGATAGGCGCCAAGCCGCATGGTCCCGCCCAGATCGCCGTTCGTCGATCGCCGTTCGAGTTCATTGCCCCGCAGCCATTCCGTCATCAGGCCGACCACCGGCTCGCCTGTCGGCCCGAATTCGGTGGAATTTGCCTCGGCCATGCCGACCAGATTGCGCGCGGCCTCGATCACTGCCATCTGCATGCCGAAGCAGATGCCGAAATAGGGCACGTCGCGTTCGCGTGCGAACTGCGCTGCGCGGATCTTGCCCTCGGCCCCGCGCTGGCCGAAACCACCGGGCACCAGAATGCCATTGACATGTTCAAGGAAGGGCGCCGGGTCTTCGTTTTCGAAAACCTCGCTCTCGATCCAGTCGAGATTGACCTTTACCTTGTTGGCAATGCCGCCATGCGACAGCGCCTCGATCAGCGATTTATAGGCGTCCTTCATCCCAGTGTACTTGCCTACGATGGCAATGTTCACCTGACCTTCCGGATTGCGGATTCGCTCATTGATGACGTGCCAGCTTTCCAACGCCGGCGGAAGTTTCGGCGCGATGCCAAACGCCGCCAGCACTTCGTCATCGAGACCAGCCGCGTGATAGGCCTCCGGCACGGCATAGATGTTGTCGGCGTCGCGCGCCTCGATGACCGCACTTTCGCGCACATTGCAGAACAGCCCGAGCTTACGGCGCTCTTCCCTGGGGATCGGACGATCGGTACGGCAGAGCAGGATGTCCGGCTGGATGCCGATCGAGCGCAATTCCTTGACTGAATGCTGGGTCGGTTTCGTCTTCAGTTCGCCGGCGCTCGGAATGAACGGCAGCAGCGTCAAGTGAATGAAGATCGCGTGATCGCGCGGAAGATCGTTCTTCAGCTGCCGGATCGCCTCGAAGAATGGCAGTCCCTCAATGTCGCCAACGGTGCCGCCGATCTCGACCAGGACAAAGTCGTATTCGTCATTGCCGTCGAGGATGAATTCCTTGATCGCGTTGGTGACGTGCGGGATCACCTGGATGGTGGCGCCGAGATAATCGCCGCGCCGCTCCTTGGTCAGGATGTTTTGATAGATGCGCCCGGTGGTGATGTTGTCCGCCCTGGTGGCGGGGCGCCCGGTGAAGCGCTCATAGTGACCAAGGTCGAGATCGGTCTCTGCGCCATCATCGGTGACGAACACTTCGCCATGCTGATATGGCGACATCGTTCCCGGATCGAGGTTGAGGTAGGGATCGAGCTTGCGCAGCCGCACCTTGTAGCCGCGCGCCTGCAAGAGCGCGCCAAGCGCCGCCGATGCCAGACCCTTTCCGAGCGAAGAAACCACGCCGCCGGTGATGAAGATATACCGCGCCATGGGACTTAACCTTTAAGGCTACCGGCACGATTCTCCAAAGCGAATCCTCCGCTTCGGCAAACATTTTGCCAGGCTGTGGGTGACGCTAAATCTGGTGTGTTATCAGTAGCTTGATAGGGATGTTTGATGCAGGCCAGTAGCTGCGATCCTGCATGGCCATCCTGCTTATTGCGACTGCGGAGCCTGCGGACCGGATGGCGCAGGCTGATTCTGCTGCTCATCCGATTTCTTCAGCGAGTCCAGGACGCCCCCGCCGCTGCTTGGCGGCGCCACGGGCGTCGCGCCACCTGCCGGCTGGGACTGTGACGACGGAACGATGACGGAACTCGGCCTGCGGTCGTAACTGGCAATCCAGGACAAAGCGAGACTGGTGAGGAAAAAGCCGAAGGCGAGCACGGCAGTCGTGCGGGTCAACAAATTGGCCGTGCCCCTGCTCGACATGAATCCGGCGCCTCCGCCCATGCCGAGGCCGCCCCCTTCGGATTTCTGCAGCAACACCGTCGCGATCAAGGTCGCAACGATCATCAGGTGCACTACGATAATAACAGTCTGCATTTTTACCTTCCGTCACAAACCAACAACGCCGCGACCGGGCAGATGGTCGGATTTGCGGGATTAAATTTGCGCGGGTGTTACACGATCGGACCGGGCATTGTCACCCCTAGTGGAGTGGATTTGACATTCGGACAACTAGGCCCGCTTTGTCGTTAGTTAGGGACAGTCTGCTGCGATCGCAAGAAAATCGGCCGCCCTTAGGCTCGCGCCACCGACCAGGGCGCCATTCACATTGGCAACACCCAGCAATTCCCGGGCGTTCGAGGGTTTGACCGAACCACCATAGAGAATGCGGATCCCGGCTCCCTCCCCGCTAAACCGGCCAATCAGAAAATCCCGAATAAACTGATGAATTTGCTTAACACCTTCGGCCGTCGGCGTAAGCCCGGAGCCGATCGCCCAGACCGGCTCGTAGGCGACGACCAGATTGCCGGCGCGCGCGCCGTCCGGAAGCGATCCCTCGAGCTGCCCACGGCAAACCTGTAGCGTTTGTCCGGAATCGCGCTGCTTGAGGGTCTCACCGATGCAGACGATCGCCGTGAGCCCCGCACGCCAGGCGGCCAGTGCCTTCTGCCGAACCAATCCATCGCTCTCGTCATGGTCGGCCCGCCGCTCCGAATGGCCGACAATGACGGCACTTGCGCCGGCATCCGCCAACATTTCGGCCGAGATATCGCCGGTATGGGCACCCGATGGTTGCGGGTGACAGTCCTGGCCGCCAATAGCCACGCTCTTCGAACCCCGTGCCTTCCAGGCAAAGATCGCGATCAGCGATGCCGGCGGGCACACCAGGAGTTCAGCTTTGCGAGCCAGCTGGGGTGCACCCGCCAACATCGCCTCGAACTCGGCCATGGACGCCTTGAGGCCATTCATTTTCCAATTGCCGGCGATCAGTGGCCTTATGGGGCTCGTCATCACAGAACCTTCCGCGAGAGGTTGGGTGGAGCCAAGCGCTAGCAAAGCATGTCGGCCTGTACCAGACACTGGTCCTTTAAGGATTTCCCGCCGTTTACCGCATCAATTGGCCCACCGCACCATGGTTGCGACCTCAAGCCTGCCACTTTATGATGCGTTCTCAATCCGGTGACGCCCCTTTCTGGGAATTCGGTTATCGATATTCCCTGGGGTACGGACCCGGTTCCCTCCTGCCAACAAGTTGGATCCCATGCTTCGAGGAATGCGCAAAGCCTCATCAAATTGGCTCG
>Ga0307474_10001920_pt1 | contig 14985 bp, 12 predicted proteins | sample atmos_gasesECM1C_2_FD_203312 | JGI IMG/M metagenome (GOLD analysis project Ga0307474, IMG submission 203312) | Hardwood forest soil microbial communities from Morgan-Monroe State Forest, Indiana, United States - atmos_gasesECM1C_05 | ecosystem: Environmental > Terrestrial > Soil > Temperate... | reverse complement strand
CGGGCGATCTTCCCGTTCGGCGGATTGCGCATGGTCGAGGCGGGCCTGAAGGCCGGCGGTTTCGAACCCGACGCGGCCGTGCACGAGGCCTTCACGAAATACCGGAAATCGCACAACGACGGCGTGTTCGACGCCTACACGCCGGAGATCATGAATTGCCGCAGGTCCGGCATCATCACCGGACTTCCGGACGCGTACGGGCGGGGTCGCATCATCGGCGACTACCGGCGGGTGGCTCTCTACGGCATCGATCGACTTTTCGATGCAAAGCAGGAGGAGCGGGCACAGATCGATGACATGTGGCCGACGGACGAAATAATCCGGTCGCGCGAGGAACTCTCCGAGCAGATGCGGGCGCTCAAGGATCTAGCTTCGATGGCGAAGCTTTACGATCACGACATTTCCAAACCCGCCGCCAACGCCCAGGAAGCATTCCAGTGGACCTATTTCGCCTACCTTGGCGCAATTAAAGAGGCTAACGGCGCGGCGATGTCCATCGGCCGCATCTCGAGCTTCCTCGACATCTATATCGAACGCGACCTGAAGGAGGGCACGCTCGACGAAGCCCGGGCACAGGAGCTCTGGGACCAGTTGGTGCAGAAGCTTCGCATCGTCCGTTTCCTCCGCACACCTGAGTACGATGCGCTATTCAGTGGCGACCCCTACTGGGCGACCGAGTGCGTCGGCGGCATGGATCTGGATGGTCGCGCCCTGGTCACCAAGAGCAGCTATCGGATGCTGCACACGCTCTACAATCTGGGCCCAGCCCCCGAACCGAACATCACGGTTCTGTGGTCCAACCACATGCCCGCGCCCTTCAAGCGCTTTTGCGTCAAGGTGAGCCGCGACACCTCCTCGCTTCAGTATGAGAACGACGATCTGATGCGCCCCTTCTGGGGCGACGACTACGGCATCGCCTGCTGCGTCTCGGCGATGCGGCTAGGCAGGCAGATGCAGTTCTTCGGCGCCCGCGTCAATCTCGCGAAGGCGCTGCTCTACGCGATCAACGGCGGCCGCGACGAGGTATCCGGCGACCAAGTTGCGCCCCAGACCATGCCGGTGGCTGGCGACTTCCTCGATTACGAGGACGTGATGGCGAAGTTCGATACCACCATGGAGTGGCTCGCCCGCACCTATGTGCATGCGATGAACTGCATCCATTACATGCACGACAAATATTTCTACGAACGCCTGGAGATGGCGCTCCACGATCGCGACATTCTGCGAACTATGGCGTTCGGGATCGCCGGACTTTCCGTTGTGGCCGACAGCCTCAGCGCGATGAAGTATGGAAAGATACGCGTCACGCGTGATGCGACGGGCCTGATCGTCGATTACCAGAACGAGGGGAATAAAGCGACGCCCCAATTCGGCAATAACGATGACCGCGTTGATCAGATTGCGTCGGATATCGTCACCAGCTTCATGGGGAAGATTCGGAAACACCCGACCTATCGGAACGCGACGCACACTCAGAGCGTGCTCACCATTACCTCCAACGTCGTCTACGGCAAGGCCACCGGTAACACCCCGGACGGGCGTAGGAAGGGCGAGCCGTTCGGGCCAGGTGCTAATCCGATGCACGGCCGGGACAGCCATGGCTGGCTCGCTTCCTGCCTGTCGGTCGCGAAGCTTCCCTACAAGGATGCGCAGGACGGCATCAGCTACACCGTTTCTGTCGCACCGCAGAAGGCGCATCTGTCCGAAGGCCAGCTGCTCGATGAAGCCGTCAAGGCTTTCGACGTGTATTTCGATCGCGGCGGCTTCCACATGAACCTGAACGTGATCGACAGGGAGACGCTCGAAGACGCGATGAAGAACCCGGACAAGTATCCGCAGCTCACGATCCGTGTGTCCGGATATGCGGTGAACTTCGTCCGACTGACACCGGAGCAACAAAGAGACGTGATCAGCCGCACCTTCCACGGCCAGATCTGACATCGGAGGCTGCCATGTCAACGCTGCGGCCACTCGAATCCGGAAGTCGTTACGACCTCCGGGTCGGGCTCTCACCCGATGCGCCTGATGATGACAAGCTCAAGGACGAGGAGGGCGCGTTCGGCTATTGCCATTCGTACGAGACGTCGTCGCGATACGATGGACCAGGCCTGCGCGCGGTGTTGTTTGTCTCGGGCTGCCTTTTGCGGTGCAGCTATTGCCACAACCCCGACACCTGGCACCTCAAGGACGGCAGCTACATGCCTGTCCATCAGGTGCTCGATCGTCTCGGCGACTTCGCTCCCTCGCTTATCAGCCTCGGCGGCGGACTGACGATTTCGGGCGGAGAGCCGATGGTCCAGCTTGCCTTCACCCGCCGCATCTTCAAGGGCGCCAAGGAGATGGGCCTGCATACGGCGATCGAGACGTCGGGATTTTTGGGCGATCGCGCCGACGAATCCTACCTTTCTAGGATCGACCTTGTTCTGCTCGATATCAAGAGTTCGGATCCCGATATCTACCGCCGGGTGACCGGCCGCGATCTTGCACCGACGCTGCGATTTGCCGAGCGCCTTGCGTCGATGGGCAAGCCGGTCTGGGTCCGCTTCACGCTTGCCCCCGGCGAAACCGACGATCCCGCGAACGTCGACGGCATCGCGCGATTTGTCGCACCCATGAAGAATGTCGAGTGGGTCGAAGTGCAGCCATTCCACCAGATGGGCTCGTTCAAGTGGAAGGCGATGGGCCTCGAATACAAGCTCGAAAATACTCAGCCGCCCAGCCGAGACTTGCTGAACCGGGTGATTGGGCAATTCCGAGCCGCGGGGTGCCAGGCACGCTGACAAATCAATCATCCGGCCTATCCGGGGGAGTTCAGACAGATGTTGGATATTGCACGCGACATCATCGGTAGCCAGCCCATCTTGACGGCGTTTCTGGCGATCGGACTGGGCTATCTGGTCGGCCAGATCAGCATCGCCGGGTTTTCGCTCGGGGTCGGCGCGGTCCTGTTCGTCGGCCTTGCGATAGGGGCGTTCGCGCCGAAAGCCCAGATCATCGGCCCCATCGGTCTGACCGGCCTGATCATGTTCCTGTACGGTATCGGCATCCTTTATGGCCGTCAGTTCTTCGAGGGCATGATCGGCGTCGGGCAGAAGTACAATCTGCTGGCTCTCGTCGCCTGCTTAGCTGGCTTGTCCGTGGCACTCGGACTAGGACACATCTTCGGCATCAAGATCGGACACACGCTCGGTCTATATGCCGGATCGATGACAAGCACCGCGTCACTCCAGGCGGCGCTCGACGTCATGAAGAACAAGGATCCATCGATCGGCTATTCCATCGCATACCCCTTCGGGGTCATCGGGCCGATTCTCTGCATCTACTTCATGACGCGCATCGTGAAGCCCAAATTTCCCGCGAAAGCGCAGCGCTTCCACATGGCCGAGATTTCGGTCGGCCAAGCCTTCGCCGGAAAGAAACTCGAAGAGCTGACGAGCACCGCCCTGACCGACGTGCGGGTCACCATGGTGCGAAAGGGCGGGCGAAACTTCGTTCCGACATCCGACACAGCGTTGTCCGCGGGGGACGCCATCTTTGTCGTCGCGGAACGTGAGGACGCCATTGCCAGGGCAGCTGCGCAGATCGGGAGTCTGGAGCCCGGCAGGTTGGCAAGCGATCGCGCCGATCTGGACTACATCCGGGTCTTTGTCGGAAAGGCGAGTGTCGTTGGTGTACCTCTTGCCAGTCTTCCGATGCCAGCCGGTTATCCGACACATCTGCTGCACGTACGGCGATACGATGCTGACTTGGTGCCGTCGCCCGACCTCATGCTGGAATTCGGCGACAGGGTCGGTGTGCTGATGCCGCCCGACCGGAAGGAAGAGATCCGCCGTTACTTCGGCGATACGGTCAAGGCGGCCGCCGAGTTCAGCTACGTCTCGCTCGGTTTCGGCATGGTGCTCGGCGTCTTGCTCGGACTGATTCCCATTCCAATTCCCGGCGTCGGCGTTGTCACCCTCGGCATCGGCGGTGGGCCGCTGATCGTGGCGCTCATTCTCGGCAAGCTGCGGCGCACCGGCCCCTTGCTTTGGACCATGCCATTACCGGCGAATATCGTTCTTCGTAACTTCGGCCTCGCGATGTTTCTCGCCACAGTAGGCGTGAATGCCGGGCAACCCTTCGTCCGGACAGTGGCTGAATCTGGCTTTACGATGCTGTTCATCGGAGTAGCGGTGCTGCTGACGACGGTATTCATCGTTCTGCTGGTCGGTCACTACGTTATGAGGATTCCATACGACGACCTGGTCGGCGTGGCCTCTGGGGCGACGGGAAACCCTGCCATCCTGGTCTATTCAACGAAGATGGCGCCGACCGAACGCCCGGACATCGGCTACGCGATGATCTTCCCGTCGATGACGCTTGTGAAAGTGATCGCCGCGCAGATCGTCGGACTTCTGGCGACGGGCGGCGCCGGCGGGTAACGGCGCTATGGGCCCCGAGCGAGAAACCACGGGACCGGCCGAGCGAACATCCGCGCCGCAGCCGGCTATCTTCAATCTGCAGGCTTACAGTCCTGCCGAGATCAAGGAGGCCGTCGAAAAGGTCGGAGTAAAGAAGGCCAATCTGCCCTTTCTGGCATCCTTCATGCTGGCGATTGTGGCGGGTGGCAGCGTCGGCTTTGGCGCGCTCTACTATACCATCGTTGCCAGTGACGGGTCGTTCAGCTTCGCCACCGTACGTGTCGTCGGCGGACTCGTTTTCACCCTGGGACTGGCTCTCGTCCTTGTGGGAGGCGCCGAGCTGTTTACAGGCAACAACTTGATGGTGATGGCCTGGGCCAGCGGAGAGGTATCCACGCGCACGATGCTGCGTAACTGGACCATCGTCTGGTTAGGCAATTTGTTCGGAGCGCTTGGGCTCATTGTTCTGGTCTTTTTTTCCCATCATCTCGACATGAATGATGGCCGCGTCGGCTTGTCGGTGTTGAATACAGCAGTCGGAAAGATCCGCCCGGATGTTGTGACGCTTTTTTTCAAGGGAATTCTGTGCAACGTGCTCGTGTGCGCGGCAGTCTGGCTTGCCTATGCAGGCCGATCGGTAACCGACAAGATGGTTGCGGTCATTTTGCCGGTCTCCGCCTTCATAGCAGCCGGCTTCGAGCACTGTGTCGCCAACATGTATTTCCTGCCTCTGGCATGGCTGCTGGTCCAGACAGGCCACGTTCCAGCGAATTTCGACGCATCGCTTATCACCATCACCGGGATCATCCACAATCTCGTACCGGTAACGCTCGGAAATATTGTGGGCGGCGCCGGCTTTGTCGGCGCCGTCTACTGGGCGATTTATCGGGCAGCCTTCGGCGCACCATATCCCGGCGAGAAGTTATAGGTTCTGGATTTAACGACGCGTACAAGGCTCATCGTCATGCCGCTGCAGACCGCCAATTGGGAGCCGAACAAGGAAATGCCGTAGGCAAAGGGGCCACGGTTCAGCAGTTCTTCACAACCCTAGGCAAGGACCGGTTTGAGATTGACGTTGCTCTGTGCGGCGCCATCGCACGCTGTTTGAGCGCATCGGCTAGCTTGGAACGGAGGAAGCTGCTGGTCAAACAACGAGTGACGCTCGGCGACGACACCGGGTTCAGTCGTCGCCGGGTTCGCTACGACCCCATGTCGCCTCAGCAGAGGACTAGGTTTGCGGCGAGTCCTGCCTCGCTCGTCTCTTTGTACTTCGTCGACATGTCCCGACCGGTATCAGCGAGGGTCTTGATGGTCGTGTCGAGGTCCACGCGGTGCCTCGACGCAATCTCGTTGGTGGCAATGAGGAAGGCCGTCCATGCCTTGACGGCGCCGAAGGCGCAGCGTTCGATGCAGGGAACCTGTACGTATCCCGCGACCGGATCGCACGTCATCCCGAGGTGATGTTCGAGCGCAGACTCTGCTGCGTTCTCGGTCACCTGGGGCGAAGCGCCCATGACCTCGGCGATGAACGCGGCGGACATGGCTGAAGCAACGCCGATCTCGGATTGGCAGCCGCCCTCCGCACCGGAGAGCGTGGCATTGTGCTTGCATAGATAGCCGATGGCCGCGCCGGCCAGCAGGCCCTCGCGAACCTTGTCCATGGGCAGCTTCCGTTTGCTGTTGACCAGCGCATAGACGATCGCTGGCATGACACCCGCCGAACCGCCCGTCGGCGCGGTGATAACCAGATGACCGCGTGCATTCTCCTCGGACGCCGCCAAGGCGCAGGCCGAAACCAGGGCGATAGCGCGGTCGCTTTCGTACTTGTCGTCCTGGGCCCGCTCCCAAACGGTGGCTGCCTTGCTGTGCAGTTTGATTGGCCCGGGCAGCACGTCGTCCTTTACCGACAAGCCCGCCTTGACCGTCGCCAACATCGCGCCGGCTACCTTGTCGAGGAACGCGTTGATCTCCGCCTCGCTCTTGCCGGACACGGCCACTTCGTTCGCCATGATCAGTTGCGAGATCGAAAGGTTGTTCTTTTCGGCGTGCTGACGCAATTCCTTCATCGTGGCATAGGCATATTTTGGCGGCCCTTTTTTGGGTGGCTGGTAGCCCTTCCATTCGATGAAGCCGCCGCCCACGGAATAGTATTCCAGCTCGTAAACGGGCTTGTCGCCGGCCATGAGCTTGCAGGTCATAGTGTTTGGATGCGGGAAGTCGCCCTTTGGTGCATCGTAGACGATGTCGGCTAGCGACACGTTGAGCGTCTTGCCGCCCAGCGTAACCGGATAGGTTTGCTGTGGCTTGGCGATCATCCCCTCGAGAAACATCGGGTCCACCGTGGCAGGCTCCTTACCGACGAGGCCTGCCAGCGCCGCGCGTTCGGTGCCGTGACCCTTGCCGGTCGCGCTCAGGCTGCCGAACAGATGCACCTTGAGGCCAGTGGCCTGCGCCAATTGGTCTGGCGGCAATTTCGTGCAGCGTTGGTAGAAGTCGTAGGTGATGCGCATCGGCCCGATCGTATGCGAACTCGATGGGCCTGGGCCGACCTTGTAGAACTCTTCTATTACGGTCATCACCGGGCCCTTCGATTGCCGGACGATGTCGAGGTCGGGGGACAGCGTAGCGCCCAATGGCAGCGTTGCCGCCGCTTCCTTGGTGGCTTGCTGTGCGCGCGCTTCCGGCGTCCAGACGGTTCCGGTCATCACGGCCGCAGCGCCGATCGCGGCATTGCGCATCAGGAATGACCGGCGGTCGACGTTCGCTGACACTAACGGTATCTTGGGCAATGGCAGGAACAGATCGTCATCCTTCCTGGATTCCTCCATAGTCTTGTCCTCCCGCTTAGTTTGGTGTCGGCAATCAAGGCTGACCGACGGTTGACGTCTCATCGGCGTGCCTGTTTCAGTGCATCATCGGCACGATCTCCCGATCGAATGGCGACTTTCGGATCGATAAGTTGATGTAGATCAATAGCTGCACTGCAGCGCGGCTGGCTTCGGAGAGGGGCGCCATGAAGATCAAGCCACTTTTTGCCTGCGCGGCGATCGCCGCCAGCATTGCCGCGATCCTCATGAGGTTGTTGGCGAGCACAGCGGCCCCGACCCACAATTCGAAGCGGTCGCGTCCTTCGGTCAGAGGCGTGGCAGCCGCGATGAGCTGAGATTTCGGGCGCTCTAGAGGGCCGCTGCTGTTCGACCGGCGTCAGCTCGACGCGGATCGCGTTCTCGTCAAACTCGATCAGTCGGCGTCGGGTTACTTTGCAACCCGTGCCGATCTTCGATCCGAGCGTCCAGGCGGCGCCAGTCTGCTTTAGGGGCCCAAATCAGAATTTTTCCCTCCCCCGGTAAGCATGCTTCGCACTATCACCGTGTCTCGGGTCGGGGCTTCGAGACATAGGCCGTCAAGGGCTCAAGGCCTGCCATCAGTTTAGCTTGCGTTTGCCCCAACCCCTCCTTCAGCATGTCCAACAGAGACAATCTGGTGACTGCAGATGTGGTCGGTACTTTGTCGTTCCTCGTGGTTTCGATATTCGCCTTTGGCACCGCACGATGAACGGCGGCCTTTTTCGAACGGTCTCGCCTTGCGAAACTCTCTTTTGTCGAGACGTCGCTAATTGGCGCCGGAGTTGCTGGCTTGGGGACAGGGTTGACATCTGCAACAGTTGCTTGTGGCCATCGTTCAGCAAACTCCAACACACTCGGTGGCGAAACAATCGTCGGCAAACTCGTGTCGATAATCACCCGCTCAGGTAACCGTTCGGCCGACGCTATCCTGATGGCTGGCCTGTCGGTCACACCACCAGGAGGTTCCGGAGGTTCCGACGATGGTCGTGGGAAACACCACCCCGATCCGATCAGCAACAGGATCAAGGCGCTGCCGACAAACCCGAAATATTTGATCAACGGCATGGGGTCACCTCCCGTTCGAGACGACCCTGAGACTGGATTTCTTAGGAGATCGCTAAAGGTAGATTAAAAATGAAAACGTGGTTATCGGCACTGCTGCGATGCAGCGCCGGCACGCCGATATTTCATTACGCTCGCAACTTCGATTCAAAAAATAGCGGGTCCCAAATCGAAATTTTTCCCTCCCCCGGGTGGTCGGGTGAAGCATGCTTATCGACATCATGCCACCGTACGGAATGTCTTTTTGTTTTCCCCGCGTGCTACGATTTTGATCGCCTCAATGGCGCTTCACTTCATCCCACAGCACGCGTCCACAGCGGCGCATGCTTCACTGTGTGACATCGTGCGTTCGGCCAACTTGACCGTTCCGGCATCTAGAGACGCACTTGCGAAGCATTTGCAGCAGAATAGTGACACCTCAACTCAGCGGGTAAGCCTCCGCTTCGAATTTAATTGCGCTTAGCCAAGTGACATCGTTACTTCCTTTAAGAGCGACTGACCGGCGATCATGCTGGATGAGAAAGCGCTGAAAAGAACAACAACACGAGCAAACAAGCACTTTCTTCCTAGGAGGCCATTTGCCCGGCATCGTTCATGTCGTGGATGACGACGCGTCGTTTCGAACAGCCATCCAGCGACTATTAGAGATGACTGGGTACCGCGTCGTCACTTATGCATCGGCTCAGCAATTGCTGGACCGGAGGCCGGACGAAAACGGCCTGGGCTGCATCCTTCTCGACGTCCGAATGCCTGGCTTGAGCGGCCCGGAGCTTCAAGGCCGTTTGACCGAACTCGGCTGGACGCTGCCCATCGTCTTTCTGACCGCCTACCCGGACATCGCCGTTACCGTGAAAGCGATCAAGGCGGGAGCAGACAACTTCCTTATCAAGCCCGTAAGCTCGTATGAACTACTGAGAGCAATTGAAAGGGCGATAGCGCGACATGAGACGGCGCATGCGTTGAAAGGCGAATTGGAGCCGCTTCGGGCCCGTCTATCAACGCTGACCCCGCGCCAGCGTCAGATCTTCGAGCTCATCGTGCGGGGCAAAACAAACAAGCATGCCGCGCGCGAACTTGGCAGCAGCGAGCGAACGATCAAGGCGCATCGGCAAGTGATCATGGAAAAAATGAACGCACAGTCGCTAGCTCAGCTGGTCAGCATTGCCGAGCGGCTTGGCGTTCTGCAAGTGTCCAGCCCCGGAGACCAGAACTAGAAGGTTGATACAGCGCGGTGATAGTGGTTGCCTCAGGGCCGAAGGGGACTTGATCAAGATCAATGGAGGAATGTTTGCCGCGAGGCACCGCCGCAGTCGCAGGCTCGATCGTCAAAGAATGGCCGATGCGGGTGGTTCTCGCAAAGCCAGAGCGCTTGCCCTTAAATGCAGCGACCAGCCAGTCAAGCGAACCGAGTCGCGCACAATCCGCGTCATATTCCGAAAGACGTGCCCGACGCTCGACAATCCCCGTCACGACGAGCCAAACGCGGGGCTCCGTGCCTTCGCCGATCAGCACGACCGCGTCTTGGTCCGGCAAAGTCCTTTAGAAGGTTCACCAATTCACGAACCCTCAGCATCCCAGACAGCCTCCCTAGCCGAATGGCGCGTTGTGGACGCTAAGGCGCATTTTGGTTCCTCGGTTCGGCCTCCAAGACTTTAACTGCTTGGCGCATCGGCTCAGGTGAGATGCGGACCACGCCGCCAAAGCCCTGCTCCAGTTCAAGGAACATTGCAACAGCGCCAGCCACAGCCAGCGCGCACAAGGTCAAGGTGACCGCAGACGTCAAGTTGGGCGGCGCAAAAAGGCCGAAACTGGCAAACAGCAATGCCAGCCAAAAGACGAGGAGAGCGACGAATGCTTTTGGCGTTCCCTGCCCAATCTGCTGGGCGAGCAGCCATCGTGCGTCTCCGATCTTGGCCGCAAGGGTCATAGACTGAGCCAACCACCATTGATCGCGGGAATTTGCAGGTTTCAGGGTCAGCAGCATGTCTTCGAGCCGCTGCAGCAGTTCGTAAGTTGACGGATTGCTGAGGCGCACATCAGCGAGATTGTCCGGGAACAGATCGGTCGCCTTGTGCTCGGCATACTGCAGGAGCGTGTTCCGCGCCGGTTCCGCATCAGCCCCGTACCGGCGTAACATCTGGTCCAATCGGAGGATTTGCGCCGATAGCGCCGTCACTTCCCCGCCGAGCCGCGTAAACGATGTGTTGGCGTTGGAGATAAGCAGCCCAAGCACGAGCGCTGAAACGGTGGCGACCACCGCCGTCGAAACGGACACAAGGCTTTTTGTCTCGTCTGTCAGGTGATGCTTTGGCAATCGCTCTCTGACCTCCACGCCAGCGAACGCACCAGCAAGGATAGCGGCAAAGGCGATAAGCCCAATAATCGGGGTATTCATGATTCGGGGTTCCCTCCGCAGACGCTAACTGGTTTGGGAATGACCAGGAGCAGCTGCGCCAGAGGGCCGCCGCCGGATCGGTATCGTCGAGCAATTCAACTGTGCGAAATTGGTTTCAGCGTGGCAGATATTCATCTGCGCTGATCGCCGCGCGTCGGCCATGCATTCGCCGTGAAGGCAGCGGCAAGCTGGCAGGGGCCTCAGTATGCCCGCAAACGGGCTGCAGAGCCCATCCGCGAGGCGGGAGCAAACCCGGTCGTGGATAGTTCACTGTCTTGAGATGGATCAAAGGAAATCAAGCGCCACCGAACATACACTGTGTGCGCTGCTTCTGGCGTGCTCCTGTTGATACGTAATCGCCAGCGCGGCGGATCAACGCCAAGCGTGCTCACAAGCGGAGCCGATGGCCCGGACCTACGCCCCCAGTCCCCTCCGGGCCATCGCGCTTGCGATGAGGCTGACGGCATGGGGCTCGGTCATGGTTGTTGTTTCGCCGGCTGAACAGCGCTTGCATGGAGCCTCCGCCGGTCTTGCGTAGCGACGCTGAACCTTATTCATCGACATCTTGCTGAAAGGTCTGCGCCGGAGCCCCCTTGCGGACTAAAGCGAACTGATTGAGCGGCAGCGTGGTGCTGACGCTTTGCACGCTGGAATCGACGACTTCGAGCACCAGCTTCTCGCCCTTCTCCATCTCCCGGATCAATTGGGGATCGGCTGCGTTGCCGGCGATGCAGGTGTTGGTCATGCACCAGACGTACGGGATCTGGTGGGGCTTGCCCTGGTCCACCGTAAGCTTGATGCCGGCCTGCAGGTACATTCCGACCGGCAGGAAGAGTTGCAACCGCGCCTTGCTGTCACCTTCGCGCTCGATCAGATCGGCCCGCACGGCGGTTTGGCCGGTGTCCCAAGTGCCGCTGATCGTGGTGCGACACACCATGTTGGTACCGGGCGTCTTGAAGCAGAACTTTTGCCAATCCCCGTATTTGATCTGACGCACGAGGCTGCGCTGGCCACGCGAAGCCATTTCGGGCTCTCCAGCTTTCTCGGCCGCGCTGCCGGGAGGTGAGGCTTGCTGGGCGACAGCGGGGTTCAGCAGCATAATCGATAGCACCGTCACCGCCGGGACAAGGGGAGAGAGAGATTGCTTCACGCAAAGTACACTCATCATGCGTTTCTCCTAGCGATGATTGTGGAGAAATTGACTGACCAGGGGCGACCATTGCGGGATCGCATCAGGAGAATCGATGAAGAAATGCCCGTCACTCCCGAATGGCGGCATCAGATGATATTCGGCACTGCCGCCGGCATCGGTGTAGGCCGCGTGCATTCGCCTGGAGAGATCGGGCCCGAAGAAGGTGTCGTTCTCGATATAGATCCAGAGCATTGGCGTCCGCGCAGTCCGTCCGAATTCGGCGGTCGCTTCGACGAGCTTGTCGGGAGCGCAATTGTTGTTCGGCTTCCCACCGACGCGCCCGCCACGTCCGGCGGCAAAGGCGATGATTGCCTTAACCGAGGAAAGATTTTGGCTTGACAGCGCGATTGCGCCCCAGCCTCCCGCGGACTGACCAATGACAACGGCGCTGTTCGGTACAGCCATGTTCTCCTCGGTCATATAGTCGATGATCCATTTGTCGAGCAGGGCGGCAGCCATGCCGGCGTCCCGGAAGTTTGGATTGTCGCAGCTGCCGACCTTCGAATAGAATGTGGAGAACAGGCCGAGTTCCGGGACATCGAGCGCACCGGCGCCATATCCAGGGCCAGCCGGGGCCACCACCAGGTAGCCGCGGCGTGCGAACCACATGGCCGCATCGCGAAACTCCACCAGCGGGAAGAAGCTGCGTTCGCGGGCGTTGAGCGAGACACCGTGATTCATCACCGCGAGCGGGAAGGGGCCGTTTCCGACAGGGCGGACGACGTAAGCGACCGTCGGATGGATAAGAGGCAGCGCCCAGACCTCTTCCTGGATCGGAAGAAGCGTCCGGTTGTCCGCACTTCGAGAGGCGCTCGGTGCGGCGAGCGCCACAAAAAATGCAAACGAAAAGCAAAAGGATCGAAACATGATGACTGCCCCGATCAAGGCCCGCGAGACCAGGCAATCCAAGCTTTTGCGATCTGGCGGAAGCAACGTTGATCTAGATCAAATCGGCCCGCGCCATGTGACTGTCAGCTCGTAACTGAATCAAGTGCGCCCCAACGATTTGTGGCGTTAGAGCGGTAGGAACGGAGCCACTCTGATGGGCGCTGCCAAAGCCGAAACCCTCGGTAGAATACCGAGAGCGACCGGCGGCATTGCCCGTCTCGCGTGCGCGCGGCTTCGCCGAGAAGGCAAGGATGCCGCGGGTGTCCTGTTGAGGGCAGGAGTGCTCCCCGAGCAAGCCGACGATCCAAACGCCCGCCTTGAGGCGCGTACCCAGATCAAGGTCTTAGAGTTCGCCTCTGAAGAACTTCAGGACGACCTTCTCGGATTTCACTTGGCGCGCAACTTTGACCTCCGTGAGGTCGGTCTTGTCTACTACGTGATGGCATCCTCGGAGCAACTTGCCGACGCTCTACGCAACTGCGAGCGCTATAGTCAGATTAACAACGAAGGGGTCCGCCTGCATTTCGTCTTAGATCGAGCAGCAACCATCACTCTCGAATACGTAAACGTGGACCGACGGTCGGACCGGCATCATCTTGAGTTTTGGCTGGTTACGCTGGTGCGCATCTGCCGAAAAGTGACGGACGACAGAATAGCACCGCTGCGATTGAAGGTCCGGCACCGTCGCACGGATTCGTCTGCGGAATTTAAAACCTTTTTTGGGACCGACGTTGCATTCGGGGCCGACGCTGACGAAATCATCTTTTCAGCGCCAACTGCTTCGCTGCCAATTGTAGGGCGAGACACCTATCTAAATAAGTTGCTGCGACGATACGCGGAACAAGCACTTGCCTCACGGCCAGGACGGCGCGCGACTGTCCGCTCGAGAGTCGAGCGGATCTTACCGCAGCTACTTCCGCACGGCAGAGCCAATGCATCGGAAGTCGCGCACCGGCTCGGGATCAGCTCTCGAACGCTATCGCGGAAGCTTCGTGACGAAGGCATATCGTTCGCTGAAATACTGGATGACCTAAGGGCCGCGCTGGCAAGACGCTATCTCCGGGAACGCGAGTTGCCCATATCCGAAATCGCGTGGCTGTTGGGCTATCGCGAAGTTAGCTCTTTGACACATGCCTTCAGACGTTGGACCGGAAAGACCCCGAGACAATTTCGATCATCCACACGGTAACTGGACCGATTGCCGACTGGTTTGCAAAGGCCAGAGGGTCGCGGCGACCTGCCCAGCCACGGATCAGCCCAAAGCGTCTGCTTAGACCCTGCACGCCGGGCGCTCGGCGCGAAACGCTAAGACGCGGGCACCCGCCCTATAGCGTCCTTTCGCTTGCGGATGTAGTAGCCCTGGTTCTGAACGGCGCGACAGATCTCATCGCTGACGCTAACCACTCTTTTCTTCTTGCGCCATCGGGCCGAGCCGTCACCGAGCAGGGATAGGGTCAATCCCTTGCGCACGACAAGCAAATCTCCCCTGTCGTTTAGATAAACGTCGAACATCGCTCCGGCCCCCCCCCAGCTAAAAAAGTTGAATTCAAGCCGCGAATACCCAAATAGCCGTCCCGGACAAAACGACGAGCCAGATAACAGATAACCAGAAGAACAGATCGTCTCGTCTCATGCGAACCCGTCCAAACCACGCGGAGACCACACCACCAGTCCCGGCGAGGGGCGCGGCGCCGCGCGCTATAGCGAAAGGCGACAGGCAGGTCTTGTTATCGAACGCCAAGAATTTGGTATTTCGGGCCGGGTCGAGGCAGAAGCCGAAAGCCGGTTGCGAGCAACAGCGGTGGGCGCCACATCCCGCCGCGGGGCCACTGATATCCTGTCGGTTTAGCTCGTCAGTGATGGCGCAGCCGATCTGTAAGGCTTTGGCGCGAACGGACAACTTGTTGGCGCGCCAAAGCAAGACGGTAGCCTGTGGTCTTGCTACCGACCCTTTCAGTCCTTTCAAAGATCAATAGCCGCGCGCAATAGCTGCGAAACCATCCGCGTGCTCAATGGGCTTGGCATGTTTCGTTTAGTGTCAGTGACCAGGTGCGCGGCGTTCCGCGCAACCCTTCGAGCTGCGCGCTGGACGGCCGTGGGCGTCATCCTCGCGCTTCTGATCGTCGTGTTCAGCCGGTTGAACCAAGCTCCTGCCTGCATCCAGATCGCAGACAGCGTCCCAATGGCCGGGATCTGCCAGTG
>Ga0307474_10001917_pt1 | contig 15009 bp, 5 predicted proteins | sample atmos_gasesECM1C_2_FD_203312 | JGI IMG/M metagenome (GOLD analysis project Ga0307474, IMG submission 203312) | Hardwood forest soil microbial communities from Morgan-Monroe State Forest, Indiana, United States - atmos_gasesECM1C_05 | ecosystem: Environmental > Terrestrial > Soil > Temperate... | reverse complement strand
CATTGATGCTGTTCTTTTTTTTCCCGTGCCTGTTGAATGCGCAAGCGACTTCAAACACGCAGAAGTTTAGCGCGCCAGCCCGCACGTTTCGCTTCACCTATAGCTTCACGGTGAAGGATATTCCTTCCGAAGTGAAGCGAGTGCGGGTGTGGGTTCCGGTGCCGCAGACGGACCAGCATCAGACGGTGCGCGTTATTGCCGTCAAAGCTCCCGCCAAAACGCAAATGACGAGTGAGCATGAGTACGGCAATCGGATGATGTACGCGGAGATGCAGAATATTTCCGCGGGTAAAGCCGCGTTTACTCTCGAATACGAAGTCACACGCCGTGAATATTCGCGCGGCGATTTCGCGCAACTCGAGAAAACAAACAAAGACCACAAGCCTGCCGTCGTGCTCGCATCAATGAACCGGTTGGTTGCACCTGACAATCTGATTCCTATTGACGGCAAGATCAAGGAGCTGGCAATCGACGTCACCGGATCGCAGACTGGTACGATCGCGAAAGCCAAAGCTGCCTATGGCTACTTCTTCACGACGATGCGCTACGACAAGACCGGCTCCGGTTGGGGACGCGGTGATGCGCTCTGGGCCTGCGACTCCAAGCACGGCAATTGCACCGATTTCCATTCTCCGTTCATCGGCGTGCTGCGGGCGGACGGGATTCCGGCGCGCTTCGACATCGGCTTCCCTCTACCCGAGAACAAACACAAGGGCGACATTCCCGGTTATCACTGCTGGGCCGAGTTCTATGCGACCAAAACCGGCTGGATCCCGGTTGACATCTCGGAGGCGTGGAAAGCAAAGGAAAAGGAAGATTATTTCTTTGGCAGCGTTGACTCCAATCGCGTGCAGTTCTCCACCGGCCGCGACATCACACTCTCTCCCAAGCAGGACGGCCCAGCGCTAAATTACTTTGTCTATCCGTATGTCGAGGTCGACGGCAAGCCTTATGAAAAACTCGACAAGCAGTTCAGCTTTGAGGAAGTAAAACGGGCGGAATAAAGGCCGCCGGTTCGAAGTGAAAATCGCCAGGCACTATGGCAAATCTTGGTTCTTTCTTCTCCCCGGCGGAGAGGTTTGGCCGGTGACTCGGCGCGGACTTTGCCGGATGGCATTGGACTTCTTCGTCGTACCGACTCTTGCGGCAGGTAATCCGATCAGCGATCCCTGTTGCTCCAGCATTCCGAGAAATCCATAGCCGAAGTCTTCGTCAATCCAGAACAATTGGCCACCACTTCCTTGATACATAACCACATCGTATGGACCCGGTAGAACCGTGCCGCCAATTGCAATCGTGAGCGGATTGGGCCCAGTATTTGTCGAGAGCATCGTATAGCGCCCGGGATTGCTGGGATCGGCTTGCGGCGTTCCTGAGAAGGTTACGCCAGTATCGGTGGGGTTAAAACCGAAGGCCAGAAAAATATCGTCGAGGATGCCGGTTCCATTCAAGGTTCCGCCAGTCACCGGTCCTACTCCGACAAAGTCAAACTCATAGATCGGATAATTGATACCCCGGGCTCCAAACGTATAAGTGCCAGCAAAAGGAGCGGAGGTGTCGGTTGGAATCAAGATTCCGGTGCCACCAGCAGGAACTGCACCGGTGGAAGCAGAAACGGCATCCATATCGGCTACGACCGCGCCGCCTAATCCGGTGGTTGTGTTATTTGGATCGACCAAATTCAGTTTCGGATCTGTCAGATATACGCCCAAGGCACTGATATCCCCGAGCACTCCTGGTGCGATCGTCAGGTTGCCGTACCCGTTGCTCGCGATGGAGTAGTTCCCTGATATCGGCGTGTCGGTCAATAGAACAAGGGAAGATAGCTCGTTGTCTTCAGCCACGCCAGAGAAAGTGCCGGAACTGCTATTTGTCGAGAGCAGGCCTGCAACGTCATAGTTAAAAAAGGAGCTGCCCACGACGCTGTTCTCAATACCAAATGCCGAATTCCCCAGCGCGGCATTGGTTGCCCCGCTGGCGTTCGTTCCCTGGCCAAAGGCTGAGCCCACGGCCGAATCATTGGTAAAGACTCCCGAAGTTGCCTGGTTATCCACATCAATCAGCCGCATTACTTCTGGACCGACGACGTAGTAGTTAAGTGAGAGTGTCGAGACAAACGCGGGGTTAGTAAAGCCAGTGATAGATCCGCGGCCGAGCGAATCGGGCGCGGAAATCGTTCCGCTCAGGGGTGTGCCCAGTATCACCGTTGACAATCCCGCGTCATTTGTATCAATCAGACCGGTTTGCAACGTTGTTCCCCCGCTGATGGTAAATACACCGCCAAAGCCGATCGGCTGATAGCTGGGATCAATCCCAGTCAGGGTGAAGGCATAACTTCCGTTCAGCGAACTTGGCGCAGCTTGCAGGTCCAGACTTCCGCTGGAAGTTGCCGTCCCGTCAAACTGTATGATCTGCGCGTGATTGGCGTTCACAAACTGAACGCCGAGAGTTTCGATCCCGGAGGCACCCACAGCTGAATTGGTGGTATTTACCGTGAGCGTCCCCTGACCGGTGGAATCCACCGTCAGCGTCCCTCCATTGATTGAGTCGCCGGTGGGCTGAGGGGAGGCGATCACAGATCCGTCGTTGTAGTCCTGCTCGCCAGTAAGCACACTGCCATTCGCAGCAATCTTTACTGCACCAGCGAGGGCGTAAAAATTCGGCCCGGTAATCTCCTGTCCGGTCAGGTAGAACACATAGGTAGTCGAGGTCACCGTGTTGGTCAGACTATAAGTTGCCGCCGTCGTGACACCCGCAACCGTAGCGGTGACGGTGTAGGGTCCGCCAGTAACGGCATTGGCTGTAAATGTGGTCGAGGTGGCCACGCCATTCACGGCAGTCGTATCCGTTTCTGTGGTCTTTCCATTTGCGAACGTTCCGCTCGCCGTTCCATGAGTTGATGGAGCGGTAAAAGTCACTGTCACTCCGATCACCGGGTTCGAATAGCTATCAGCTACGGTCGCAACCAGCGGTACGGAAAATGCCGTGGAAGTCGCTGTGCTTTGCGGAGTTCCTCCGGTAGCCGTAATGGATACGGGCGGCCCTGCGGCGTTGGTCAGATTAAAACTGGCGGGGGTCGAAACTCCGCCGACCGTGGCGGTCACCGTATCGGCGCCGGCGGTTGAATTTGCAGTGAACATCGTCGAAGTAGCTATGCCGCTCGCGTTTGTGGTCACCGTAGTTGTGTTTGTGCCGGTGTCAACAAAGGTTCCGCTGGCTCCGGTCGATGGAGCCGTAAACACGACCACCGCATTGCTTACAGGATTCTGACCGACGTCGACCACGGTCACGACGAACGGCTGCGTGAACGCGTTTGTGACTGTTGCCTGTTGCACGCCTCCACTGCTGGCAATAATCGATGCGGGCGCCCCGATTGTGTTCGTGAGACTGAAAGCGGCCGGAGTCAAGACTCCCGAAACCGAAGCTGTCACGGTGTAGGAACCCGCCGTCCCATTTGCGACGAATGTCGCGGGAGTGGCTATGCCACTGGCATTGGTTGTGGCTGTGGTGACGTTCTTACCGGTGTCAGCGAATGTGCCGCTTGCTCCGGTTGACGGAGCCGTAAATGTCACGACGGCGCCAGTCACCGTCGATCCGCTTGATGTCACGGTTGCCGCCAGCGGAGTTCCGAAGGCTCCGTCCACCGCGTGACTTTGCGGAGTGCCGCTTGTCGCGGCGATCGACTGCACGGGAGGAGTGTTGCTGACACAATTAGCAGGGTGAGGAACGGCTGTAGTACAGCTTAGAAGTCCCAGGCAAACTGCCGCGAGCACAGCACAGTCAACTTTGCGGTGAGTGGCAAATCCGAACGTTCCACGGCTCTGTTGCTGGCGAATTTTCGCGCCCAGCCCTGCCAGCAGTTTTTTCATCATTTTGCCTCGAGCTTCTGAATCTGAAGAGTCGGTAAGCTGGAATCATCTAGCCATAACGAGATCTGCGCCTGCATCCGGCAACGACCGAAGTTCGTGCTGGATCCATTCCAGATCTTTCTTGCTGCGAACCACGTCGTTGAACTGCTCCGGCGTTTTGTACATTACGACAGTCGCGCTGGTGGGTACGGCCGCCCGCAATTTTTCTTTGGCGGTTTTTGGCGTGATCGGTTCAAACGTCGCATCCTGAAGCCGAAACTTCTTCGCCTGGATCTTCGGCAGCCAATCGACCGGCTCGAGCACTGCGGCTTTCTTCAAGAATTCCGGTTTGACGTATTCCGCGCGTTCCTCTTCGGGTACGAACGGAGAAGTTGCCATCCAAGTCGGCCAATCCCCCCAGGGATCAAGTGCGTCCAGCACTTTGATTCGCAGGTCAACCGCTGAGGTGAGTATTCCAATGCTTGCTCCTGATCCTTGAGTAAACATTCCCACACGGTTCATGTCCAGGTCGCCGCGAGTTGCAAGATAGTCCAAAACCATTTGAACGTCGTGTGCCGATGTCGCCAGACACTCTTGCAGCTCGCTGATGAACCACTCCCGCATTGGCCGGTCATGATAACGATGTCCTGTAAGAGCGGAAACAAAACCGACCGCTGCAAAGCCGTCCTTCGTCACTGCGCTTTGAAACTTCTCGTCCTTAAAGCGATCCGTGCCCGCTGGATAACCGTATAGATAAAGAACGAATGGAGGCTTCTTGACACCCTTCGGCTTCATCACATACAGGTCGAGAGGGTCGCCCAAGCGCCACTGCACCTGGAGCAACTCTACGGTGTATTCGGGATAGTCGCTGATGTAGGCAGCGAGCGGCGGAGCTGCCCTCAGTGTGCTCGCATTCAGCGCAGGCGAGGTCCAATCCTCCTTCACGCCGTCGAAGCGTGTGTCCGCCGGATCGGCAATCGGCGGCGACGCCGGTATAAATTGAGCAGCGACGATCTGCGATAGAAGGATCTGCGAAAGGAATAAAACAGCGATTTCAATAATGATTGATCTCATAAACACGACAACAAACCTCGTCAAACCAGCCAGCTAGAACAGGGGAAGGGCGGACTCCATTTTTCGAGGAGTTCGCCCTTCACACCTTTAACATTCAGATTAGGCGAGCCCTCGTAACTGAGCTCGCCCTTCTCGACAGTCCGGTAAAACTACGGGACAACAACACAGGAAGAGCCTGGGGCTTCCTGCGCCAGCTTGGTGGTTGTGTCGGAGGTGGTGTTAGTACCAGTGTTGCTCAGTATGCAGCCACCAGCATCACCGCCCCTGTCACCCGCAGCTGCGACGTTAACCGGAGCGATGCCCTCTTGCGTGTAGTGAGAACGCAAGAGCGAAAGACCCGGATCGGTCGCTGCCACCTTCAGTGCAGGCACAAAGTCGGGAACGGTATTGACCACGTAGGTCTGCGCGGCTGTCACCAAAAGTTGGGCTGCAGTCAACGCGGTTCCGTTGCTCACGACGCGAAGTGTCGACCAAGCTCGGTAAGAACCGTTGCGCAAATTCGGGAACGACAAGTTGCCGCTCCAGATTTTGCCTTCGGCGCAAGGGAAGTTACCCGCGCAGGATGCGGGCAGGTTCGCGTTCGATGGAAGTTCACCGGCAGTGGCTGGCTGTCCAGGATCGATGGTGGTTCCGTACTTATGGAAGATTCCATCGATTCCATTCAGTGTCAGATAGCCATAGTTGGCGTTGTTGGCGATGCTGCTCACGTTGCCATAGCTGAAGAACGTGTAACCGATGCCGTCCGTCCCAAAGTTAGTTCCTGAGTTAAGAACAAACTTTACTTCCTCGCCGGTCCCGATGGCCCGGTAACGGGTTCCACCTGACGAGCACGGTTTTTGAAGCGGGTTTTCGGCGCCGACCCCTGTCTCCTGGCTCGTGCCCAAAAAGTCTTTATAACGGAATACAGTGTATTCCGTGGTATTCATCGTGCCAGAAACCGGCTCCCGAAGGTAGACCTGGATGTTCGCGGATGCTGCACCAAACGCACTGGCATTGCAATTGGAGCCGCCAAATGCAGCGTGTAGTTCTGCGTCGGTGGCGTTGGTTACTGTCTTCAGAGCCCCCGTTCGCTGCGTGATAAAGACGATGGGCGCGGCTCCGACCGATACCGTTGAATAGGCAGGAATGGCGGTGCCGGTGAAAGGATCCTTCCCGGTGATGTTGAAGGCCAGGAGATGGGCTGTCGATGTGCTGCTAGGGTAAGCGCTTTTAATGTCGGCTCCCTCTAAGTCCGCCAGCGTAGCCCCAAAACCCGGGCAGGTGCCAGAGGCGTTAACGCCGTAACCAAGTCCAGCCAGGCCGTCCGGCCCGCCGCCGAGCGCAGAATTCGCGCGGCACGTCGCGAACATCGCATCTTCGGGACGAATATCAGTCGCCGCCGTGTTCACCAGTAACGTTCCGCTGGTAAAAAGAGCCATCACGTTTGCGGGCGGCGTCGTGTCCGAAGAGTCATCCCCCCAGAGGGTGGCGCTGATCAGGTTCCCGGAACTTGGAAAGGACGTGATGTTTATATTGCAGTGCGGCTGAGCGAAGTAACATCGGTCTCCCACGCCCGAGTCGACTTTTATGTACGTCCACACATTCGGGGTTGCGGCACTGTCCCAGACGATCCACACGCTGCCGGTGTCGACCGCAGTCGTACCGCCGGACTTCGTAGTCGGCCGGCCATCCGCAAGATTGAAGTTGCTGCCTGACGTGTAGTGGTGGCAGGGAGCGGTTCCTCCAGATACACATTTGTTGGCGTTGTAAGCGGCTAACGCCATCGACTGCCACATGGCGGAGGAACCTGCAAGTGCCACCTTGACAGTTTGCGCCTGGGCTTGCGGAATGATATTTGCAATCGCGGCCAGGAGCAACGCTGCGAAGACTGATTTGGTGCGCGTCATAGATATTCCTTTCGAAGGTGAGATTAAGGGTTTGGAAAACCGCATTTCTGGGAGTGCACGCGGCGTACTCCGCCGCACGCAGGAGTTCGCGCTTTCCGACAAAACCTCTGCGACGTTAATGTTTGACCGTCCCGTGATCTGATCTAAAAACCGACAGAGCCTTAAGAAAACTTGCCTGTGATGTCAGGCGGGAGCATACCTGTTTGCCTGTTACGGCAGGATTAACAGATCGTGAAATGTTTGTGACTGAACGCGAAGAAGTGCATCTTCACATTCACGAACTGTTCATCAACGTTTCACATTCCTTTAATCTTCCCGCGTCTACCTTTCCTGTAATATCCGCGTTCGTTTCCCCAAGCACTCCAAAAAAGAATTAATGCCGAGGACCCCGTGAGCTTGGTCTCGCTTCGCGATTTTTGTCGCGCCACTGCTGTCGTTGTGCTGGCCCTTCTGCTGCCGTGCCTCGCCATCAGTCAGGAGCAAGCAAAGCAAGCACAACCGAGCCGCGAAGGCGACAAGGCTGCTATTCGCGGAACTATCACGGACCAAACCGAAGCAGTTGTGACGGGAGCAGCCGTAGTACTCACGAACACCGCGGGATTCAGGAAGGAAACCCAAACTAACGACAAAGGAGAGTATTCCTTCACTAGCCTCGATGCTGGCACTTACACCCTGTCTATCAACGCTCCCAACTTTGCCCTAAAGACGCTCGACTACATCAACCTGACGTCCGGTCTCGAGCTAACCATGGACGCTCCGCTGGAACCTGCCGGACAGAAGACCGAAGTGAACGTGGAATCCAGCGGCGTCGGGAAAGTTGAGACGGAGACCGCCAGCGTCTCCGGCACCATCACAGAAAAGGAAGTCGTTTCGATTGGATTAAACGGACGAAACTTCACTCAACTCATCGCGCTCGCGCCCGGCGTCAGTAATCAGACTGGGCAAGACGAGGCTAAAGTTGGTGTGGTTGGCAGTGTGAAATATAGCGTGAACGGCGGACGCGTTGAGTACAACACCTTCGAAGTAGACGGCAGCGACGTGCTCAACACCGGCCTGAATGGCGCCGCCAGTACCCTCATGGTCTACCCTAGCCTCGACGCCATTCAGGAAGTTAAGGTTCTCACCTCGAACTATGGCGCACAATACGGGCGGACGGCGTCAGGCACGGTACAGGTGACCACGAAATCCGGCACCCGCGACCTCCATGGAAACCTCTACGAGTTCATTCGCAATGAGGCATTCAACGCGCGCAATTATTTCGATCCACCGGGTGGCGCACCCCTCTACCGACGGCAGGATTTCGGTGGCACGATTGGTGGGCCGCTCACTATTCCGAAGGTTTACAACACAAAAAGGGACAAGACGTTCTTCTTTTTCTCCGAGGAATTTCGTCTGGAGAAAACGCCTACCGATTATAACCAGGCAGTTCCCTCGCTAAAAGAACGTGGCCTGGTAATGACGCCGCAAGGCATTCAGAAAAATCTGAGCGCTCCCAACGGCAACGGCATGATTTCCCAGGTGTTCGACTTCACTGACGTTTGCCCGTTGCCCGGCACTTCCGACTCTTTAGGCTTTAATCGCCAGCAGTATCCGGATTGCCCATCCATTGTCGGCACTCCAAAGGATCTTCTTCCTTTCCCGAACAACAATCTCGAGGGCCAGCAACTGAACGGCCAGGCTGCTCCATTCGGCGTCGACAAGAACGCTTTGACGCTTCTGCAGGCAAACCTCATTCCGCTGCCGAACTCGCCCACCGGTTGTAATTACAGCGTAATCAATCTCGACCCCACTGATCCAAACCACTGTTACAACGCCGCCGTTTCTCCTTCCACCTACTGGCGTGAGGAACTATTTCGAATCGATCACACACTCACTTCGAGAATCAGGGCGTCGTTTCGCTACGTTCACGATGCGTGGGACACGACGGTACTGACGCCGCAGTGGAGCTATTTGCGCACCACTAATCCTTCCGCCGCCAACTTTCCCACGATACAAAACCGTTTCAGCGGTCCGGGTACAAGCCTGGTGGCCCGCTTGACCCAAACGATTTCGCCAACTCTGCTAAACGATTTTGTCGTGAGCTACGTGAACTCAACCATTTCCTTGATCGATGAGAACGGGCCCGGGGGCGCGCAGTTCCAGCGCAATCCAACCCTCGATCAGCCGCTGGTCGCCGATCCCTCCGCTCCCGGATGCAATCCTCAACTCAGCCTTGATCCAATCACCGGTATTCCGCAATGCGGGATCGGCCACATATTTAATAACGGATTCGGTGGCAAAATGCCCGGCTTCGCGATCCTGGGCACCAATGCTGCATATGGCGGCAGGGGTTTCGCGGCGGACCCCTCCTATATGCCCTGGGGCCATACCAATCCCACTTATGCTGTGCGGGACGACATTGGTAAATCGATCGGCAAGCACACGCTGCAATTCGGAGGACAGTTCGTTCTCTCGCAGCGCAATCAGACCAACAATGCGATCGGCGCCGCGTCCGGCGACTTGCAGGGACTGTTGACCTTCAACAATCTAGCGCACAGCACGGGAAACGCTTTTGCCGATTTTCTGGTTCAGACACTTTCAAACGGCACCACGAGCGGCTTCGTTCAAAGTTTCACTCAGGATTCCGCTCAACGCCGCTATTACCAGAGCTACCAGATCGCCGAGCCTTATTTTCAAGACGATTGGAAGGTAACTCCCAGGCTCACCCTGAATTTAGGACTGCGAGTCAGTTTGTTCGGCACGTATCGCGAGAAATACAAAAACGCATGGAACTGGGAAGCGTCCAAATTTAATGCAACACGATTTGCGGTAGATCCCTTCAGTGGCGTGCTTCTTGATAAGAACGCTGCATCATCCCCGGTGCCGTTCAACCCCAGTTCATTCGCGTTGGATCCCGGAGTGGTGAGCGCTCTGGGTTTGGTACAGTGCGGCGTCAACGGCACTCCGTCCGGCTGCATGCAAGGACATCTGTTTAATCCGGCGCCCAGGGTGGGTTTTGCGTGGGATCCCTTCGGCGACGGTAAGACCTCGATTCGCGGCGGCTACGGTATCTTCTTCGAGCATGGCACCGGCAACGAAGCCAACACCGGTTCTCTCGAAGCCAGCGCTCCTCTTGTGCTTAGCGTGACGCAGCCGCTTCCGCTCAATTATTCGTGCATCGGCAACGCCGGCTATGGAACAACATTCGATCCTACCAACAGCGCTTGCACACAGGACTTAGCGCATCCGGCACCGCCAGCTGGTTCGCTCTACCCTCTGGACGTAACTGGGATTCCCACGAAGGCGGTGTGGCCCTACGCTCAACAGTGGAGCTTCGGCATACAGCGGGAGCTGCCTCACGATGTAGTTGCAAACTTCGCTTATGTGGGCAGCAAGGGTACGCACCTCACAGTCGAACGCCAGCTCAACCAGCTCGCGCCGTTGCCGCTGAGCGAGAATCCCTTTGGTCCGAACGAGCCGCTGACGCTGACGGACTGCACGTTCAATCCCGGAGCCGGAGGAGGCCGTCCGGGCGACGGCACGGTCCCATTCCTGCTGCAGAGCGGCACGCTGGTGACACCTCAGAATCCAGCCTACGTACATTTGCAGGCGGCCTGTACTTCGCCGAACATCCCAAATGTCAATTCGCTGCCGCGGCCATACCCTGGATTGGGAAGAGTTCTTTCGCTGCAGAACGTCGCCGACTCCAGCTATCACGGATTTCAAGCCACGCTGCGACGCGCGCGGGGACCGCTTACTGCCGGACTTTCCTACACCTACAGCCACTCCATCGATGATGCTTCCGATCGAAGCGATCCGGTTCTGGTCGACTCCTACAATCTCCGTGAGAATCGGGCAAGCTCAAATTTCGATGAGCGGCATCTGGTCGATTTCAGCTACTTGTATCAACTGCCGAACTTCGGCCGCTGGTTCCGGGATGCAGCCTGGGCGACTGAAACCCCTGACTCGACTCCCTCCACCGGGAATTGTTGCTCTCGAATGATGGATGAGATCTTCGGCGGCTGGGAAATCTCCGGAGTCACGCTCTATCAATCAGGCACTCCGTTTACCGTGATCAACAGCGCCGGCAACACTGGCATCTCCCTCACCGACAATGCCGGCGTTTCCAGCGGACTGGGTATCGCGGCCTCCTACCCGGACGTGCTGCGTGGATTGCCCAAGCCACCCATAAGGAACGTGCAGAGTTTTGGTCCGCTTCTCGGTAATCCATCAATTTTCGTAGCTCCGCGGGGACTGACTTTTGGCGATGCCGGCCGCAACTTCCTGAATAATCCCAGCCGCCTGAACTTCGACATGTCACTGCTGAAGCACTTCAAAATCACCGAGTCGAGCCAGATCGAGTTGCGCGCGGAATTTTTCAATATTTTCAACCACACCGAGTTCCGAATCTACGATCCCGATAATCCGGGAGGCACCGGAAACAACGTCATCAGTTGTTACGCCGGTCCCGTATATTCCGCCGGCTTTCAGGCGAACGGCGGTGCGGATTGCGTGACGGGCGCTTCTTTCCTGCACCCGCTTAATGCCCACCGGCCCCGCACCATACAGTTTGGCCTGAAGTGGGCTTTCTGAGGCCTTCGACATCATGCAACAATTGACAGTACATCGCCCGCGCCGCACGAACCCTGGATCGTTTGCGCTAGTGCTCGTCTTGTTTGCAGGCACGCTTTCGCTCTTATCGTGTGGAGGCAGCAGTTCCAGTCAGTCGCAGAGCAGTGGCAACCTCGCGGGCAATTGGCAGTTCACCATGACCCCGCCTGTGGATAATTCATTCATCGGCGGCGTACAAGGTGGATTCCTGCTTCAGAAAAGTGGCGCTGTGACGGGAGCAGTGACCTACTCCATCCTCCTGCCGCAATCCGGCGGCGCTTCTCCGATCCTTTGCAACAGTGGATCAGCGCCGGTCACTGGAACTATCTCCGGCCAGAACGTGACACTCACTGCGATCGCTGGAAATCAGAGCTTCACCTTAACGGGAACCCTGAGCTCCGATGGCTCAACCATGATGGGCACTTACACTTCCACCGACGGTCAAGGCTGCGGTACGGCGCAAACCGCGCAGCAATGGAGCGCAATTGCCGTGCCGCCGCTCACCGGTGCGGTTCAGGGCAACTTTCACAGTGCTCAAGGGGGATCCCCCGTGAGGGATCAGGATTTTCAGGTTTCCGGGACGCTCACCCAGGGAACCAACATCGGAGCCAGCAACGCTACTGTTACCGGTACTCTTAGCTTTCAAAATTATCCTTGTTTAGCTTTCGCTTCGGTAAACGGCCAGATCAGCGGCAATTCCGTCATTCTGCAAATCATCGCGTCCAATGGATTGAACGTCGGCCAGATTGGCGCTGCCGCAGGCTCGGCCAGTCCTGTCCCAGCTCCGGTCATGTTCTCGAGTTCGGCGGGCGGAGCCAACTCAGTGCTGCAGGGCGTGAACGGATATGGAGTGACCACGAAGGCCTGCCCCGGCGGAATATCTCCCGGAGACTCTGGAGATATCTGCCTCGCATTTGGAAGCTCGACCAGTTGCACGCAGCCTATCCAGTTGACTCCGGCATCGCTTACTTTTCCCGCTCAGCAGGTCGGGTCCGCGCCGACGACACAAACGATTACGCTCACGAACACCTCGCCCTCGAACGTCACTCTCAGTGGACTGACTTTGCCGTTCAACCCGCAATCGGGAAACACGAGTGCCTTCGGCTCGATTGGCCCGAGTGACTTTGATGGCTTGCCGAATTTCACGGAGACAGACAACTGTGCAAGCCCGCCCGGTTCTGCCTTCTCTCTCCCGTCTCAACAAAGCTGTACCATCACCATTTCTTTTTCTCCGCAGGAGAGCTGCCCCTGGCTTCCTTTTGCTGCGACTGCATCACCCTTCCCCGGAGAGCCGCCGTCGCAATGTCCCTTCCCACCGATGGCATCATTAACTGTCAACAGTCCCATGAGCGCTGACAACGACAAAACTTTTGCCCTCCCCATCACGGGTGCAGCCTTCAGCGCGCTCGCTCCCTCAGTTCCCGAACTTGACTTCGGCGCCGAAACCCTTGGCGAAGTGAGCGCGTCTCAGACGATGTCGTTCACCAACCAGGGCGCCAACCCAGTCCAGATCCTTCCCGCGGCGAACACTCCGTGCGTAAATCCGCCTGCGGGCGGCGCGCTCACGCTTTCCCGCCCGCTAACGCCAGGACTGGCTGCAGGATTGCAAGTTGTCACTGGACACATCACGCCTGACGGTCCCACCATCAATTACAACTGCGACAGCGATCTCACCAGTAATCTCCCAAACTTCCAAATTTCTGCGGACGGTTGTTCGGGAACCCTGCTCGCACCCCTCGAGTCATGCGCCTTCGCGGTCACCTTCGCGCCGCAACCCAGCACAGCCTTGTCCCCTCCTCTGAATTATTTTCTCGAGCTGAACACGCTGCAGTGCACCAGCACTACGACTTCGAACTGTGAAATTGATGCGGGCCGCTTTCCTGTCGAACTGACCGCGAATCTGCCAAGCCCATTAAGAATGACTCCCGGCGCGGGTCTTTATTTTGGCAACCAGAAAAAGGGTCAGGCTGCCGCCCCGCTCTCGATCACGATCTTCAACGATCCGAAAGATCCATTGGCGGCCACAGTGAATTTCACCGGCAATGTGGTGAAAGGCGATTACACCGAGACCGATAACTGCCTGCCCAGTCTGGCATCAGGCAGCAGTTGCAGCATGACCGTGACGTTCTTGCCAAGGGTTGTAGGCCTCGATCCGGGAACGATCACGATCACTTATTCCGTTGGACCAAACCTGGGACAAATCCAGACTGTGCACTTATGGGGTACCGGGCAGTAACAACGCAGGAGGAGAGCTGTGGCGAGTACAGGAAGATGGATTCCTTTGCTGTTGCTGGCGCTGACGATTTCAATCTTCGCCGGATGCGGAGGAAGCGGCACGACGAATCTCCAAAATCCTCCGGCACCGGCTTCGTCGTCTGTCTCTATCGCTTTTCAACCGGCGCCTGCTGGTTCGATTGCCCTCAGCTCAACTACGCCTCTTACTGCAGTTGTGAGCAACGATCCCACCAATGCCGGGGTGGACTGGTCTTTGTTGTGCAGTAACGGCGCCGCGTGCGGAACTCTTGTTCCCTTACACACCGCCAGCGGCGCGCCGACCACGTTTTCTCCGCCGACAGTCATTTCCGGAAATAACCAGACGTTCACCATTGAGGCATTCGCCACCGCCGACCATAGCAAAAATCTTGTTGCTCCCATCACGGTGACCGGTTTCGCCGGCAACCTCAAAGGCACTTACGTTTTCCAAACGCGTGGTGTGGACCTTAATGGCAACAACAATAGTGGCGGACCTTTTCAATTGGCGGGAGTGATTGTTCTCGATGGAAACGGTAACATCACGTCGGGTGAGCAGACTCGTAATGGCCCGCTGGTCACCGCTGCCAACCCCAACGGCCCTATAGTCACGGTTTCCGATTCCATCATTAACGGAAGTTACACGATTGGCCCCGACGGTCGCGGAACGATCACTCTCAACACAGCCGACCAAAACATTGGCCAACTGGGCGTGGAGAATTTCAGCCTCGTCTTTCTTTCCAATTCGCATGAGCTCATTGCAACGCTTGACAACCCTAACCTGCAAACCAGCGGAGAAACATCGTCAGGCACCCTTGACCTGCAGACCAGTACTGCGGCGCCGTTGCATGGTTACGCCTTTGCCGTCAGCGGTATTGATATTAATCTTTCGCCTATGGCTGTGGGTGGCGTTCTCAACATCAGTTCACCCAACACAATTTCGAGCGCCGGCAGCATAGCAGATCAAGAAGACGCGGTAACGGGCCTGTTTCCGAACGCAACCGTTTCCGGCTCGGTATCAAATCCAGATCCCCTCGGATCGGTCACCTTCAACCTGACGACCGCTTTCACACCGACTCCCATTCAATTCACGGGCTATACCGTCGATGCAACCCATATCGCGCTGATTGAGAGCGATAACGCCTTTGGCTCCGGGTTCGGTATGACGGCTGGACAGGCCATCGGCCAGGGCGCCGCCACTGGCACATTCAATTCAAACTCATCGTTTACCGGGAACTATGTATTTGACCTGTTAGGTCAAGACTTCAGCGGGTTATCGACATCCTTCGCATCGGTCGGACAATTCACTGCCGGGGCCGGCAATCTCGGCGGATACGACGACGAGTTCGCCGGAGGTCTCC
>Ga0307474_10001916_pt1 | contig 15009 bp, 13 predicted proteins | sample atmos_gasesECM1C_2_FD_203312 | JGI IMG/M metagenome (GOLD analysis project Ga0307474, IMG submission 203312) | Hardwood forest soil microbial communities from Morgan-Monroe State Forest, Indiana, United States - atmos_gasesECM1C_05 | ecosystem: Environmental > Terrestrial > Soil > Temperate... | reverse complement strand
CGATGGCTCGCCTCACCTTGGCGCGAAAGATTGTGGCGATCACTCTAATCCTGTGGAAGAAGGGAGCACATTTCTTGACAGTCGTGGTCACCGGATGACAGACTTGGTCGCCCTGCGTCTTCAGGGCGCGGCAAGTAAAGAACGTTCCCTGCGCTTCGCGCACGTTCAAATGGCAACGTTACTTCCAAGTATAGAATTCAATTTCCCGCTAAGGAGATCTATTCATGCCACACTCCCGCGTCAACGGGCCACGTGTTTCCGTTTTGCTCATGCTTGCGCTGAGCACTTTTTTGCCACTTGCTTATGGCGGTCAATCTAACCAGATCGTAACCGCGGTGAACGAATCAGATCTGGTTCAACTGAACGGTAGTACTCACCCGCTTGCCCGAGCAGAGTTCGATCAGGGACTGGTAGCCGACGGTCTGCGGATGGATCACATGTTTGTGGTTTTGCGCCGCAGTTCCGAGCATGAACAGGCGTTGCAACGACTGATGGCTGAATTGCAAAATTCACATTCCACGAGCTATCACAAATGGCTTACCGCGGAGGAACTGGGGACAAAGTTCGGGCCAGCTCGTGCGGACATCGAAGCGGTTGTTACATGGCTCAGGTCGCATGGCCTTGAGGTGAATTTGGTTCATCAAAGCGGCATGACGATAGATGTATCCGGCACTGCTGGACAAGTTAGCGATGCTTTCCATACTGAAATCCACCACTACAACGTGAACGGTGAGCGGCATATCGCCAATGCTAGCGATCCCAGGATTCCGGCCGCACTTGCATCTGTGGTAGTCGGCGTGTCCTCACTCCACGACTTCCTGCCAAACTCGCAGATAAAGAAGCCCAAACCCGCTTTCACGTTCCCCTGCACCGGATGTCCCGACGGATTTAACAATACCGAGCAGTTTGATGAAACCCCGTCGGATTTTGCGACGATTTACAACGTTACTCCGCTGTATAAGGCGACCAAGCCAATCACGGGGAAAGGACAAACCGTAGTTGTTCTGGAAATCAGCGATATACAGTCTGCCGATGTAGCCACCTTCCGCAAGGCTTTTGGTCTCTCCTCGTTCTCTGGCACGTTCAGTCAAATTCACCCAGGCCCTGGTTGCATCGACCCAGGTAAAAATGGTGAAGAAGGGGAAGCTGCGCTTGACGCTGAATGGGCAGGTGCAATTGCTCCGGAGGCCGAAGTCGAACTGGCATCCTGCGCTGACACCGCCACTAATTTGGGCGCTTTGCAGGCCGCGCAGAATCTGCTCGACAATGCGAATCCGCCGCCGATTATGAGTCTTAGTTTCGGAGAGTGCGAGACCGACCTAGGACCGGGTGGCAACGCATTCATCAACAGCATGTGGCAGCAAGCAGCGTCCGAAGGAGTTTCGATCTTCATTTCTGCTGGCGACGGCTCGGCGGCAGGGTGCGACGACTTCAATACTGCCACTTATGCAGCCAATGGCATCACGGCAAATGGGCTTGGCTCGACTCCTTACAACTTCGCGACCGGCGGCACCGATTTTTCCGATACCTTCAACAACACGAATAGCGCCTACTGGCGCAAAACCAACAGCGCAACCGGGGAATCTGCCAAGTCATATGTTCCGGAGATGACCTGGGACGATTCCTGCGCCGGCAGCGTGCTGTTCACCTTCCTTGGATTCCCCAACGGACTTTCCCTGTGTAACACGGGAAGTTTTCTCGATATCGTTGGCGGCGGCGGAGGCCCCAGCTTCGTCTACAGCAAGCCATTCTGGCAATCTGCAGTCGTCGGCGTCCCGGCCGACGGCAAACGTGATTTACCGGACGCCTCTTTATTTGCGTCGAACGGCTTCTGGAATCACGCCATCATTTTCTGCATGTCAGATCGGAAAGAAGGGGGCACTCCATGCAATTATTCAGTGCCCCTGGACGCGTTCAACAACAGCGCAGGCGGAACTTCTTTCACCGCACCACAATTCGCCAGCATCCAGGCGCTCATTAACCAGAAGGCGGGCGGGCCTCAGGGTAATCCAGCTATGATCTATTACGATCTGGCTGCCTCCGAGTTCGGAGGTCGAAACAATCCCAAGTCCTCCGTCCTGGCGAAATGCAATGCTAACGATGGGAACAAAGTGGGGAGTACTTGCATTTTCCACGATGTAACATTGGGGAGTATCGACGTTCCGTGCTTCGGCACGAACAACTGTTTCCTGCCGGACCCAGCAGGATTCGGCGTGCTTTCCGTATCCGACTCAAAGCTGGAGGTAGCGTATCCCGCACAAAAGGGCTGGGACTTCGCCACGGGATTGGGGAGCCCCAACGTGACGAACCTAGTCAACAACTGGCCGTAAACGTCGTACAAATCGAGCCCACGCGGACGCGAAATGAAATCTAATCTCTATGGCGCGTTCGGCGTGGGCATGTTTTCAGAGAAAGTTCGCAAGAGCTTAGCGAGCCAATCGAGGTCGGGAAAGACCCAGCATAGCGGGGCTTTTTTCGGTGAGTAGTGATCCCAACAATCACAAACTCGCGTAAGGGTGGGCGCCTGCTATATTGCGTGCAACGGGAAGAACGGCAGCTAACACCCGTCCAAACGTTTATTCATTCATGAGCCCTTCCCCGCCGTGCCATCATCTCAACCACAAGACTTCCTTTGAGCGACGGACCATTAGGATAAGATGCCCGAACAGACACAGACGGCTCCTTTCATCGACGGGCTGTATGGAAAGTTGGTGGAAGGTGGGATCGACTATTTCTTTCCCTCGGCGAAGTTCGAGTTGCTGGAGCCTGACCAAGATCCAGGTGAACATCGGATCACCCGGAGCTCAGACGGCACGTCACTGGTCCTGAATTGGCTAGGATCCCGGTATTCCCTTAGGCGGGATGAGCCTTTCTCTGACGCCGAGTTGAAGCTGCTGACGAGTATCGGAGCGGTCTTAGGGTCCCGATACCAGATGATCGTTGACACTACCCGTGTGGAGCAGAGATTCGAGCTCTTTCGAGGTCTGGCCGAAGATCGATATGTTTCCGGCTACATCGACGGCGCCCCCTACGAGCAGAAAGAATGGAACGGGACGGATCGCGTGGAGGACGCCATCGAGGTTCTTCGCACCAGTTCGCTCAGCACTTACGAAAACCGACGGATCTCGACTGGTGCGCTACTCTTCGGCAGAGACCCGGATCCTTGCCATGAGCCGCCGGTCAGGCCCTCGGGTGCCCTGCGCTATTCGCCAGCCTTGACCTCAATCCGCAGCTTCTACCGGCTCTGTGATGGGCTGCAGACCATGGCTCTGGTCGATGAGAATGGGTTCCTCGCCGAAATCGTCGATGTTGAACAGTGGGCGCAGCCTCTTTCAGATACCAGGCTTGCCGTGCCCAGTCCCACTCGATATCAAACCCATAGCCGCGCCACGCTGTGCGGCGGACACGTTTGCATGCTCCTCACGCCCAATGGGGAAATGAAGATTTTTGCCAATGGGGCGCAAGTTTTCCTTTTCAGGGACGGCCGATGGAGACTGACAGATGCCGAGCGGAAATACAGCCTCTGGACAGGGGCGATTGGGAATGTCGAACTTGCGGAGCGGTTGTTTGGTGCAGCCCTCAATTTAGCAGAGGACCGCCGCGGCGGCCTGTTAGTTGTTCTCGACGATCCCAGCACCGCCCGAAAGCTAGTGTCGAGGAATGATCTACTTTCCCCTTTGCCCGATCGTGGCGAACATCCTGTCGCTGGTTCGAAGGACCAGCTCCACTACTTGTTGCATCAGAAGCGGGTGCTCGATGTCCCCAGCGCAGTTCTCGAGACGGTAGCCCGGATCGATGGTGGAATCGTGCTGGACCGCGATTCCAATCTTTTGGCGTTCGGGGCCATACTCCGCCATCCGGACTTGGCTGATCTGCATCCCGACAACATTGAAGGCGGCCGTACTACAGCTGCTATCTCCGCTTCGCGATTCGGGTGCGTCCTCAAGATCAGCGAAGACGGGATGATCTCATTTTTTCGAAATGGTAAGTGCATCTGGGACATATAGCTTTCGGTGAGCACGGCGTGCTCCGGCTGCGGTCCGCCAGAGACTGAATTCGTCGGCCACGACTCGCCTGACGCGACCGAAAATAGGCCTGCCAGCAGCACGGATTTTCAAGAGCCCGACATAAGTGTTACCAATTCTGAAATCCTTCAATCCGCGAAACGGGCGGTCCTGGAAGTACATCGCCTCGAACGAGAATTCCTCCACAACGGAGTCAAGTGCCTGACACTGCGCCAATAATGACCCCTGAACAGGTCAGAGACCATACTCGCATCTGTATCCAGAAATCGCCACGACTGCGATTGAGAGAAACTGAAACGGTGGGGGGCAAACTGGACTACAAGCTTATTCGTGCGATCGGGGCGAAAGGGTGACACAGAAAGGCTCCTCGCCGGAGGAGACGATCGCATTTGAACCTAAATCAGCTACTTACGGCGCAGGCTCAGCCGACCGCAAGCGTAGCGGAGATTGTGGGCCGACTGGAGGGCTTTGTTAGGCCCGCGATAGCGCAATGCTGGTGACAAAGCAGGCCAAAGAAATGCAGACGCCTGTAAGAGGCCCATTAAAAAAATAAACCTTGCAGAGCACAACAAAACCACCAAGCATTGCCAGCCCCACAACGAGCAGGAACGGTGACTGAAAGAGGAGTTGGTCGTGAGCCAATGCGAGAAAAACGAAAACCAGGCCGAACAACATAAGTCCCATGCTGTGGCTGGCATTGAAGCCCACCCAACACCGCCACATCGTTGTCTCTTTCGTAATGACAGGTGAAATCTGGCTCATGCTGATTTGCAGCGCTGGGTCACGGGGCGTGAGCTTTGCCCCCCAGAACGTATAGACGAGGTGGACGACTCCAAGCGTAAAGATAATGCTTGCACTAAGAACCATGAGAATTCTTGCGGCCAAGATCCTCTCCCTATTTGCGGGCTCATTATTTTGATATAGAACAAGCCGACGTCGGATGGCGATTTGACGCTGGCAACGGCGGCTCGACCCCCCCTAAAGAACAGACAGGGTAACTCTAAAATGCTCTGGTCAATCGCCCCTTGAAACTCGCTCTTCGCAACTGGTCCAGTTCGTGGTACAACACCGTGATTTTCTTGGAACGCACGCGAAAGTCAACCAGGTCCGAAGTAGTCAAGTTCGACGGTTGTCGCAGCGCTTCGATTTGCAGATCAACCAATTGGTGAACCTCATATTTTATGGCGAAGGCTGGGTCAGTCATCATACGGTTCCTCCGCGGGATTGTAGCTCATACCTAGCAGCCTGCCCAGAGCGCTCATATTGCGGGTCCGGCGTACCGCAAGTCCCGATATCCGGAATTGCGAGTCCATCGACAATCAGATGTGCCTCAGGGGCGCACCGCACTGCACAAGGGGCACAATGCCAGGGTCAGTCCGACGTGACAAAGGATGATTGCCATGAAGCGCGGGAAGCCAGCTGCCGCAGACTGCCGCGGCCTCGTCGAAGGCTTCCCGGTCGGCGCCGTCCTCGAGAGCTTCCAGAAAATCCAGCTTGCCTCCAACGATGCTCCAACACCCAGCTTCGGGAGGAAATTCTCAAAGCGTTAGCAGTAGGCGACCCTCCTGATCAACTAGCAAATACGTCGATCCCGACTCTGGGTTGTGAAGTACCGTTGCGGAGAGATGCTTCGGTTCACCGCTCTTTTGTCGCCAGCTATTTTTGCTCCGTGGGAAGCGCAGCGCTGCCCAGTTGCGACAGTAGTTGTTGGTGATTCTCCTCCACTATCACCGATTCTCGGCACGAGGATTGAAGAAATCCTTCGGCGACCGCATGTGCGCTAAGCGACATCAGGGCATCGTAGTAGCCGGCACGCCACACGGCTTTTGGTGCAGCCCGAGCTGTAGCCATGTCACCACCTCGCAGAATTCTTCCCAACTGCCAAATCCCCCGGGTAGAAGAACGAATGCGTCTGCGAGGTCGACCATGAGTGCTTTACGCTCGTGCATGGACTCGACGACGTGCAATTGAGTCAGCGCAGTGTGTCGATTTCCTTTCAACCAGCGATCTTGGCATGACGCCGATTGCTTGACCGCCACCCACGAAGTCAGAAGAGAGACGCAGCGCTAGAACCAATGGCGCGAGTGGCTAGGGCTTCTTCTCCTCCCGGGCTCTCCAACGCGGGTCGTATCGTTCGAACGCGAGCACTTGGTCGAGCGGAATGCGGCGTTCCCATCCGGCGCGTTCAAGATCCGGCTCTGCGGCGAAGTGGTCCACGTACCCCAGACAGAGGTATGCTACCGGGACTATGTTTTCGGGGATGTGCAGCACCTCATGAAGCGCTTGCTTGTCGAGAATGCTGACCCAGCCGACCCCGATTCCTTCTGCGCGAGCCGCAAGCCACAGATTTTGCACGGCGCAGACCGCAGAATAGAGTGCAGTTTCCGGCATGGAGAAGCGACCGAGTCGGTGCCCCCGTTCGCACTCCGGGTTGCAAACGATGCAGAGGTTCTGAGGCGCCTCCAGAATGCCTTCGAGCTTTAGACTGGCATATTTCTTCCTGCGATCTCCCTCGTAGGTGTCGAGTGCCGCCTGATTGGCTCGCAGAAATATGTCATGAACGGCTTTGCGGATCTCAACCGCTCGAATAAGAATGAATCGCCACGGTTGCATCAGACCCACGGAGGGGGCGCGATGGGCAGCGTCCATGAGTCGGTCCAGCACTTCTTCACTCAGTGGTTCCGGCAAAAAGCCAGACCGGACATCGCGCCGTTCGCGAATTGCGCGGTAGACTCCCTGCAATTCGCCCGTCGTAAACCTGCCTGCTCTCGCCATCACCAGGCCCTCGACCAACGTGTACCGGCGTGTTTGTCATCCCGTAGTCTGGAATCCACGCCAGCCTGAAGTTCTAGCAGCCGCCCGAAGAGCCACAAGACGTCTGACAGACGATTCAGATATGAGAGCACCTGCGAGTCCACTGGAGCGCCGCTCTCGACCAACCGGACGGCGTTCCGCTCTGCGCGGCGACAGACTGTCCGCGCTATTTCGAAGGCCGCGGCCTCCGTGTGCGACCCGGGCAAGGACCAATCGGACAGAATGTCTTCCGTGGCCTCAATCGTGTGAACCAGAGTTGTGAGATGTTCGACGTCCTCAGCCGTAATGGTGGGTGGATTCTTGACAGTGTCTGGCGCTGTGGCTAATGACGAGCCCAGCCGAAATAGTGTCTTCTGGATTGATTCCGTCCACGAGCGGACGTCGTCGTTCTGGCAAATGCTGCGCGCAAAGCCCAGTGTGGAATTCAATTCGTCAACCGAACCGTATGCTTCCACTCGCAGGTCAGCCTTGGAAATGCGAACGTGCCCTGCAAGTCCGGTTTGCCCGCCATCTCCCCGTTTTGTTGCGATGCTCATTTCCATTCTCCTTGTTGCACGCGGTCAACTCCAGAACATCCAGAAGCGGAATCCTCAATCCCGGCTCTGTCGATATAACTTGTGTCGAGCCCCACGATCGATCCGTATTCCTTTGTCCGATCCCAGGCTTCCTGCTCCGAGACTCCGCACCAGTTCGTTAGCACCACACGAATGAAACCGGCGTGCGCGACTGCCGCGATCGCCGATTTCGTCGCTTCTGCCAGCAAAAAGGCAATCTCCCGGCGAACCCGCGATGCAAATTGCTGAGATGACTCCCCGCCTGGGGCTTTCGAATTGGGGTGGTTCGTTACCCAGTTTTGCGCCAGAACAGGGTCGCGCGCTTCAATTTCGTTCCATGAAAGCCCCTCCCATCGACCAAAGTGGATTTCGCGCAACCCAGAACGAAGGTGGAGTTCTGCTCGGAAATGTTTGGCAATCGCTTCGGCGGTTTGTCGCGCGCGCCGCAGGTCGCTCGAATAGACTCGGCGAATTGAATGTTCCGACAATCTGTTGAGCAGCCCAGCGAGTTGCTCACGGCCTCGCTCATTGAGTTCCGGATCAGAATGGCCACAAAATCGTGCAGCCATATCGGTTTCCCCATGGCGAACTAGAAGAAGACCCGTCATACGTTCCAGACCCCACAAAAATAAACCGCAATCTCGGTGAGTTGATTCGTAGCTCCAAGACCATCCCCCGTGACCCCGCCGATCCGGCGAAAATAATATAGACCGCTCGACGCGGTCATCCCAAGCGCCACAACGACCGGGATCCAGAACTCTCTGCGCATCAAGTAAATAACGATGGCAAGGCTTAGCAGACTACCTGTCAGAAGAGATGCAGGAGATATTTTCCGCGCAATCCTCGCTCCCTGCCCGTCATCCCTCTCGCGCGCCGGCCGCAGGAAATAACTCAGCGGCAGAGTTGTCCAACGACATAGTACGTGTGCGGAGACTACCAATGCCGTAAATCGATTAACGGGAAGAATCGATAGAAGAAGAAATCTGGCCAGCACAGAAAGCACGAGTGCCAGTGCTCCGAAGCTCCCGATTCGGCTGTCCCGCAGGATCGTGAGGACCTGCTCGCGATTCCAGCCGCCACCAAAAGCATCTGCCGTATCCGCCAACCCGTCTTCGTGAAGTCCACCGGTAATGAGCACAAGAAAGGTCATTATCAGCAACGCTACAAGCATTCGATTAAGGTGAGGCGCCAAGATGTGCTGTAAGACAGAGGCGCCGAGGCCGATGACCAAGCCGACAACCGGGAAAAACTTCGCCGACCTCGATAAGGAGTCGGGGTGGTAGGCAATGCGCGAGATCGGCAGCCGCGTTAGAAATTGGAAAGCAACCTGCAATTCCTCTACCAATCGCTTCATACGCCGGGCCCGCTTACGCCTGCCGAAGCAAAGGTTGCCATATCGGTGTAGAGCCGCAAAGCCGACTCAATGATGGGCATCGCCAACAGGGCGCCGGTGCACTCGCCCAGCCGCATGTCGAGCGTGAGAATGGGGTCGAGTCCCAAATAGTCCAGCAAAAAACGATGGCCAGGTTCTTGGGAACAATGTCCAGCGAACAGATACTCCTTTACTCGAGGCTCGACGGCATATGCCAATGCCGCGGCCGCAGTCGAGATAAAGCCATCCGTGATGACGGGGATCTGATATCGTGCAGCACCAAGAAATAATCCGACCATGGCCGCGATTTCTAATCCCCCTGTGCGCTGCAGAACCTCCAGCGGTTGCGCTTCAGAAATTTGAAGGTCTTTGCCGAAGTGCTTTTGGATAACGGCATCGACGACTCGAATCTTGTGCTCATGAGCATCGGTATCGAGTCCCGTCCCCTTGCCTGTGACCGCGGCGGCAGGTTGTCCCGTAAGGGTCGCCGTTATCACGCTCGCCGAAGTTGTGTTGCCGATTCCCATCTCGCCCACCGCGATCAGCGTCTGCCGTTTCTCCTGAGCGACGGTTGCCAGTTCTAGCCCTACCTGCAAGGCGCCCAGCATTTCATCTTCGGTCATGGCAGGTTCATGAAGCATGTTCTTAGTGCCACACCGGATTTTTCGTTGCAGAAGTCGGGGCAGAGCGCCAAGATCGGCGTCCACACCGACATCAACAATGGTCAGATCGGCATGGTGCAGGCGTGCCAAGACATTGATCGCAGCCCCTTCCTCGAGGAAATTCAGTACCATCTGGCGAGTGACTTCTTTGGGATATGCACTGATTCCTTCGGCCACGATGCCGTGATCGGCGGCAAACACATAGGCCGCCTTGTTCAGCGGCCAGCCAAGGGCGCCTTTCCTGATAGCAACCGTTCGAGCGGCAATGTCCTCGAGCCGGCCAAGACTGCCGAGCGGTTTGGTCAGATTATCGAGATGTGCGCGCGCCAGCTTCAGCCATTTTGGGTCGGGCGCAAGAATTTCGCCGATGCATTCGGCAAGTGTGGATGAGGTGACTGTGGTGGTCATGATTTCTTCTCCAACAAAGCTGGATTCTCACCAGCTAACTTCTCATCGACTAACTTGGGATGGCGTCGAGGTGGGCAATCGAAGGCCCTTTCCAGAACGTCAGGTCGCAAAACGTCCTGCGGACGGCCTTTGCGCACTTCGTGATCAGGTTCGAGCAACAGAACGGACGAAAATGTGCCGGGAATCAATTGAAGATCGTGCATTGCTGCCAGAATCGTAACCCCCTCATCATTGAGCGCGCGGAGGCAATCCAGCAATTCGAGCTGGCGGCCGAGGTCGAGGCTTTGGGTAGGCTCGTCCAGTAGCAGCAAACGCGGCTCTTGGGCCAATCCGAGCGCGATCTTAACGCGCTGACGTTCTCCTCCGCTAAGTTCATTGAAGACGCGGTTCCGGAGGTAAATGACATCGGTCAATTCCAGAGCGCGCTCGACCGCCCGGCGATCGTGCCGCTTCAAGCCGGTAAAGAATCCAAGGTAAGGTGTGCGGCCTTGCTCAACAATCTGTTGCACCGTGAAGTCGAAGGGCACTTCGAATCGTTGCGGAACCAGCGCAACCAGCCGCGCGGCCTCTGCTCGCCGTAGAGCGTCCAATCTACGCTCAGCGAGTGAAACCGAGCCGTGGGAGCAAGGGAGCACGCCGGCGGCCAGGCGCAGGAGTGTGGTTTTCCCGATTCCGTTTGGACCTATCAGTGCTCCACATTCGCCCTGTTCTACACAGAAGTTGACATCCGCAAGGATAGAGTGTTGCTCGTAAGAAAATGACACGTCAACAAACTGAAGCAGCGCAGTCACAACGTGTACTCCCGCCTGGTCCGGCGCAAAAGGTAAAGGAAAAATGGACCGCCAATAAATGCGGTCAGAAGCCCAACCGGAATTTCGGAAGGAGCCAGCAGGGTGCGAGCCAGTGTGTCTCCCAGGACTAAGAAGATGGAGCCGGCGATCGCGGTAACGGGCAGGAGCCGAGTATGGTCTGGGCCCAGGACCAACCTTGCCATGTGTGGAACGATCAGCCCCACAAAGCTGATCACTCCTCCCAATGACACGGCGGCGGCGGTGATGAGTGATCCGGTAAGAATGATGGCCAGGTGCGTTTTTTCCACCTGCACGCCAACTTGGTGCGCGTAGTCCTCACCAAGCGCCAGAGTATTCAATCGGCGTGCCAGGGGAAGGCAGCAAATCAAGCCGAAACCGATCATCACGGCAGTGACCGCGAGTTGAGACCACCTGGGCACCGCAATGACTCCAGTAAGCCAAGAGGCAAGAACTCGCGTCCGCAAACCAAAGTTGTCGTCGAGCACCACAAGGAAATAAGTGGAATAGCTCAACATCGTGCTCACCGCGAAGCCCGAGAGCAATAGTGTTACAACGGGCACCCTGCCACCAATTCGGGCCAGCCAATATACCAGCGCGATCGTCGCGACGGAGCCGACAAATCCCATCGCGGCAGTCGCGCCGAACCCGAGAAAAGAAAAACGAGGAAGAAGGAAAAGTCCAATTCCAGCCCCGAGCGCTGCTCCTCCCGAGGACCCGATCACATACGGATCCGCCATGGGATTTCGGAAAAGCCCCTGGAATAGCAGTCCCGCCACGGAGAGACTAGCCCCCACGAATGCTGACGCAAGCACGCGAGGTAGGCGGATTTCGAAAAGAATCACGGAATTTGTGTCCCCGGAGCGATGCCAGTTGAGCAAGCAGCCCAGCACTTCGCGAACTCCGATCCTGGTCGCCCCCATTCCCATCGAGAGCACCAGCACAACAGCGAGCGCCCCCAGCAAGGCTAAGAGAATAAGGATGAGGAACGCGCGGTCGTAGAATCCGATCCCGCGATCGGCTCGCGCCGACGATCTCGATCCGATCTTTTCTGCTATTTCAGTTTCCACGACTCTCCTCCGAGCGTGATGCGGATACCTGAGCGAAAAGTGAAGGGAAGTGCCGGATAACCAAACGCCTCGTCATAGTGCTGACTCAGCACATTTTGAAGATCGGCGTAGACTCCGAGCGCGTGGTTTACCTGGTAACTGCCTCCGAGGTCGACCTTCTGATACGCCGCGTCCAGATTGCGATTCGGCAGCAGCAGGCTTGTGCCCCCGTCTTTATCGGAGAGGAAATCGCTGTCATCCCGCTTGCCCACAAAGGTTCCGGTTAACGACGCCGTCCAGCGGGCACGATGATAGGTGACCGCCACGTAGCCGCTATGCGGCGCGCGCCGAAATGGCCGGGCTCCAATCAGCGGCGAAAAGACACCGATGGGGATGGTTGGGAAGTTCGAAGAAGGGTTGAAGCTCGGGCCGAGTGCATCGCTAGTGAAAGATCGCTGCACAACGGCGTCTAAGTACGTATATCCGCCACGAGCGACGAGGCTGCGTCCCATCCGATATTCGAGTTCCGTCTCTGCGCCCTGGGCGCGGAAAGCCTGAGAGTTCACTGTGGCTCCAAATTGGGATCCTGCGAGAAGCGAATCCGCGATGGATGGCGCGACTCCAAGCTCGATCAGCCCTTGCGTGGGAACAAATTCAATCAGATGGGTGAACTCATTGTGGAAGTAGGTAATTCCCAATTTTGCTCGCCCATCGAAAAGGCTTTGCTCAACGCCGCCGTCATACGTCCTGGATTGCTCGGCTCCAATGGGAGCAACGTGGAACTGCGAAATGAGTTGTGCCCCATTACTGAGTGTTTGAAGCAGGCTGAACAGAGACGTGCCGGCGTCGGAGATACTGGGCTCCTTGATGCCCGTACCGAAATTGGCGCGAAGCTTCGTCCCGCTGAAAACTTTCGACGTATCGGGCCGCAGCAAGTAATAGGCAAGCGATGCTCGTGGCGTGCCTGCCACGCCGAACACCGCGTTTTTCTCAATGCCGCTGCCTAGCGCGTAGTAAAGACGGTTGGCGAGACTGCCCGCCACCTGCAAAATGTAACTATAGTTTCCACGATCTGCGGGAGGCACTCCGAAATTCGGTTGGGTGGACCCGCGCTCGGCCTCGTAGCGAAATCCGAACAGCGCTGTCAACTGCGGTTTCACCTCATATTCCGTTTGGGCATAGACAAAATCACGATCGGTGCTGGTTATAAACTGATTCGGATACGGTTGAACAAACTGAAAAATCGCTTGCCCGCTTACCGCGTATCCGTTTGCTCCGCGAAGCGTGACCGGCGCGCCAATGTACTCTGATCCCACAATCGGTGAATCGTAGGGAATCCCCGTCGGGGCGTAGTCAGTAAACTGGGAGCGCAACCGAAGAGCCCCATAACGCAGCAGGTTGTGCCAGCGGTCAGTAGTCTGCTGCTGGAACGTAGCTCCGAGGAAGAGTTGTTGATCTTTCTGGCCCGCATCATCGGGGATCCCGAAGAGTTGAACAGCGTTGGCTTCTCCGGCCGCAGTCGCCAGACGCCGGACGGTTGCGCGAAACTCGGTGTTCGGTTTCGGGGTCCAGCCAAAGTTCCCGGCATAGGTTCCATTGTGAAAAGAACTGCGGGGAATATCATTAGCGGTGTCGAAACGGGAAAAGTCAGAAAAATAGTCGAACTGCTTATAGCTTCCACCCAGGATTCCGTGCTGGCGATACGTCCCGAAATTCCCGCCATCAATCGAGTAAGTGACCTCGGGCAGAGGCGTGATGCCGCGCGGAGTAGTCATGCTTACGACACCGGCGAGCGCATCGGATCCGTACAGAGCGCTATTTGGTCCGCGTAACACTTCGATCTGATTGATTCCCGTCGCGGAAAGTACGCCAAAATCGACCGCGCCGCCTATGTCGTTCGCGGGGATGCCATCAATGAGGACCTTGTTCGCATCACTGTTGCCGCCGCGCACGAACAACTCGCCCAGTCCGCCGCGCTGTCCAGTCTGTGTGATCTGCGCCCCAGCTGCCAATCGCAGAGCTTCGTGCACGTCCAGTTTGTCGGTGTCGTCGTCTTCGGAAAGCAGGGTGATGGATGCGCCTACTTGAGCCTGCGGCGTTGGTGTGCCTGTCGCCGTAATAGTGACGGCCTGGGACACTACCCCGATGGCGAGAAGCAGATCTATATTGGCGTTCGCGCCTTCCCCAATATAGAACGGCTTACTCGCGGTCAAATCGAAGGAAGGAGCGCTGGCCTGGACTTGGTAGCGGCCCGCGGGAACATCGTGGAATTCGTATCTTCCTGCGCCGTCTGCGTTCGTCGAAGCGATAACTTTTTGATTGGTCATGAGTTCAACTCGCACCTTTGGGATGACGGCGCCGAGCGAATCCGCGACCGTCCCGCGAACCGTTGCGGCGTGCGCTGCCAACGCGAACTCGCTGGAGAGAAGAAGCAAGCACAAGACCCTTGCACATGGCCGGTTTTGCCTGAAGTATTTCATTTTTTCCCCTCGGAAATTGGTGTCGGCAGAACCGGTCTCCTGACTCACGCCTCGACGAATCTGGGCAACCTTCCCAGGGATTCAGTCCCCCAGTGGCTGCAGTCACCTGCCTGCCCAGTTTCTCGGCGCTTACAGTTACGGGGTAGTGGCGGATTCTCACCGCGCTTCCCGAACATTCTGCCGTTTCGTTTTTGTCCTAAGAGTCCCAGATCGCAAGCGATCATTGCTTACGGATCAGGCTCAGGGATGAAACTGTTTCGCTAAGTCCTCCAATACATCGAATGCGATCGGGCTCGGATACTGGATCCGATCGTCGGTGTAATAGACGCGGCCCTGTTGAACCGCTTTCAAGTGTTCCCAACCAGGACGTGTCTTCAATTCCTCAAGCGTATTGTTCGATCCGCTCATGAGCAGGAGCGCGTCCGGTTGATGGGTCACAATGGTTTCCAGACTCACTTCCGGCCACTCTTGCGCAATGTCATCGGTCACGGAGCGGCCGCCAGCGGCGTCGATCAGTTCGCTGATGAACGCACGCTTGCCGATAGTCATCACCGGGTCGTACCAGATCGCCATGAATACCCGAACCTTCGGTTTGCCGGAGACGCGGGTCTTCACCGCGCCCACTCGCGTGCGCAACCGGGCGACCAGGGTATTAGCATCAGGTTCCCGGTTTAGCACCCAGCCCAGTCTGAGAATCGATGCGTAGATTCCCTCAATCCCGTGTGGATCCACTATGAACACGGGAATCCGGAGACGCTGCAGGTGGCCTGCGGACTCCAGCGTGTTCATGTCGCCGCTGCCAAGGACGAGGTCCGGGTGCAAGGCAAGAATGGTTT
>Ga0307474_10001915_pt1 | contig 15010 bp, 14 predicted proteins | sample atmos_gasesECM1C_2_FD_203312 | JGI IMG/M metagenome (GOLD analysis project Ga0307474, IMG submission 203312) | Hardwood forest soil microbial communities from Morgan-Monroe State Forest, Indiana, United States - atmos_gasesECM1C_05 | ecosystem: Environmental > Terrestrial > Soil > Temperate... | reverse complement strand
GGTAGGCGCGCACCACTAATAGTAGGCGGCCTGACCTCCATATCCTCAGGTTTTGGATAAAGCCAACGAGCGGTCATCACGAGGCTCAGATTGATGGCCGCGGGAACGAGAAGCACTGCAAAGCCTTCCCGGTAGCTGCCATGGTGAGCGAGAATTGCGGCGACCGCCAACGGGCCAAACATCGCGCCAAATTGATCAATGGCCTCGTGCAGGCCGAAGGCCCAGCCGTAGCCGCCAGCCTGCTTGCCGGCGTGCGATAGCATGACGTCGCGCGGCGGATTACGGATGGCCTTGCCAATGCGCTCTAGAATGATCAGCGCTGCGGCGGAAGGCCAACTTGACGCCAGTGCAAGCGCCGGAACCGAGGCCATCTGGACGACATAGCCGAAGATGGTAATTGGCCAGTACCGGCCTGTCGTATCGGCTAAACGCCCCGAAAACAGTCGGAGACCATAGCCAAGCAGTTCGCCAAGCCCGCTGACGGTGCCGACGATCGTTCCGCTTGCCTGAAGGCTCGCCAGGTAGGGGCCGACAATGCTGCGAGAGCCCTCATACGTGAAGTCAGCAAAGAAGCTCAAAACGCCGATTAGGAGAATGAAGCGGAGAGCGACCCGGCTCCGCGGGGAAGCGGTATTCATTGCTTCACCTTGTCGCAGAACGCTCCGCCGCGCGTCACGTGACTTGGCCATTTGTATCTCCCACAAAGATCTGACCTTGCAGGAGTCATTGGCCCGTCGGGCGTTTCAGGCGAACTCCACCGCCTATGCGCTGTCGCCTAGAGAATAGAGGATGTTGATAAGGATGTTGAGCCGGCTCATCGGTTCACCCTCAAGCAAGACGCGGTAAGGAGATACACCGCCAGCGCGGAGGAGACAGCCGCCGCCGAACAAGGCCTAATCGCGATGGCAGGCCTTCCGCGTGCGAGGAAGTCGTGGTGTCATAAGTTCCGGCACGGCCATCAAAATACCCAAGCTCGCCGCGTCTAATGACAGGCTCCCCTTTAAGACATCTTGATCGTTACGTAATGCCGCCTATTTTCCTGCTAGGCGGTGGAGTTCGCCTTCAAATGCCGGTGGCCAATGACTCCTGATTTGCTGGTCAGGAGGAGGCTCCGTGTCAAAGTCCAGCGACCATCGGCTGAGTCTGGCGGCAGCCCTTTCGAAGATTACGGCGCTCCATAACGGTGCCGAAGGAGTTGCCGAGATTGTCGCTGTTGGCGTGCCGGCCGTTCCGGCGCTTCGCGACATGCTCTTTCGGAGAGAACCAAGCGGGCTGCATCAAGTCCGCTGCCGCGTCGCGGAAGCACTTGGTCTTCTCGGCGCCGTCGATGTCCTCGAAGAGTTTCTTCGCAGGCCTCGCCGCGGCGATGCCGTCGAAAGGCTAGGGGACGACGTCGTGGTCAGCGCGGCAGCGCGGGCGATCGCTCGGAGGAAGGACAACAAGACCTTCAAGCTCCTTTGCGAGCTCGCTAGGACACATCCGCTCAACGGGCTGATCTCAGCATTGGCGTCATTTCGGCAGCCTAGCACGATACCCATCCTCATCCGCGCGCTGGACGAAGATGAAGTTCGTCAGACGGCGCAAGCAGCACTGGCTTCGTTCGGGCCTGACGCACGGCCGTTTCTTTTGGACGCCATCGATCGCTTCAAATTTACGAATGCCCCCTCGGAATCCCAACTCCGGAAGTGCCGTAGCCTGCTCTTGCTGGTCGGAGAGGCGAGGCTCAACTCAGACGATATCGAGCGAGTGCGTTCGTTCACGGCAAATCCGGACCCGCAAGTGTCGCTGCTTGCCTGCAGAATTGCCTTGTGCAGTGAATCGGAGCGCGCCCGCTCGGAGGCCCGAGAGCAGCTCGGCTATTTGCGTGAGCGCGTACCTTGGCTTGAGCGACTGCAGATTGACCAGTACCTTGCCTCGGCTAACGACTGATCACCCGCGGGAGAGTATCGGCCCGCCCTCTCAGCACTTGGACACCTGGATGAAATTCCAAAGCGTCAATGTTTCCAAGACAGCCTGAACTTGTTGCGTTGATGGTGCTCCGCCTTGACCCGACGTAGCGTACCTGTGGCCGACCGCATCACCAGTGTTTCCGTTTCAATGATTACCTTGCGAAACCGGACGCCTCTCAGCATTGAGCCATCGGTCACCCCGGACGCCGCAAACAGGCAGTCGCTGCTGACCATGTCCTCGATCTGATACTTCTTCCGAGGATCCACGATTCCCATGTCGGCCGCGCGTGCCTTGGCCTCCAGCTTATCGAGGACAAGGCGAGCTTGCATCTGTCCGCCGATGCAGCGCAGTGCGGCCGCCGCAAGCACGCCTTCCGGCGCACCTCCGATGCCCATATAGCCGACTGCGATCTTTTCCATATAGGCATCCGGAGCATGCAGCAACGTGCCACGCTCCGCGATTGCGATGACCGTAATCGCCCCAGGTAGATTCTTGGCGCACAAGGTGGTCCCTTCGAGCGGATCGACCGCGACGTCGAAATTCGGACCGGTGCCGACCTCTTCCCCGATGAAGAGCATTGGCGCTTCGTCCCGCTCGCCCTCGCCGATCACGACGGTGCCTTGATAGGGAGTTTTGCAAGTTCATGCCGCATAGCATCCACCGCCGCCCGGTCGGCGTCGACCTCGTTGCCAAGCCCGCGGAGGAGGGCCGCCGAGACGGCGGCGCTCTCGGTCACACGGGCAATCTCGAGGCTCAGAATGCGCTCGATGAAGAGGTCGGCGGTGACAGTTATTGAGTGGTCTCGCGCGGCGTCGCGCGTCGCCGCCGTCTCCTGGCGCTTCGCGGAACCTGTTCCGCCAGTCTAATAACCCGGATGCATTAGGCTCATTTTGAAGGATGACCATGATGTCCAACTCCATGTTTCAGAAAAGGACTCTCATAGACAGCCGCGGATCCCAGCTCGCGCTCGATCTCGATCAGGCGGTTGTATTTTGCGAGCCGCTCGCTCCGCGACAATGATCCGGCCTTGATCTGCCCTCCACCCATTGCAACCGCGAAATCGGCAATGAAGGTGTCCTCGGTTTCGCCCGACCGGTGCGAAATCACGTAAGCCCAGCCGGCGTCGCGGCACATCTGAACAGCCTTGATCGACTCTGTGACGGTGCCGATTTGGTTCAACTTGATGAGGACCGCATTGGTCGCGCTGCTCTCAATTCCCTTTTGGATAAAGCGGGGATTGGTAACGTATAGATCGTCGCCTACGATCTGTATCCGATCGCCACAGCCGGCTGTTTGCAGGCGAAAGCCATCCCAATCGTCTTCGGCAAAGCCATCCTCAATCGAAACGATTGGATACATGACTATCAGGCGGCCATAAACCGTAAGTAGCTCGTCCCGCGTGAAGACCTTGTTGCCGGCTTTCGCAAAGACATATTTGTCACCTTCCGCAAAAGAGCTCGCCGCGGGATCGAGCGTGAGTGCGATATCGATGCCAGGCCGCAAACCGGCCTTGCCGATTGCAGCAACGATCAAGTCGCAAGCCTCCTCGATCGTTCGCAAGTTCGGCGCAAACCCACCCTCATCGCCAACCGCGGTCGAATGGCCGGCCTTGTGCAGAAGGTCATGAAGCGCATGGAAGGTTTCGGCGCCGTAGCGAAGCGCCTCTGCAAAATTGGGCGCGCCGTGCGGCACGATCATGAACTCCTGGAAATCGAGCGAGTTTTGCGCGTGCCGCCCGCCGTTGATGACGTTCATCATCGGTACCGGCATCCGCACTGCCGAACTGCCGCCGAGATAATGGTAGAGCGGGGCGCCCGACGCGGCGGCGGCAGCACGCGCAACAGCCATCGACGCACCCAAAATGGCGTTCGCGCCCAATTTGGTCTTATTTTCGGTGCCATCGAGCGCGATCAGAGCTGCATCAATAGGCTCTTGGGGAGCGGCGGCCATGCCGGCGAGGCGGTCGCGAATGACAGTATTGAGGTTCGCGACGGCCTTGAGGACACCCTTGCCGCCATATCGAGAGGCAACGCCGTCCCTAAGCTCGAGCGCCTCATGGCGTCCGGTCGAAGCCCCTGAGGGAACAGACGCTATTCCGATATGTCCGTCCTCTAGTTTTGCGACGACACGTAGCGTTGGATAACCACGGGAATCCAGTATTTCGTATGCGTCGAGCGTTTGAATGGCAGAGGTCATTGCGCTAGTCCCGAAAGATGGTTGAGAACTCTCCGATGACGTCGAGATAGAGCTGACGCTTGAAGGACACCGCAAGCTCTGGAAGGTCCTGGACGGGAACCCATCGCCAAGCGTCGAACTCGGGGTAACTGCTAGGAAGCTTGATATCCTCGTCGGTGCCTCGGAATAGCATCACGAGCCATTTCTGCCGCTGTCCTTTCCAGCGGCCCGCCCACCTCTTCGGTGCAAGCGCTGGCGGAACGTCGTATTGAAACCAGCCTCTGCTTTCTGCGATAAAGTCGGCCTTGTCCGTGCCGATCTCTTCCTTGAGCTCGCGCATCGCAGCTTGCAGAGGCGTTTCGCCGGGATCGATGATGCCGCCCTGCGGCATTTGCCAGGCGTCGTTCTTCAGGTCGGCTCTCCGACCAACGAGGACTTCACTCTGCGTGTTGAGCAACACGATCCCGGCGCCAAGCCGGTACTGATCGCTTGCTGCAGCCTGCTGAATTTTTTGATTGGTCATGTGGCATCCTCCGGCTCACGCGCCCGATCTTCCTGCTCCGATTGAAATCGTTTCTGCAGGTTGGAGAGAAGGCCGACCGCTTTCTGTAGCCGACTCAGCTCGCCACCAACCGCCGAGCTATTCGTTTGCCGCCGTTCGAACGCTTCCCGAACTATTCCGTCCGTCGTTGCGATCGCATTGTCGAGATGCTCTTCGAATTTAAAGCTTGCCTTTCGAAAGGTCTCATCGATGCCGCGGATGATTGCCCAACGCAGGTTTTCTGCGTTGCGAAGGATCAATTCATCAAGTTGGCGCAAGATGCGACCACGGCGACGGCGCAGGCGGACGGGGTGCGGCATAATGAGATCGACGAGGCCGCTCGCGTCAGGAAGGAGGGTTGTCTGAATCCTCTCGGTGACCCAGTACGGATCTTCGCCAAGAGAAAAGGAGTCCGGCTCGAATCGGGTCGAAAATGGGGTGTTAAAGAGGGTGCCGGCGGTCCCTCTCACGTCGTCGACCAGCGAACCGATGCGCTTCTGGTGATCCTTTAAGGCGGAGTCGAAAATAGCGACAAACGAAGAGCTGAACTCCTGGCGTGAGGCGTCGAAGGTTTCTCCGATTGCCTGGCTCAATTCCTTGAGGTCCTCGCTTTCCCGGGGCTGCTGGTCTACGAACTCGGCCAATTTTGTTGCTGCATTTTTGCGCAGCAATTCGATGCGCTGTTCGAGCTGGCCACGTAGACGCCGCCGCTCACCATCCAGGAGGTCGTGGATGACACGCCGCTGTCCCTCAATCGAGGCAAGCGCCTGCTGGAACGTCTGGCATTTCGTTGCCAGCTCATGGAGGGGCATCTCGAGGACGCGGATCTGCAGTCGGAGCTCACCAACGGCTTCGGAAATGATGTCGGCCGCTTTGGACCGAATAGCCGCTTCAAGGAGCCTGGCTTTTTGCGCGGCAAGCTTGGTCGACAGATATTGCTCGACGTCCGCAACCCCGCTCGATTTCAGAGCTGCCTGGTCAACCCGTCGTTTCGCGTCCAGACCTTCTCCCGCCGACAAGGGAAAAAGCACGGTGTCGGAAGGCCACAGATGATGCTGTTCTAGCGCCTGCCTTACAAATTCGCCTACGCGATCCCGTTCTTCAGGGCGCAGATAGTCGATCTTATTCAGGACGAAGAAAAGCTTGGCTGCCTTAGGTTCGATCTGCCTGAGGTACTCGATCTCGACTTCCGTGATCGGAGGATCGACCGAAACCACGAAGATTGCGGCGTCGCATTCGCGTAGAACACGGAGAGCGGCGTCCGTATTGTGCCGGAAGGTCGAGCCAACTCCGGGGGTATCGATCAGAATGAGGCCTTCGGCGAGGATGGGAGAGGGATAAAACAGATCCACCCGGTCGACCGCGAGTTCGTTCTTTGAGTTCCCTTCTTCGGATACGAAACGGAAGAGAAATTGTCGGACAATATCTGGGTCGTCGGTCGATATCTCTTCGTTCGGCCGGTGATCTGCAAAACGCACTTGAACCAGCGCGTGCGAGCGCCAGGAAATGAACACCGGCACGGCGGTAAGCGGAACCACGGCGATCGGCAGCAGCGGCGCGCCGAGCAGGGCGTTGATGAAGGTACTCTTGCCGCGTTTGAACTGGCCAAGCACGGCCAATTGAAATCGTTGATGCTCAAGGCGGTAGCACAATGATCCCACGCGTTCGCGAAGCAAAGCATTGCCTGCCACGGCTTCGCCTAAAACCGCCAAGGCCTGACCAAGTTCGTTCCTGCCGCCCAGGACGTATCCAGGGCTTGCTCTACTCGTCGTCCTCGCTCTCATCATGGAACTGCCACACTGCTGCGGATGACTCCTGGTCGTCAGCATGGATTGATTGCGGACTGGGCTTGGTGTGGCGCTGATCCATCTCAAGCGACAACGCGCGCTCCAACGCCGCTTCCTGCGCGCGCAACCAGGTAAAGAGATCGCTGCGCTGCCCGCTCAAGGGCCGCGCCCAGCGCAGGTTCTTGAAAGGCGTGGCGTCGGGACCGGCCCACCAGTATTCTTTGGTGACCATGAGCGACCAGCCGTGCCGGCCGCCGCGGGTGAGGGTAAATATTTCGATGACGATCCCGTGCCGGGAGCTTGTGAAGCTGTGCCGTTCGCGCTCGAACTCGACGCCATCATGCGTCCAGCGCGTTCGTTTCAGTCCGGGGTTGCTGGTGCTCACCAGCAGGTCAAACATCCGGAAGAATGATGGTCTGGCCAGGCTTCTCACGGCAGGATACTCCGCGGACCGGCGGAGGGCGCACAGCAACCGGGGATTGGCGGGGTCGTGAGCCGAAGGCAGGGGGAGCGCCCAGAGGGCAGGGGATCGCAGGTCATTTTTTGTCCTCCAACCGCGTAGACTATGCGGTAGGAGTCATCAGCCTAGCGGCGGTTATGCGGGGGCACTCCATCCCCGAAACGGCGTTGATTGTATCCGCACCCGGCAATTTGGGCAAGCGAACCGGAGCCGTGGCCGGGAGCTCGTTGACTGGAACAAGATCAGGCCTATAATTGTTGTTTGAATTGGCGATGGAGTTCGCCTGAATTGCCCCCTGGGGCTGATGACTCCTACCGAGGCCTTGCTTTGGTGGAGTTTTTTTATGCCCTCACATCCCGAATCACCGCCTGCGACCAATCGAGGGCGCCGTTTCCATGGCGGCGGCCCGTCGAGCGTTCTGTCCGAGCAGCCGCGGGCTGTCGACGTCGCCGGTGATGCTCCGGCGCCTGATTTTTTCGTCGATCTCAATCTCGATCAGTTCGTCGCGGCCGCCACTGCGCAATGGCAGGAATACGATCTCAAGCCGTTCTTCCACTCGCCTTTGCGCGGCGTGGAGGCCATCCGCTATCGCCACGAGGTCTTCCGCGACCTGGAGGCTTCAAAGTTGCTCAATTCACAAAGCGGATGCGAGATGTTCGCGTGCATTCGAAGCTCTCTTCCAAATTGTATGACCGATTTCACAAGGAGATGTGGTTTGTTCATGCCATAGAGATCTACTGTGAGGCTGTACAGAATTTTGCAGGCGATTTGTCTGGCGCCCGCCTGAAATCCCGTGGCTTTCTGGCATTTCTCGAATATTTGGTACGATATGTCGACAGCGCTGATTTCATCGCTTTGCGCGATGAAGCGAAGACCATCACGGCCGCACTTTCAGAAATAAAGTACAGCATACTCATACGGGATGGCTCCTTCACCGTACAAAACTTCCATGAAGAAGCCGATTACAGTGCGGAAGTCGAAGCGACGTTCGCGAAATTCAAGCAGCGCGCGGTCAATGAGTATCTCGCCAAATTCAACAACGCACCGGAGGACATGAACCACATTGAGGCCAAGGTTCTTGAGTTCGTCGCGCGGTTGAACCCCGAACCGTTCTCACGCCTATTGAATTATTGCGCTCGCCACGCTGACTTTCTCGATAAGACAATCGCGACATTCGACCGGGAGATTCAGTTCTATGTCTCGTATCTCGATCAAGTGGCGAAACTCGGACACGCTGGACTGCAATTCTGCCTTCCTGAAGTATCTGACCGTACAAAGAACGTCCACTGCTGCGACGGTTTCGATATCGCGCTTGCGCTAAAGCTGACGGGTGAAGGTAAGCCAGTCGTCTGCAATAGCTTTGATTTAACTGGCAAAGAGCGTGTCATCGTTGTTTCCGGACCCAATCAGGGAGGCAAAACGACTTTTGCCCGCATGTTTGGACAATTGCACTACCTCGCGAGCTTAGGGTGTCCGGTGCCAGGCCGCAAGGCGCAGCTTTTCCTCTTCGATCAGCTCTTCACGCACTTCGAGCGGGAGGAGAAGGTCGAAAATCTGCGAGGCAAGCTAGAAGACGATCTTGTGAGGATCAGATCCATCATGGAACGGGCGACATCTCATTCCATCATCGTCCTGAATGAGATCTTCACCTCAACCACAATTCAGGACGAAACTTTCCTCAGCCAAAAGATGATGGAAAAAGTCGTCGATCTCGACGTTCTAGGAATTTGGGTAACGTTCGTCGATGAGCTGTCGACTCTCGGCCCCCAGGCAGTTTCGATGGTAAGTACCGTCGTTCCTGATCAGCCTGCCCTTCGTACCTTCCGGATCGAGCGGCGCCGGGCCGATGGCCTCGCTTACGCTATGGCGATTGCCCAGAAATACGGGCTGACCTACCAGCGCATCAAGGAGCGCATCTCTTCATGAAGGCGTTCCTTCTCTATCCCGACCGTGACTTTGATCCGACATTGCTTCTCTCGCGTCGAGAGCGAGGCTTGCGTCAACAGGAGAAGGAGCTCGCGCGTGAGCTGGAGCAATCCCTACCCTGGAACCATGCCGCACTTTGCCAGGACCTGGGACTAAATGTTCTGTTGGACACTATGGCTGGGGGCGACGGCTTCCTGTTTGAGGCAGCGATGATCGGCCTGTTGAAAGGCGTGACCGATTCGGCCGTCATCACCTATCGTCAAGAGATCATGCGCGACTGCCTGGAATCGGCCGCCGTGGTGAGGCAAATTTACGAAATTGTCATGCAAGCGCTCAAAGGTCAGAGGGAGCGCCACTGGTCGATCATGTCGCGGTATCCGGCTGGTACCCTTCACCATGCAGTGGATGTCCTAGGGGTATTCGTCGAAGGCGTGAAGAAGCTGCGGGCCGTCGCCGACCAGAACAAGGAAACGTTCAAATCGCGAGGGTTCTCCAGGCTGTTTTCGATGCTGCAAGCCGAGCTAAGCGATAACTACTTCGCCGTCATCGACCAACATCTGAGAAGATTAAAATTCAGCGGCGGCGTGCTGGTGAGCGCACAACTGAGCAAAGGGAACAAAGGCACGAACTATGTCTTGCGCAGGCCTCACCGCGAACGTGGCTGGCTCGCACGGTTGTTGCCGCAGAGCGAGGGCTATGCGTATCACTTGCACCCTCGCGACGAAGCTGGCGCGCAAGCCTTAGGTACGTTGCGAGATCGAGGCGTCAATCTGGTTGCGAATGCAATGGCGCAGTCGATGGACCACATTTCCAGCTTTTTCCAGATGTTGCGGACTGAGCTGGCCTTCTACGTCGCCTGCCTGAACCTGTACGAGCAGCTGCTGCGGCTCGGCGTACCCGTCTGCTTCCCCAATCCGACAGATCTCGGGCAACAGCTCCTGTCATTTGCCGGTCTGTATGACGTCTCCCTTGCGATCAGCAAGAACGCCACAGTCGTCGGTAATGACCTGAACGCCAATGGCAAAAACTTCATCGTGGTCACCGGCGCAAACACCGGCGGGAAGTCGACATTCATGCGCAGCCTGGGCTTGGCCCAAGTCATGATGCAGGCTGGGATGTTCGTGCCGGCTAATGAGTTCTCGGCCGAGGTGCGGAGTGCGGTCGTTACACACTATAAGCGGGAGGAAGATATCACAATGGAGAGCGGCAAGCTAGATGAAGAGCTTCACAGGATGAGCGAAGTCGTCGAACGCCTGCGGCCCGGCTCTATGCTGCTCATGAACGAATCATTTGCGGCGACCAACGAGAGGGAGGGCTCCGAGATCGCAACGCAGATCACAACGGCCTTGATGGAGAAGGGTGTGAAGATTTGTTACGTCACCCACCTCTATCACTTCGCGCATCGTCTGCACGAGAAAGGCCTGCCGAACGTTGTCTTCCTTCGCGCGGAGCGGCGCCCGGACGGCAGCCGCACATTCAAGCTCATCGAAGCTGGTCCGCTGCAGACGAGTTATGGAGAAGACCTCTATCGCCAAGTCTTCAGTCAGGAAAAATCGGATGCGTCAGAGAGCCCCAAAATCGCCTTTGCGCGAGGATGAAGAAGCCGTGTTTCGTCCTTATTTAGTCGCGGCCTGCTACGGACCTACGCCGGATCAAGACCGTCCAGATGGCTGGTTTCGTTGGTCGCAAGTATTCGGACCTGATTGTCCGTCACGTCAATTTCGTTGATGCAGCAAGGCGTCTGCGCCAGTCGCCAATAGGAGGAAAGAGGGAGGTCAGCCAGCTGCAGGAGCAGCGCGCGGTTCACGCTATCGTGTGAAACAAGTACGACCGTTCCATCTGGGTGCGAGTCCAGCGCCAGGCGGACAGCGTCGGCCGATCGTGCGACCAGGTCTTGCAATGAATCGCCACCTGGGAAGCGCATCAAGTGTGGCGTGGCGAACCAGGCCCTAGAGAGTCCCGGTTCGGCAACGGCCATTTCGTCATGGCTCTTCATCCGCCACGTGCCGTAATCGATGTCGTTCAGCTGCTCGATGCTCTGTGCCTCGATGCCGCATGCTCGGGCAATGGCAGCCCCTGTCGCGACACATCGCGACAACGGGCTCGTATACACCCGCTCCGGCTGCCACTTTGAAGCGATGCGGTGTGCGACGGTGAGAGCTTCGGCGTTTCCGCGCCTGGTCAGGGGCAGGTCCTCTCGGCCACGAAAGCGCGCGGGACGAATACCTTCAACATGGCCATGACGAACCAGCAGAATTTTGGTCACGTTCGAGCCTCCCATTTGGACGGTGAGGAAGCGGCAGGCATGTAATATCACAGCCAAAATCATGAAACCGCTTCCAGTCGGGAACGCGATGGCGTGTCGTGGTCTTTATTCGCCGGTCGAGGTCCCTTTCGGATAACAGGCGCCCGCGAGGCCGTGGCAACCAGGCGCTCCGCCAGCAGGGATAGATTGATTGGTAACAACGATCTACTCGCAATGTCGTGCTCGACGAAGGACGCAACCGCTTGGTAGGGCGATAACAGCGTAGGCGGACCGAACCGGGTCAGAACACCGCCCGAAAAGTCGATCTGGAGATCGAGGAAAGCGCCTCTTGCAATGATGGGTGCATGATGCGGTGCCGAAAATCTGATGGGGGCCCCTAATCCAGAATCGCGGTCGAGATAGGCGCGGCGATAATACCTGTAGAGAATTCGTCTATGCCTGATAATTTCGGCGAGCACGGTGTTAGGAACGAAATAGTAGACGCGAGCCGTCAATACCAGCGCAAGCTCCATCAAGTGGTAGTAAGAGTAGTTGGCGAGAGCGCGACGCCCGAGGCCGATTCTCCCGAAGGGAATACCGAATTTGCGTAACGACTTGATGTACTCATAGAACGTGCTGTCGCTGGCCGTGCCCTGGAAGCCGAGACGTGACATCACCCATACAGCCTCGCCGTGATGAAGCTTGATATGCGTTAGCTCCTTCGGCAGGTGCCCGGTCCTAGCGCTCGAGGCTCCGCCAATCACTACCGCGCCCATGGAGTCCTCCCGCTTAAATATCCTAAAGTCACGCAGGCGTCGGGGTACGTCCAGGAGTCAGATCGCGGGGTTCTGATGCCCGGCGACGGTTGGTCCAGGAGCGATGTGTACAGCATAGCTGATCAAGGGCTCCCGGAACCAGCGCTCAATGATGGCGTTGATGGCGCTACCTGGAACGTGATAGGCTGTGTATCGGCGGCGCGGTCTGCGCCGCATTTTCGGCGATGGAGTCCGCCCAAACCGCCTTCACCGGCTGATGACTCCTACGGTTGCTGCATGCGGCGAGGCTCCGTGTGCGACGTAGGATGTAGAGAGCAGGTGACTGGCTGGCGTGTCCGCCCGTTATCCACCCCAATCATTCCGCGCCGCCGCACGCCCGAGGCCACATGAGCGATCGTGTTGGTTGCAACGCGGTGAGGCGTCGATGCTGGAGCGGATCGTCTACAATCTGGTTCAAGTTCTGGTCGTGGTTGCCTTTGCGCCTCTGATAGAGGGCGTAGTCAATCGACTGAAGGAAAACCTTCAGTCAAAGGCCGGGCCGAACATCTTCCAGCCGTACCGCGATATTTGGAAGCTGTTGCACAAAGACGAGATCGTTTCAGACCAGAGCTCGTGGGTCTTCCGAGCCGCGCCTTACCTCGCTTTCGCTGCCCCAATCTTCGTCGCGCTGCTCATCCCCGTCCTTACCCGCTATCCGCTGTTCTTCGCGTTCATGGGAGACATGCTTGGAGGCGGCTTCGTCCTTGCGCTCGGCGGCTTTTTCGCGACCCTGGCCGCGGTCGACACAGCCAACCCCTATGGCCCGATGGGCGCGAGCCGAACCCGCATGGTCGGCTTTCTTGCGGAGCCAGTCTTCATTGTCGTGTTTCTTACCGTTTCGTTCGTCGCGGGCTCGACGATTCCCTACATCGTGCAAACCAAATGGATCGCGCCAATCTCGAATTTTTTCGAGCCCTCGCACGTACTGCTGATGATCGCATTCCTGATGCTCATTCTGGCCGAAGACGGACGCATCCCTGTCGACAGTCCGTCCGGCCAATTTGAGCTTGCCATGATCGATCGCTCGAAATCCCTCGAATACTCCGGCCGGGGCGCTGCCTTGATGAAATGGGCCGGCGTCATGAAGTTCTTCGTGCTGATCACCATCTTCCTCAATGTCCTTGTCACCCCGTGGGGCCTAGCTCCGGAGGGTAGTGGCGGTCTCGGCGTGGCCATCGCGATACCCCTCGTTCTGCTCAAGGTCTTCGCGTTCGTCCTTGTCCTGGTGTTCATCGAGTCCTCGCTCGCGAAGCTAAGGCTGTTTCGCATCACCGAATTTCTCGGGGCCGCCTTCGTGACGTCGGTTGTCGCGATGATTACCCGGCTTTCGGATATCTAGGGGGATTTCATGAGTAGTCCGGAGTTTCCAATCATCGCGGCACTCGACGCCCTGACCGGAGCGCTGTTCCTCCTGACGGCATTGGGCGTCGTTGCGACGCGCCAAGTCTTGGCATCACTGCAGCTGTTCATACTGCAATCGCTATTGCTATCGACTTCCGCGTTTCTGTTGGGGATCGCAACGAGATCGATCCACCTCTTTGCGGTCGCAGGCATCACGATCGCCACGAAGACGTTGCTGATCCCGTGGCTGTTGCGTTATACGGTCAGCGACGAAGTCTACCGGACACGCGAGGTCGGACGTGTCCTGAACATCCCGATTTCGCTGCTTCTTTCTGCTGTCCTCGTTGTCGTCGCGTACGCGATCGCCAGTCCGATCATGAATGCGGTTGAAGTGCCGTTTGCGCGCGTCAATCTTCCACTGGGCTTGGCCGCCATGTTCCTTGGCGCTTTCACCGTTGCCGTCAGGCGGGAAGCCGTGCCGCAGTTGCTGGGATTGCTCGCCGTGGAAAACGGTGTGTTCTTTGCTGGTGTGGCGATCGTGCCTAACCTTCCCGTTATCGCTGAACTTGCTGCCGCTGTCGACGTGCCTGTAGTCGCTCTAGTGGTTGGCTTGCTAACCCGCCAAATTCATCGACGCCTGGGGACAACCTCGGTCGGGCATCTATCGGCCCTGCGTGAGCATTGAGGAGAGCGATATGCAGCTTACGGCTATTTTGATCATCCCGGCCATTGCGAGCTGCTTCTCTCTGCTGCCGCTAGGACGGCGTTTGGCAGCGCCGATCACTGTGATCGCGAGTGCCATCGTCCTGGCGTTGACTATCTCTGCCGCTGCAGATGCCACGCATGCTCCCCTCAGTAGCGCTGGGGAGTGGCTCACCTGCGATGCGCTCGGAGCCCTCGTGCTCGTGCTTGTTGCACTGGTGGGCTTCACGGCCGCCTTGTATTCCTGGGGCTACATCGCAATGGGCGGGCGGCACTCGTTCCAGGACGTGCAGCGTTACTACAGCCTCTATAATCTCTTCTTGCTATCGATGCTCGCCGTTCCGCTCTTAGCGAACGTGGCCTTGATGTGGATCGCAGTTGAGTTGACGACACTCCTGTCGGCATTCCTAGTGGGCTACGAGGATACGGCCGAGGCCCTAGAGGCAGCGTGGAAATATGTGGTGTTGACCACGCTGGGGGCCGTTCTTGCCCTGCTGGGATTTTTGATCCTCTACTGGGGATCCCGCACGGCGGGGTTGGCGCCGTTCACCTGGGTTGGGCTGGTTGACGCAGGTCCACACATGCCGCCGGCGCTGCTATGGCCGGCATTTCTCCTCATTCTAGTGGGCTTCGGCACAAAGGTCGGATTGGTGCCCATGCACACGTGGCTGCCGGACGCACATAGCCAGGCGCCAGCCTCCATTTGCGCCCTGCTCTCCGGAGTAGAGACCACAACGGTACTCTATGTGGTCCTGCGGTTGTTCCCCGTGGTCGGCGGAGCGCCAGAGCTCGACGCGCGCCCGTGGTTCATCGGCTTTGGATTGCTATCGGTCGCAGTCGCGACACTGCTGCTGATCTACGTTCGCGACTTCAAGCGCATGTTTGCGTTCTCTACGGTCGAACACATGGGCATTATCCTGGTTGCCGCTGGATTAGGAGGGGCGCAAGCGCATCTTGGCGCGGCTTACCAGATGACCGGGCATGCTGTCGCAAAATCCTTCTGTTTCTTCGCGGCAGGGCTTGCGGCAACGGCGCTTGGCACTCAGGAGATCGGGAGCGTCCGCGGAC
>Ga0307474_10001914_pt1 | contig 15010 bp, 13 predicted proteins | sample atmos_gasesECM1C_2_FD_203312 | JGI IMG/M metagenome (GOLD analysis project Ga0307474, IMG submission 203312) | Hardwood forest soil microbial communities from Morgan-Monroe State Forest, Indiana, United States - atmos_gasesECM1C_05 | ecosystem: Environmental > Terrestrial > Soil > Temperate... | reverse complement strand
ATGTATTTATACATATCAATTTCATCACAACACATTCCCCATAAAACAACAAAACTTTAACAAACCAAAACAATCATAAATTTGATGTGTCCAAAAAAAAACAAATCACCAATTTTTTTTTTTTTTTTTATAATATTTTTATAATATATAATATATTTATAATATATAATATATTTATAATATATAATATATTTATAATATATAATATATTTATAATATATATATATATATATATATATATATAGATACCATTAAAAATATTCTTTTAAAAAGCACCCAAAAACCTCTACCCAAGGGGGGGGGTTTCAAATCTTATAATAGTAAATATACACATTATCAATTAAAATAAAATTTGAATTATATATGTACAAATATACATACAAACAACAATACAAACAGAAATTTTAAAGGAAATTAAATTTCATCTATGAAGCTTAAATTCATCACATATTAGTCTGCCACTTTAAACTGATAACAAAACAGAAGTCCTTTCGTACAATCTGTTATAAATTTTAGATAAAAACCAACCTGATTTACATCGGTCTAAACTCAAATCACGAATAGTTTTAATAGTCGAACAGACTAAAAATCAAAGCTTCTACAACCAAATTTTTACTATGATTCAACATCGAGGTAGTAAACAAAATCTTCGATATGAACTCTAAAATTTTATTACCCTGTTATCCCTAAGGAAGTTTTTTTTTAATACAATTTTAATCAAAAATTTGATTCCCCATCAAAAATATTAATAACTATAACAATCACATATACTTAAACTCTGTAGGGTCTTTTCGTCTTAAATTTTTCATAAAAATAGTATCTTCACTATCTCTATAATTTCTTTTAAATTTTAAACAAACAAAACTTTCCATATATCATTAACCCATTCAAACAATTCTATATTTAATAGACAAATAATTATGCTACCTTTGTACAGTCAATATACTGCAGCTATTTAAAATTTCATGGAGCAGGAAATATTTTTTATAAAAAAAAAAATGTTTTTAATAAACAGTTGTATATTAATCGATTTCTATTTATTTAATTTCATACTAATTTTTTAATTTCTAATATAACTTTACACTATTAGTTTTAAAGAAACAATTTTTATCAAAACACTTATTACAATCAAATAATCAATTCGAAATTTTCAATTATACAAAAAAAACTTACTCTCTATATTTCATTTTATAAAGCTTTTACTTTACAAAATCCAAACACTAAATAAAAAGAATCGAAAAAATATCTCTTCTAATTTAAATTTTTTTAATTCTATTTTCTAAATTATTACCACTCAATATTTTTAAATTTAAATTAGATCTTCTTTATTTGAGAACCAAAAAAACTTTTTCTTCCTAAAAACCGTAATACAAAAAGGTATTCAATAAAAAAAATATTTTTATTTTTCTTCAATAAATATAAAAATATGAAACTGTAAATCTCATAATAAAAAGTTAGAAGCTTTCTATTTAAATACTTAATTCTTATCAACATCTTTATTCTAATTTTATTTTAGACCTTTTATTTGGAAAATAAATATACAATATTATAATTAATAAAGAAGAGAAATTTATTCTACTTATAAATTTACAATTTATATTTCTTTTTAAAATACTTAAAAAGAAAATATATCATTTTTTCTACAATTCCTAAAATTGTCACATTAAAAACTATCTGCCACTAAAAATTTAAGTACAGCTTCAGCTAAACTTACCATGTTACGACTTATCTTCACTAAAAAATTGACGGGCAATGTGTACTCAAACCTTAACCACACTTCAAATATTCTAATTTATAATATTTTACTTTCTAGTCCTAAAAAACAATTTTATTTAAAACTGTAACATAAAAGTAGTGAATAAAAAATCCAAAACATAAGCAGCACAATGATTTGCCTATCAAATATTTTATTACTTTTAATAAGTACTCTCAACAACCGTACACTAACCAAACAAATTTTGACAGATTAGTAAGCGTATTTTCTCTTCTTTTTACACACTCCCCCGAAAGTAAAATAAACAGCCAATTCTTTTTATTGTATTATAGCAAAAAAATAAAAAGTTTTATAATTATTATTCCCAACAAGTTTATTTTAAACCTTTAAAACAATGATCTTCACAAAATTTAACCTTAATTTAAAACATATAACTGTAAAACTATTTTATATAAAATTTTATTATTTAAACTTAAATCAAACCATTTTAAACTAAGTATAACCGCAGATGCTGGCACTTTAATTCACCTTTAAATCAATAACTTTTCTTTATCTAACTCAACAAATAATTATTTTTAAAAACTCACATCTAAATTCAATAAAACTATTTTTTTACAAACAAGTTTTTAAAATTTTTATAAAAATTTTTAATGTTAAAAATTACCAAGTTTGTAAAACCAAAATTAAATTTTCACAACGTTTCAAAATAGCTTTTATTATATCTTTTATTTTGCAAACAAATGTATTTTATATACTAAAAACGCTTTTCATTTTAAAAAATAATATAGTAACTTACATCTTTAGCTCCACATTCTAATATTTTTATTAAACTATTTCTAAATACTATGAGTAGAAAGACTAATACAAATCATTTTTTGGATATGAACCAACTAGTTTTTTTAACTTATCCCTACTTCTCCTACTATTATATAAAACTATAACTTACTAGACTTTAAAAATCTATAATAAATATTTATTAACATACCAATTATTAAAAAATTCATAAAAATAACTAACAAAAATACTTTAATTTTAGATACATGAACCATATTAAAATACAACAACAGCTATCATCATAACCAAAAAAACTAACAAAATTAAAATAAAAAACAAACTTAAATTAACTTTAACTCACTTTTTTAATTTTAACTTAAACAACATATTTATATAAATAAAAGACTGCATTGTCATCAAAAAAAAAAAAAAAAAAAAAACCACTAAAGTCATAGTTTTCTCAAAAATTTTATTAATTCCAACAAAAACAATATACTTACAAAAAAACCCCAAAAAAGGAGGTAAACCAGAAAACACACTTAAACCAAGTAACAAACCTGATAACTTTTTAACATCACTTAAACAAAATTGATCTCAAAACTCTTTTTGAATTTCTAAACTAAATAAAAAAACAGTCACCATAAAAACATAAAAACACAAATAAATTAAACCACTCAACCAATTTATTTGCATCACCAATAAAATTAATCTAAAATTCATTTTAGAAGATCAAGCTAAAAACACCTTTATTTTATTTTGTTTCATAAATAAATTAACTAACGAAATAACCATTGTTATAAGAACTGTGATTAATATAAAAGTTCTAGAAATATTATTTTTTACAGCTATTAATATTAAAGGAAATATCTTTTTTAAAATTCCAATCAAAAAAAAACAAAAAACTTTTAATTGATCACTAATATAAGGAAATCACCAAACAAAAGGAAAAAATCTTAACTTAAAAAATAAAGCTAATATTAACAATTCTTCTTTTATTAACACTACACTCCACATTACCAGTATAAAAGATACCACTTTAACTACATAAAGATAAACTAACATTCTAGACACTCGCAACTGGTTATTCATCCTAACAAAAAATATAACTCTAACAGCTATTAATTCAAAATACAAAATAAATGATCTCAAACATATAGATGACAGCAAAAATATAAAACAAAACACAAACCACAACACTCTTATTAACACAGAAGAAATAAAAAATGACCTTAGCAAACTTCTAACAAAAAAATATCATTTCAACTTATCATCAAAATTAAAAATTTTCCTTTTAAACGCAAATTAAACGTTCTAATTAATAAACTATGATTATTATTTCTTTCAACTTAAAAATCCACGTCGTAATTCCTCTATTACACCAACCATTAAAATTACTAAAAACACTCAAAATCAAAAACGTTTTCCATAAAAACTCTCTATATATTCATAAGGAAATTGCAATAACAAACAAACTTCTATATCCAACAATATAAAAAATATTATTATTAAAAAAAAACGCAAAGAAAACGGCAAACGAGACATGTCCTTTGAATCAAAACCACACTCATATACATCAACTGTTTCACGTTGCATTCTACTACTTAACAACTCAGACCAATAAACCCAAATTAACAACAAAAAACCTAACAACATTACAATAAACAATAAAAAAAACAACACAAAAAAAAAATCAAAAAACATTATTCCAATGATCTCAAACCCCCAAAGCCTGTATTTTTTTTAAACTATTTTAAGAATTTCAAATAAAAATTATGACAACAAAAAACCTTTACAAAACAACAATAAACACATTAATATCCCCAAAAACAATCTCCACTCTAACAATCCTCTAAATAACTTCGAATCTTGGAACACATTCTAACCTTATAGGCATAAAAGAATGATTAGCACCACAAATCTCAGAACACTGTCCATAAAAAGTTCCTAAATAATAAGACCTCAAATAGCTTTGACTCAATCGACCAGGAACACAATCTAACTTAAACCCAAGCTGTGGAATTGCAAATCTATGAATTACATCACTTGATCTTAACAAAATTCGATTTAACACAGAAGCAACAATTACTAACGGACAATCAACTTCTAAATTTCGAAAATCACACCCTGAATCAATCTTCATAAAAGAATCATAAGACAACCGAACTTTTGCATTATTAAGAGTATACGGCACATAAGAATAACTTCAATATCATTGACGACCAGTAACAGTAACCGTTCTTCGTGGTGAACATACACCAGACAAATCTAACAAAAATAAACCATATAAACTTGGAATAACTAACAACATCAACACTATACCAGGAATCACAGTTCAAACAAATTCTAAACCATGAACCTCAACTAAATCTTTAAAACACCACCTTTTAATTCTAAATATTAAAATTATACTAAAAACTAAAAATGAAATAAAAATTAAAATCACTAAAGATCAATCATGAAACAAATCTAAATATACTCCTATAGACGAGTGCGCTTTTAACATCCTTAAATTCAAATAAAATCTAGAAATTATTTTATTCTATTTTAAATTTTGAAAATTTATAGTTTAATTAACTTAAGATTATTACAAAGACAACAAATAAAAAAAAAAAAAAATAATAAAAACCAAACCTCAACATCAAGCTAATTCCATCAACAAATCATAACGAAAACGAGGAAAAGTACATCGTAATCAGATAAATCCTATTGAAACAAATAAACCTATTCCTAAATAAATAATTTTATTTCCCACCTCAACAAACATCAAAACTCCTAAACAACTAACAAAAATAATTTGTCCATATTCTCCTAAAAACAAACAAGCAAATTCCATTGCTCTGTACTCAGTTTTAAAACCAGAAACAAGTTCTCTTTCTCCTTCAGAAAAATCAAAAGGAGAACGTTTAGTTTCAGCTACACATCTTAACATTCATAATACAAATACAGGAAAAATTCAAAATACATACCAATATCCATTTATCAAAAAAGAATGCAAAAAAAAACCACCTTGAAAACATAAAGGAAAAAAAGAAATAAAAATAAACAAAATTTCATAAGAAATAACCTGAGCAGCACCACGCAAAGCACCTAACAAAGAATACTTAGATTTTCTACCTCACCCTGATCCCAACACTGAATAAACAGATAATCTTCTTATACAAACAAAAAACAAAAAACCATACAAAAACAAATTTTTATAATAAACAAATGGATACAAAAATCAAACTACAAATAAAAATATAACAGCTAATACAGGCCTTAACCAAAACACAAACTTTTTCGAATTTATGGGCAAACCTATTTTCTTCATTAACAACTTTATAGCATCAGCTATAGGAGTGAACAATCCAACAATTCCAACCTTATTAGGACCCTTTCGTATTTGAAAATAACCCATTAACTTCCGTTCAAACATTGTAAAATACAACACAGATATTACAACACTTATTAATATCATTAATCAATTTAACACATAATACACACAAATAAAGAAAAAAATTTCTTACCATTTAGAAGTAAACTAAACATACTTAATTATACTACTTTATTTATTTACACCTCATCAGCATACTGAACCAACAACAAACTAAATACAAAACCTTGAATAAATCTAACAAATATTTCAAAAAAAATATAACAAAAAAAAGAAAACAATAACACTATTAAACCTATATTAAAAGAACCAATTAACACACCAGTTCTCAACAATCTAATAAACACATGACCTGTTCTTATTTTCACAGCTAAACGTAAAGACAACGTTAAAGGTCGAATAAACACCCTAACTCATTCAATATAATTCAAAGAAAAAGATAATCCTATCGGCCTTCCCAATGGAGTAAAATGCCTAACAAATCTTATTACATGCTGATAACACCCAAAAAATATAATCACTAATCAACACTCAAAAGCTAAAAAAAATTTTACAACAATATGTCTTGTTAATCTAAAAGTATAAGGAACTAAACCCAATAAATTTTCAAAACACAAAAAAAAAAAAAAAAAAAAAATTATTAAAATTAAATACGACTTAGAATTTAACTGCTTTATTCAACCTTTATTATAAAACATGTTTACAAAAAATCCATATCCTTGGCAGCTATAAAATTTTATTAATTTTATCAAAAACATACTAATAACAAAAAATCATACAAATTTTATAAAATTCAAAAACTGAAAATTCGAATAAGAATAATCCAACGCTGAAAATATATCCATTAACAAAATATCTTGAGAAACAAAGTTTCTAAATTTAAATTAAGAATTTAACACTTAAACAAAAGATTTCAAAATTTTAAAAATAAATTTTCCTTAAAACTCAAAATTTTATATGCATAAACACCCAAAAAAATATTATGGAGAATACAAAATTCTAAAATTTACTATATCGCAGTAACCTACATTACGCAGTCCTCATAATAAGAATCATAACCATATCAATATACCAACACAAATAAAAACAACCAAACAACATCAACAAAATGTCAATATCAAGCAGCAACTTCAAAACTAACATGTTGCTTATGAGAAAACTCTCTTTTAAAAAAAAACCGAAAAAAACAATACATAATCATTATCATTCCCAAAATCACATGAAACCCGTGAAAACCAGTCAACAAAAAAAACACAGTCCCATAAACCATTCTTTTTACAGAAAATTTTCTTAATTGATACTCTTCAAATTGTACATCTAAAAATAAAAAACCATAAAGCAACGTAATAATAAAACCATAAAAAACACCCTTTCTATTTCTAATCATAATCCTATGATGACAATAAGTAATCCTTACCCCAGAAGACAACAACAAAACCGTATTCAATAACGGTAAACCAAATGGTTTTATAATAATATGCTCAAAATTATATGAAGGTCATCTAACTACTTTAACTCTAGGTCTCAAACAATTATGAAAATATCTCCAAAAAAATCTAAAAAAAAAAAATACTTCTGAAACTATAAACAAAATAATTCCTATTCGAATACCACTATATACAGACAATGTGTGATAACCCAACCATGTTTCTATCTCAACATCTCTTAATCACAATAAAAGAACAATTCTCATTAAAACCATTTTTAAAATAAAAAACATCACACAACTATAATGAAACCAAAACAACCTCGCCACTAATAATCTTCAAACCATTAACGAAAATAAAAAAGGTCACGGCCTTACTAACACTAAATGAAAACTAGAAACCATCTTTATTTAGAAAACAAATTACTTAGTTTTAACTATGGGTCGAAACCATACTCTATTCAGATTTCTAAACAAAAATAATCTATTTCAAAATTATCTTCTAGTTGACAACTAAATATTTTTATAAACTAATTTTTACACAATAAAGTAAAGAAATTAATTAAAATTTCCATTCTTATTTTCAAAATAAGAAATTATTTTACTTATATTTAAAAAAAAACTACAACTGCTACAAATCCTGTTACTATCATCAATAAACATACCCAATTTAAAAAATAATTTTTTCAAAATATTCGTTTTACTTCTAAAAAAAACAACCGATTTATTCGTTTTATAAAAACAAATAAAAAAAACCCCTTATCAATTTTTTCATAAAAATATTCACCAGATTTTAACAATTTATTAAATCTAACAGTAATTAGATTCAATTTAAACATATATACAACATAACATAAAAAATTTCTAAACACACAACGAAACAAAAAATATTTTCTTATAATCACACTTAAAACTAAACCTAATAAACTTATTAATAACACCACTACAGAAGATCCAAAATTCAATCAAACAAAATATTTTTTATACAAAACTAAACCTACTTGAATTACAGACATATATAAAAAAAAATAAACTCATACTGGTATTTTTATAGAATTTAATAACACTCCATAATTGTATTTAAAACTTCCTACCATAACATTATATAAACGAAACGAATAATACACCGTAAAAACAATTGACAAATAAAACAAAAATTGAGAAAAAACTTTTTTTTTTATTAAATTTCCACCATTAACTACTAATTCCTTTATATAAAAACCAGATAAAAAAGGAAACCCACTCAAAGCAAACACTCTAAAAAACAATTTTAAAGATATTAATGGATTCTGGAATCAACAATTTCTCAAATGTCGAACATCTTGATTATGAAACTTAACTAGCATCAAACTACCAACAGAAATAAACAACAAAGCCTTAAACAAAGCATGAACCATCATATAAAAAAAAAATAAATCAAACATTCCTAAACCTAAAACATACCTTAACAAACCTAACTGTCTTATAGTTGAATAAGCTACAATCTTCTTTGAATTTTGATCAAAACAAGCACATAATCTACCCAAAAACAAGGTTCACAAACCTAATTTATGTATTAATTCAAATATTTTATATTTTCACACATATCTAAACCGAAACAACATATATAAACCAGCAGTAACTAAAGTAGAAGAATGAACTAAAGCAGACACAGGAGTTGGAGCAGCCATCGCATCTGGTAACCACCTACTAAAAGGAAAATGAGCACTCTTAGTATAAAACGCAATTACTAAAATCACCCTTACTAAAAACATTAACCTATCTAAAACATACATACCAAAATGACCTTGATAAAAAAAATAAATCAAAGAAATTAAAAAAAAACCATCTCCTAAACGATTTATTAAAAAAGTCTTTAATCTAGCTGCACGTCTTACATAACAACCAAATCAAGCAACCAATACAAATCTAGAAAAACCTAAACCATCCCAACCTAACATCACAAACACTAAATTTGGCGAAACTATTAACAAAATCATCGATAACACAAATACTTTTAAAACACCAACAAATCGTATTATTTTTCTATCATCACCCATATAATATTTTATAAAAAAATGAATACTACCTACTATAGAACATAATACAAATATATACATATATCTATAAAAATCTAAATAAACCCTTAATTTTAACAAATCAAACACACGTAATTTAAATATTTTAAACTGTACTATTACAGAAGACACTTTAAACAACATCAATCAAAACAAAAATGCAATAAAAACATATAAAAAACCAACCAATTTTATTAAAATCATACCACTATACAGACATTGGACGTAATGCACTATTTTTTTTACAAGATAAATAACTAATCACCAATAAAACATACACTAAAAATAAACCTATAAACACTACAAACACAGACTCATTCAAATTAAACAAAGAATATGATTTTTCTTCTACAAACGACCCTAAAAAAATATCTAAATCCTCTATTTTCACAGTTAAAAAAAAAAAAAAAAAAAAAAATCCCCCTAATAAAACAAAATATCTTTTTAAATATTTAAACAACCTAACCTGAGGTTTTGATTTCAATGAAAAAACATACAAAAACAAAACCAATAACCCTCCTATATAGACCAAAAAAAACAACAAACCATATCATACCATTTTCATCATTCTCAATATTATAAAAGCTAACAAACATATTAACAATAAATAACCTCCTAACATTAAAGTTTTAGAACAAAATTGAACTATAACAACTATAAACATAATTATTCTAATCACTGTAACCAAATAACCCACTACAAACAACTACTATTGTTTTATAAATTAGTTTTATAACTACCATAAAACAGAAAATTTTACATGCTTTTTACACTAAATTTACTAATTCAACTCACACTATAAAACAAATAAATAAGACTGTCTAATTTTAGAATGAAATCCAAATGGATAAACTAACCCCTGTCATTCTACCATTTTCTGACTACCTTTTATTGATAAAGATCGATTTTTTTTCAGAACCCTTTCCAACAAAATATAAATAAAAAATATAACCCCAATTAACGAAATAACCGAACCAACACTAGATATCTTTTTTCAAAACCCAAACTCATCAGAATAATCAACATAACGACGTGGCATTCCTTGCAAACCCAAAAAATGCTGCGGAAAAAATGTCATATTAACACCTATAAACATTATTCAAAAATGAGAAAACAAGTAAAATGGATTCATTACACACCCAGAAAATAATGGTCATCAATGTACAAAACCACCAAAAATAGAAAACACAGCCCCTAAAGACAATACGTAATGAAAATGAGCAACAACATAATATGTATCATGTAAACTTAAATCTAACCTAGCTTTTGATAACACAATTCCAGTTAAACCTCCTACAGTAAATAAAAAAATAAAACCTAATGCTCATAACAATGAAACTGATTTCTTATTTAAATCTCAACTTGAACCATAAATTGTAGACAATCAACTAAATACCTTAATACCAGTAGGAACACCAATAATCATAGTAGCTCCAGTAAAATATGCACGAGAATCTAAATCTAAACCAACAGTGTACATATGATGGGCTCAAACTACAAATCCTAAAAAACCAATCCCCAACATAGCATACAACATTCCTAAATGTCCAAAAGAAAATTGCTTTCCTCTATAAAATATAACAATATGTGATACCATTCCAAACCCAGGTAAAATCAAAATATAAACTTCTGGATGACCAAAAAACCAAAAAATATGTTGAAACAAAATAGGATCACCACCACCAGCAGGATCAAAAAAACTTGTTTTAAAATTTCGATCAGTTAACAACATTGTTAACCCTCCAGCTAAAACAGGCAAAGCCAACAACAATAAAAAAGCTGTTATCAAAATAGATCAAACAAACAATGACATTTTAGTCATTGTTAAATGACCCTTCATATTTACTATAGTAGTAATAAAATTTATTGCACCTAAAATAGACCTCAAACCTGCAATATGTAAAGAAAAAATTGCAAAATCCATAGAAACACCATTATGAAACAAATTTTTTGTTAACGGAGGATAAACTGTTCATCCAGCACCAACACCACCTCTAGTTAACATAGAACATAACATAAAAAAAATAGAAGGAATTAACAATCAAAAACTCAAATTTTTTGCTCGTGGAAATGCCATATCAGGAATACACATTAACAAAGGTACCAATCAATTTCCAAAACCTCCTATCATTACAGGCATAACAAAAAAAAAAATCATAACTAAACCATGAGAAGTTATTAACATTTTATATAATAAAGAATCTCCAAAAAAAACTCCAGAAAACCCCAACTCAATACGAACCAAGACTCTCAACCTTGTCCCAACTAAACCCATCAATAAACCTAAAATAAAATACAAAGTTCCTATATCCTTATGATTAGTCGAACAAAACCACCGATAAAAATGATACATTTTAACTTCAAGTTATATAACCACCTTAGTTTCTTCAAAACTACACCCTATCGTTTTAGGCTATAAAGTTATTATGCTAAACCACCAAATACATCAAAAAATATAACATAAAAATAAACAATAAAAAAATGATACCATAACAACAACATTTTTATATATATTCAAACAGAAAAACTATTAGATCTTAAACCAATTTTTCTCTTTCCATGACTTACTGATAAATACAACAAAATACAATAACAACCACATATAAAAACTTTTAATAAAAACACTAGTACTCTAACAATTTTAAAAGAAACTCCAGAAAAAATTAAAATAATTTCAGAAAAAAAAGATAAACTTAAAGGTACTGAACAATTTAAAATACACAGTAAAAATCATAAAAAACAAAATCTAGAAAACAAATACATATACCCACGATTCAAAAAAATTTTTCGTGTTTTTCTAATTAAATAAAAATTTTTAAAATTCAAAAACAATGCAGAAGAACATAAACCATGAGCAAATCTCATCATAACAGCTCCAACTAAAACCATATAAGAGCCAGCCCAAATTCTTATTACAATTAAAGACATATGTACTATTGAAGAATATGCAACATAGGACTTTAAATCAAATTGACGCCTACATATCAATTTTATTACAATCAATCCTACTCTAAAATAAAAAAAAAAATTATTAACCATTGACCAGCTATAATAAAAAAAAATTCCACGATAATTCAAACGAAATATTCCTATTACTCCTAACTTTATCATTATACCAGCTAACAACATTGACCCATATACTGGTGATTCAACATGAGCCTTAGGCAACCATAAATGCAAACCAAACACAGGAAACTTAAATAAAAACACCAAAATTCAAAAAAAATGTGGAATAGAAAAACCATAAAATAAATTAACTAAATTAGTCCCATCACCATCTCACCGAAAAAATCCTTCTTTTAATTCATCAACTCTATAATCTAAACAAATTTTATCTAAATGTGTGATACTTTCTCTAACAAAATGTGTTCATCCTCATGAAAGAAAACCCATTCCTCTCAAACTATCCCTACCTATAACTATTGATCTTAACAAAGGTAAAGAACCAACTAATGAATAAATCATAAAATATTTTAAAGCTTCGATTCGTTCTGGTTTATACCCTCACATCATTATTATCATAAACATAAAAATAAAAGAAGCCTCGAAAAACACATAAAAATACAAAGCCTGAACAGAAGAAAAAAACATCACCAATACTACTAACAACAATATTTTCAAAAAAAAAAACAATTTCAATCCAATTTGTATCTCTAAAATTATAACAAACATAAACAGTAACAAAGTTAAAAATATAAAATAATAAGCTAATGAATCCATTTTAAAAACAGAAGTCTTTAACAACATACTAGAAAAAAAATAAGAATATTTAAACATCACAAAAAATAAAACAAACCCTAATATTATTCTTAACAAAAACCTAAAATTTTTAGGCATAAACAATCTAAAAACCACCAAACACATTACTCTTCACATTTTTCTTATCTTCAAAACGTACTCATCTAACCAATAAAGCTAAACCAACAGCAGCTCCACAAGCAATAATAGATAAAAACAATAACAAAAAAGTTACCTCATACTTTCTTACCATCAATTTTATACACACATACACAATTATCAAAGACATCTCAACAGAAATTAAAAACTTTAAAAAACTAAAACTATAATAATATACTAAACCAACATGTAATACAAAAACAACAAAAACAAAAAAATCCAAATAAATATAACCTTTCATTTAAAAATTATTTTTTTAAAAAAACAAAAACAAAAAAAAATAAATAAAACAAGAAATACGTCCTATTAAAATATATGGAACTTCAACAGATCTAGCTCCAATTCACAACAATATGATAAAATTTAAAACTCACACAAAAAATAAAAATTGAAACAAATATTTTCACAATATTGATATTCGCAACCTAACAAAAGGTAACAAAAAAAACATCAAAATAAACATAACTAAAGCTAAAACACCACCCAACTTTTTAGGAATAGAACGCAAAATTGCATAAGCAGCTAAAAAATATCACTCAGGTTGAATATGAACAGGAGTAACTAAAAATTTAGCTTCTATGAAATTTTCAACATCCATAAACAAATAAGGAAAACCAAATCTCATTATAATAAATAAACAAATTACCATCATAAAACCCATAAAATCATTAATAGAAAAATATGGTTTAAAAAAAATCTTAACATTTTTTCTATTTAAACCTAATGGATTTTTCCTTCCAGTTTCATGCAAAAAAAAAATATGTAAAACAATAAAAAAAACTAAAACAAAAGGTATAACAAAATGAAAACTAAAAAAACGTATTAAAGTAGGAAATGAAATTGAAAAACCACCTCACAATCATATAACAATATTTTTTCCCACATAAGGAATAGCTGAAAACAAATTAGTAATCACAGTAGCTCCTCAAAAAGACATTTGTCCTCAAGGAAGCACATAGCCTAAAAACGCTACAGCCATTGACAAAACAAAAATTACACAACCTATTAATCAAACCTCACGATACCGATAAGAATAATAATAAATCCCACGAAACATATGAATATATAAAAACAAAAAAAAAAAAGTTGCACCTTTAGAATGAAAAATTCGAACAAAAGAACCCAATAACACATCTCGCATCAACAAATCCACAGAACCATAAGCACTTTCAACACTTCTAATATATCTAAAAGACAAAAAAATCCCAGTAACTAGCTGTACTCCCAAAAACAACCCTAACAAAGACCCAAATTTTCACAAACCTTTAATTTTCTTTGGCCTAGGTAAATCTATAACCACACCTTTTATTATTTTCAAAATTGAATGCATTAAACGATTTTTCACAATACTATAAAACATTAAATAAAACAATTTTCAAAAAATTTCTCTTGGTTAACAGCCAAACATGTTATAACAATATCACTATATTTTATTTCTTCTGAAATTTTAAATACTAAATTTCATCATTAAGATTACAAAACTTATGAAATATAGAAGAACAAAGCACTTATATACATAACAACTTTTTTAAAACTCTTTAATCGCACCTTAACCTGCGAATTAAACTCAAAACAAAATTTTTATTATTGATTCAAATATTATTTATAATGATAACTGCCTTATTTAAAAGTTAAACAAAAACAATTTCATCACAACACATTCCCCATAAAACAACAAAACTTTAACAAACCAAAACAATCATAAATTTGATGTGTCCAAAAAAAAACAAATCACCAATTTTTTTTTTTTTTTATAATATTTTTATAAT
>Ga0307474_10001913_pt1 | contig 15011 bp, 12 predicted proteins | sample atmos_gasesECM1C_2_FD_203312 | JGI IMG/M metagenome (GOLD analysis project Ga0307474, IMG submission 203312) | Hardwood forest soil microbial communities from Morgan-Monroe State Forest, Indiana, United States - atmos_gasesECM1C_05 | ecosystem: Environmental > Terrestrial > Soil > Temperate... | reverse complement strand
CTCGCACTTACGTTCAGAGCGGGAACGTGATTTTCCGGACCAGAGAAAAGAATTCTCCTGCCTTAGCGAAGAAAATTCAGGGTGCGATCGAACGCAAATTCGGTTTCGCGCCGGAAGTTATTCTGCGCACAGCAGAGGAGATGAAACACGCGCTTGCGTCCAATCCCTTCGCCCGGCGCCGCGATGTAGAGCCCCTTAAGGTGCTGGTCACATTTCTAGCCGCCGAACCTGATGCGGAGGCGCAAGCCAAGCTGCTCGGCCTCAAAGGCTATCCTGAGGAATTACATTTCAACGGACGCGAACTGTACATCTATTTCCCCAATGGAGCAGGAAAATCCAAGTTTCCATGGTCGTCCATAGAAAAATTCCTGCATACGACAGGGACCGCCAGGAATTTGAACAGTGTTACGCAGATCCTTCAGATCGCCGTGGAATTGGAGGAGGCTGGCTGAACTTGCTTGCCTGCCGGATGCCAGCCTAGCATGGAGCGGGAAGGGAGCGCCTCGTGATCGGTCAGATGCTCGGTCATTGCCGAGTCGTGGCAAAGATCGGGGAAGGGGGAATGGGGGTTGTTTATCGCGCGTATGACGAGGTCTTACACCGCGATGTGGCGGTGAAAATCGTCAACAAAGATGCTCGTCTCGACTCTTCGTCAAGCCAGCGCCTGCTCCACGAGGCCCGCGCTTCCTCTTCTTTAGCTCATCCCAACATCTGCACCATTCACGAAGTTGGCTAGACCGACGGCGAGTTCTACATCGTCATGGAACTCGTCGAGGGCAAGTCTCTGCGTGCCTTGAGCGCAGATGGGGGACTCCCCCCAGAGTCCGTGCTGCGATACGGAGTTCAGATTGCCAGCGCACTCGCCCGGGCGCATGACCGCGGCATCGTTCACCGAGATCTGAAGACGGCGAACATCGTTGTTACCTCTGATGGCTTGGTGAAGGTCCTCGATTTCGGATTGGCGAAACAAGTGGGAGGCAGCATCTTTGAGGGCACGACCCTCTCCTTTGCGACCTTGCACGACGCCTCCAGCGTAAGCGGCACCTTGCCGTACATGGCGCCCGAAATCCTGCGCGGCGAGGCCGCGGACTATTGCAGTGATCTGTGGGCGCTTGGAGTTGTGCTCTACGAAGCAGCTTCCGGACGCCTCCCATTTGAAGGACGTACAGGCTTTGAGATCAGCTCGGCGATCATGCGCGAAATCCCGAAGCCGCTTGGGCCTCCCGTCCCTCCCGGGCTGTGGTCCATCATTCAGCGCTGCCTGGTCAAGGAACCAATTCAGCGCTATCAACGCGCAAGTGAAGTTCAGGCAGCTTTGGAAGCGGTCCAGTCCGCCGGAATCGTTGCCGCTACTCCCAGCGCGGATCCGGGCACGCGGCGCACTACCGTTTTGCACAGCGTCCGGCACGCTCATGTCAAAAAGGGAGACTTTCTATTGTTGCTGGGAACGACAAAAGGAGCATTCATCCTTCGCTCCAATGCTCAGCGCAGCCGATGGGAGGTCGGAGGACCTTACTTCCACGGGCACAGCGTTTACTCCATGGCGTACGACGCCCGCGGCGGACGGCACCGAATCTGGGCTTCGACGTCGAGCTATTGGGGCACCATCCTGCGATCCAGCGACGATTTCGGAAAGAGTTGGACCAATCCGCCGCAGGCTCCCATTCGATTTCCCTCTGACACCGGCGTTTCCCTGAAGAACATCTGGCAGATCGCGGTCGGCCGGGCCGAAGAGCCGAACGTACTTTACTGCGGCGTCGAGCCAGCCGCCCTTTTCGAGACCCGCGACTCTGGCGAAAGCTGGTCTCTGGTGCGCGGGCTGTTTGATCACCCCCACCGTCCCCGCTGGATGCCGGGAAATGGCGGCCTCGCTTTACACACAGTCCTGCTTGACCCTGCCGACAACCAGCGAATGTACGTGGCCATCTCAGCCGGCGGTGTCTACCGGACCACTGACGGTGGACGTACCTGGACCGCGCAAAACCGGGGCATCCGTGCTACAACCATGCCCGAAAAATATCCCGAGTTCGGGCAATGTGTGCACAAAGTTGTGTTGCATCCCGCTCACCCGGAGCGCCTCTTTCTGCAGAGTCATTGGGGACTGTACCGCTCCGACAATTGCGGCGAAAACTGGAACGATATTGCTAACGGAGTACCGTCGGATTTCGGTTTTGCCATGATCACGCATCCCAGAAATCCCGACTGCGTCTATATCATTCCGGTTGAATCAGACGAGTTTCGCTGCTCCTGCGACGGCCGGTTGCGCGTGTATCGAACCCGCAACGGCGGCGCTTCGTGGGAGCCTCTGATGCGCGGGCTGCCACAGAAACGTGCTTATGAAACCGTGTTGCGTGATGCCTTCACTGCAGACGCATTCGACCCCGTCGGCATTTATTTCGGTACTCGTAGCGGGCAGGTGTTTGGCTCGCGGGATGAAGGCCGTACCTGGCAAAAAATATTGGAAGGGTTGCCGTCCGTGGTCTGCGTGCGATGTGCATTCATCGAGGACCGATCGGGCGCCCCAGTGTCAGCTAAGCCCAAGGCAACGCCTACGCCCGCTACCAAGTCCCGGTCGAAGAGCAAGACGATTCGCTCAAAGAGGTGATTCGTGCCCGTCACTTTTCACATCCCGGGAGCGTTGAGGGAATTTACCGCTGGACAGAGCAGAGTCGAGCTCAAGCACTCGCCCGCAACTTTGGCCGAAGCTCTAACGGCTCTGTGGACGCTCTATCCGGGCGTTCGAGATCGCATCACGACCGAGCAAGGACAAGTGCGGCAGCACATAAACATCTTCATTGGCAGCGAAGACGTCCGATATATCGGCGGACTCGCGAGTCCCGTGCCCCCAGGATGCGAGATTTCGATTGTCCCCGCCGTCAGTGGTGGTTACGAGAATTCCTGCACTGTGTCGGCCTTTCAAAAGTGAAAAATCAAATCGCTCGCCACGGTGAGTTGATTCTGGTGTCGGCCATTGTCGTACGACTTTCGATCCCAGGCACGCTCGAAACGCAATTCCGGACGGATCTGGACGGTTGTCCCGATCCAATGACCCCACATAATCGTATTCTCTGAGTACCGTGTCGCATATCCTGTGCGCTGCCCTTTCTTGTCGTTGAGAAGATCGCTGCGAAACGACAGGAAGTTATGCGGGGAGAGTTCCTTTTGCAGGAAATTGACAATCGCGTATTCGGGAGCGGTGCAGTGGTGTTCGCCTGGCCGGCAGTACGCGGGATTCGCGCCCAGTTCCGGCTGAATGCTGCCTCCGAGCGCCGGGACATCGCGCTCGTACATATACCAGGACTCGGTTGCCATGTGGACACTCTTCGAGAATTTGTGATACCAGGTAGCGTCGTACTGCTGCAGATTGTTGTACGCGTACTTGCCATCATTAATCCCGTTGGCACAGAGATAAAGATTGTCGTTCACCGACCTGGTCGTATAGCTTAAGCAGCCTGTGCCCGAAGGCTTAGCATCTGGCGTCCACGGAGCCACATCGTGGCTGGCGGTAATCCCGAGTTGCACCAGCCATTGGTCATTCAGTTTCACTGTCGCAATCAGGCCAGTGTCGGTAAACGGGTCAATTGCATAAAGCAGTGAGTGGCTGAAGATGTAGTTGTTGGGCGCCAGTTGTGCCTCAATGCCCGGCACAGAGATGAAGCGGCCTAGCCTCACATTCATGCCCTGCGCTACGTGCGGAATGTAGATATCGACATATTCAAGTGTTGGATCGAAACCGTATTCACGATGATCCTTCAACAACTGGTCACTCAGGTATCCCTTCGCGATCGTAAACCGATAATCGGTGCCGTACAGCGCCGTCAGGTGGTAGCCCCAGTCGACATGATCGCGTTGCACGGAATCCGGCAGCCGCTCTGCATAGAGAACCAGTTGGTTCATCTCCAGTCGATTCGAGTAGACATCGTTTGCTTCGGGCGCATTGCTGTGACTCGAAGTGCTGAAGTTCAGCGTCGGGTCGATCCATCCATACAGCTTTGTCCGACTCCTGGCTTGATTGATGGCGGTCATTAGCGGATAGCTGTTCGTGTCCGGCTCGCCAATTACCGGAGAACCACCGTACGACCAGTCCGAGTTGGGGAATGGCGGTGAGTCGAGCGGCGACGGAAGCCCTCGCCGCGGTGGAACTGGAGAAGAAGGCGCGCTTCCCGACCAGTCCTGACGGTAAAATTCTGCCCACCGTGCAAAGAAGCTTCTCTCCCGCGCGGTGTTCGGCTTCGGGGCGTCCGGCGGCTCGGCGGCCTTATCTGGCTGTTGTCCGTGAGAGAGCGCACACCAGAACACGACGCATAGGAACCAGTAGAAGAAGTATCGCCGGCAGCGTGGATGATTCTTTGAACGCATTGGAAATGGCGTGACATCTGAGTCTAGCCGAAGCCCCAAGTGCAGTCGGCTAGGGCCGAAGCTGAGAACAGGGCGACTTTAGCAGACGAGCTTCAAACTCTCTTCCGGTGTTTCGCTCTTAGAGTTTTCAGCATCCCGCAGTTTCCTGCGGAGAATTCCGGCCGAGATCGCCGTGACGACAAGACCACTCCATCGGTGCTGAAGGATTTTGCCGCACTACATTCCCCAAGGCAGTTCGAAGAAAATGCGGGATCCGTGGAACCAGACTTTGACAGGAGCCGGCCTAAAACAAGTTTTCCACATCCTGGCTAGCAGGTTCCGCTGGGACGACTGGGCGTCCCGGCTTCCTGGGTCGGAAGGGTCTGCGTGGCTGGCACAGCGATCGGTATCGTTCCAGCCAGGTTGGCTTCGCATTCTGCGATCGCCTGCGGATCACCGGGCAGAGTAGACGGCAAACTCGGAATCGACTGGTCAGGGTTCTTGAAATTAAACGCACTAGTTAAGTCTCCGACCGTGGCCCGACGCCATGCGCTCAAATTTGGCACTTCGGCCCCGAATCGAGTTTCGAGAAATCGTAAAACTGAAGTGTGATCGAAGAGATCCGAGGATACGAATCCGCCGCGACTGAACGGCGAGATGATCAACATAGGCACCCGAAAACCTAACCCGATCGGCCCGCTGATCGCGGGGCTACCGACTACCGTCGGATCCGGAACTGCAGGCGCCGTGACATATTCGCCGGGCGTGCCCGGAGGCGCCGTGACCGGTGAAACATGATCAAAGAATCCACCATTTTCATCGTAGTTCACAAACAAAACTGTCTTCGCCCACACTGCGGGATTCGCCATGAGAGCAGTAATGATCAGGGAGAGAACATTCTCCCCGAAGAGCGAAGGCGCAGGCGGGTGATCCGAGGTCAGGACCGACCCGATCAGCCAAGACACCTGGGGCAAATTATCTGACACCACATCGGACAGGAAGTCGACGGGAAACTGTGGTCCAAATGCATTCTGATGCAACACCGATGCAGGATCCTGAAAATTCTTGAAATAGGAGAGCACATTGTCGGACAGAATCCCGCCCAAAATACTCTCATCCGGCGACGAGTAAACCTTCCAGGAAATTCCGCGAGCCTGCAGTTGCTCGGGCATGGTCGTATAGGTCAGACGTCCGTAGATTGCCGAGCGATTTGTGACGATCGTCTGCAAAATCGGTCCACCGCTTTTTCCATCCGGATCGAGCGAGGCCGCCATCGTGTAGAGGCGATTCGGATCGGTCGGGCCCATGACCGAGCAAAAATAGTTGTCGCAAAGTGTAAAGGCATCAGCGACGGCGTAGTAATAAGGAAGGTCCGCGCGTGTGTAGTAGCCCATGCTCAAAACCGCATCGTTGGCATTAATCGGCAGACGTGAAGTCACAAATCCGTCCATCCTGCCGTTGTCCCAACTCTGATGTTGCGGTACCCAGTCATGGCTGATGTCATGCGTGCAGGCTGCATTCGTTTGGGACGTGTCCAGATGAAATGGCAGGAGCGTCCCCACCGGCGAGCTCGTAGTGTTTGCCGGATCAGGTTGCTGAAACGCTGCGCTCTGATCGGAGAATCCACGGACTCCCCGGTAGCTTCCAAAATAGTGATCGAAAGAACGGTTTTCCTGAGTCAGGATCACCACATGTTCGATATCAGTTAACTTGGCGCAACCGGAAGGAATGGACGGAACCAACTTGGAAATACCGCAACCGTGCAAGCCCAAAGACGATAGCTCTGCCAGCGCAGCCGCAGTTCCGATTTTTAGTAGTTTTCTGCGAGTGAAATTCTGCATAGTCCCCAAAGCTTAGATGCGGCCAACGGAACGACGGTAAGACCAGGTACGATTTCTGCTGATGCCAGGAGGCCCTGATTCTATTTTTCAGCAGTTTACAGCTTGAATCGTTGGTTCCCCGCCGAGACAAAGAGCTTAACGGCGATCTATGACCAATTAACCTCCATGCTTGAGACTAAACTGGTGCGCGCAATCGCAGTTTGCTTGCGCGATCTGAAGTGCGCTCGGAGGAGGCTCTTTATGGGTTGTTGTGGACGTACTGAGTGATCTGAGCATTGTCGGCGTTGACTTGCTTCAGGAAGGCAACCATAGCAGTCACGAAATCAGCTGAGTGACCTTGGATGCTGTTCTGAGCCTCCGGACGGTTGAGATACACCAGGAAGCGCCGGATGACGTCTCCCTTAACCGAGGCCAGGATGATTTTGTTTTTGGAATCTCAAGCGGATTCGGGAAAGCGTAACGTCGGGACGATTAACGAACGCCGATGGCTACAGGACGATTTTCGAATCCTCGTCGCAAGCTTTGTCGGGAGTGGAAGTCGGGATTGGCCCGCAGCCAGTGCGCGCCGCCATTCAGAGGAAGTACTGCTTTTAGATGAATGAGGTTTGCGCGGCGGGCTGTCGGCTACTCCATGAGCCGCATCAGCCTCGGCGCGCAATTGAGTCGATGAAATGATGTTGGAGCTGCCGGCTGGCCGCCCTCCTCGAGCGCCACGCCGTCGATCACATCCTCAAACCGAGTGAACTCTGCTTGCCTTAATCACATTGACTCGATTGACGCTTATGCCGTTCGCTGGATCGCTAGCAGTGTCAGGTCATCCAACAGAGGGCCGTCGACGAAGGCGCGCAGATCATCAAGGCAAGCGGTGATCATCTCTGCCGGCCGCCGTGCAGCCTGCCGTGCCAGATGCGTGACGCGCTCCACTCCATATTCGTCGTCGCCGCGGCGGGCTTCCGAGAGACCGTCCGTATAGAGGAACATCATGTCACCGTTCTCCAAGTGCAGCCGCGTGGCTGAGAACTCGAATTCGTGGAACATCCCGAGCGGCAAACCAGTCGATTCGATGCGCAAAACGCCGCCGTGCCCTACAACGATTGCCGGCCAGTGACCGGCGTTATGAATTTCCACCTCTCCGCTGGCTTTAGCTTGTCCGCACACGAGAGTGGCGTAATGGCCAGCCAGCGCGCTCTCACAGAAAACCCGATTTGCCTGAGTAACCATCTGGCCAAGCGGCAGCTTCATACCACTCAGGCTGCGGAATAAGGCGTGGAGCTGTGCCATCAGCATGGAGGCGGCGACGCCTTTACCGGATACGTCGCCGAGTACAAAAAAGAGCTGTCCATCGGACGGGATCAAGTCACAGTAGTCACCGCTGACCGGCCCAACCGGCGCGTAGTGATAGCTGGTCTCCCAGGCCTCGGCGCGCAGGTTCACTTGTGGCAATAGATTGCGCTGCACCTGCGAGGCCAGCTCGAGATCGCGTTGCAGCGCGGCCCGTTGCGACGGGCTCAGGTGGTCGAGGCAGTAGCACACCAGCGGATCGGCCAGCAGTCGGTCCTGTTCTATCGTTTCATGGCACTCCTGGCACAGCCCGTAGCTCCCCTTGGCCATTCGTTCCAGCGCCGAATCTACCTCGCGCAGGAGACCAGCCAAGCCACCTTTCTGCGGTGCGAGCGCGATCGCTGTCTCCAGGCGTCGCTTCCGCTCCTCTAATTGGTTCTGCAAGAAAGCTACTTCCAGTGTGGCCATGCAACCTCCTATCGGGAGCCCTCCCGTTTGATTGCGCTCCTCGGAACCACGTCGCAATTTACCACTCGCAATCGACCTTCAAGGGACCCGGTTGGCGGTGGAACTGCAGTCGGTCCTTGGCGTAAATCACTGCTGAAATGAGGCGAATTGCAAGTGTCGGTTTAGCCAGGGCTTCAAGGCTGAAGGACGGTTATGTGCACAAGTCGCTGAAAGAAGGAAATGAAATTATTGGTCGGCCCTAAGGACGATTTCCGAACTTTTTGTGTTCGAGCATAACTTTCGAACCAGTGTTTTCAGCAGTTTGAGAGTTTAAGTCGTAGCCTAACGTTCTGCCGCGACAGCCAGGGCATTTATAGGCGCCTATCGACATCGTGTCAGTTAGGGTCGATCCTACTATCTCGGGTCACATCGCACACTTCGTCCGGTGAACCGTAACCGCGACGATAGGCTTGGCCGCAGATTTCGTACGGCTTCAAGTCCGTCGAACCCCACTGACTGGACGCGGCCGGCATACGGCAAGAACAGTATAGGATCCACCCTGAGGCGCCATGCGCGGTGAGCGGGATCAGGTACGACCCGTTACGATACGGGCTGAAACTTGGCAAATATCGAGTGCGGCATTTCGGGCACTCGACGCAATGACGAACACGAAACATGAAGATTGAAACCACGCTTTGATCGCAACCAGTGTGGCGCGTCAGAAATAGCGCTATTTTGAATGCTCGCTCAGGTTCACGATTTCGTTGATGGGGCGGAGCTTTGCCCCAAAAAACCGTCGCACGATAAAGGTCACTCTCAACGACGTATTAGCGGCGCCGGCACCACAGCCCTGCGAGTCAGTGACAGCCTGAAGTGAGCGCTATACGTCCTCCCCAGTAGTACTCAGTACAGCTGCAACTGGCTCTTTCCTTGCACAAGGTGTAGGCCGATCTCAGGTTGCCCGGCCCTAAACTAATGTCCGATCCAGAGCGCGTGCCTGCGGTCGCGTTCAGGGAATCAAACCGAGCCGAGATCAGGCACAAACCCAGCGGAACGAATGACTTTAACGCTCGAATCGGCCGGAGCCGAATCTCTGCAAAAGCTGTTTGCCAACATTCGCGGGCAAAGTGATTTTGGGATGCGTACGTGCGACATCTGCAACCGACGTGCCTACGCTTTCGTTTACAGGGGTTGCCAGAAAGGCGTGGATCTCGCCAGCCTGCGGCCCGTTGAGTACGATTGCCATGCCGGCGATTTGTCCGCGCTCGTTGATCTCGTTAGCCATGGTTGCGTAGAGGTTGGAACTTGCGGGAAACAGAGTGTTAAGGTCGGTCATCACGCCATTCTGGTAGATGAAGGCATGGGACCAGTCGCCGCTGGAGTCCGTAGTGCTTCCCACCGCTTGGCCCTGGTTGTTGATGCCTTCTCCCAAGGAGCTAGCATCTCCCGGCAGAGTGCCGAGGCTTGTGATTGCTTGGGGGTTCTGCCAAAGAGCGGCATAGGCGGTTGTGCCGTCAGCGCTCACGACTTGCCCGATAATTTGGCCCTGGTCGTTAATGCCGTTGCCCAGGGCGCCCGGAACTCCCAGGTCAGGAAGCTGGGTGGCAGTGCCGTTCTCCCACAATACGGCGTTTGGTAAGGTGCAGGTTCCCGAGTAGCCTGTCGCCTGGCCTTGATTGTTGATGCCGAACGCGACCCCGTCTGGATCGCTACCGACTGTAGGAAGAGGATGGGCTTCGCCCTTTTCCCACAATACCGGCAGTATGATCCGATTATTAGTTGTGCCAGGCGGACATGTGGAGTCCACGATACCGTTTTCCGCAAATCCTGCGATTTGTCCGCGGTTATTGATCGCGCTGGCCTGCCCGTTATTTCCGCCCAGTGTCGGGAGAGCCCTCATGTGGCCGTTTTGCCAAAGAAACGGGCGACACGTAAGGTGCGTGCCGAAGCTGCAAATGTCTTCGCCGTTCGGGTCCGGGACAGATGTTTCGGAGAAACCGGCCGCTTGCCCGCGATCGTTGAGCCCGTCGTAGTTGGTCCAACTATTCCTTCCTCCGAGCGTGCCGAGGTCGATCTTGAGTCCGTCGATGTCGAGCGCTACTCGTCCGGTTAGAAGTTTTCCCGTCGAGCTATCCTGCTGCCCCGGTGGCAGGTTCCCCTCCATGATCTCCGTCCACCCGCGATCATTGAGGCCCATGGCACAACCTAAATTCCAATTGTGCAAGCGGCCCAAATCGGTAACTCTGTAACTCGCTTGAGCGGCCGCGCCGCTGAAGCAAGCCAGAAGAGTCATCGTCACCCACGGTATCCAGAAATTCCGCAACCGTCTTAGCGCACTCATATCTCCTCCTTTTCATTTGGGCAGAGTCTCCGTGCCGAGATGAGAGGCGATTCCCGCATGCCTACTCGGCGCGGTCCAATAGTTAATGTGCAGTTCAGAGGAAGCATGTGGTGTTCCACCTCCGCAACGATTACGTGACACGACAGTCCAGACATTTCAGATTTCGAGCCAGAGTGGCGGACTAACAACCCCATGGGACGATCCCAAAACCGCTAGAGCGGCTGTTTCTCCACCTTTTCATACACACACTGGCGAGAGGTTACGAAATTCGAGAACCCCGAGGCAGCCAGGAACCAGTCCCGATCAATTTCGATTGACTTTCAAATGGTTAACATACATACTAGTCGGTATGTTAGTCGGTCACGAGAGGAAGCGAGGGCTCCGTAATCCGAAGCGCACGCGGGAGCACTTGCTGCAAGCGGCCTTTCGGGAGATTTACAGATACGGCTTCCAGAGTGCCGGGATCGATACAATTCTGGCCGCCACCAATGTCACCAAGGGAGCGCTCTACTACCATTTCAAAAGCAAGGAAGCTCTGGGATATGCCATTATCGAAGAGATCGTCGCAAAACTCACCCGTGACAGGTGGATGCTTCCTCTGCAACGCAGCAAGGACAAGGACCCTATCGATACTTTGATCGGCATTGTACGGGCGATACCACATCGGCCAAGAGACGTAAAGGGCGGTTGTCCCCTGGTTAATTTGGCGCAGGAGATGTCTCAGCTCGACGAACAATTCCGCAAGCGGCTGGAGAGAATCTTCCATGCCTGGCAAGAAGGCATTGCCATGGCTTTGCGGAAGGGGCAGTCCGAGGGGACAGTTCGCCGCGACCTCAATCCAGACGAGACTGCCAGCTTTCTGATCGCGATGGTCGAAGGCTACGAAGTGCTGGCAAAGAATGCTCAGGATGCAAAGGCGTGGAACGTGGGAATCAGAAATATCGTGGGCTGGCTGAGGTCTCTCCGGCATCCGGACAACTGCAAGCGGGGCTGACCGCATCGACTCCTACGGAGGTAGCTGGTTCTCATACATACCAACCGGTTCGTATGCCTGGACAGTCAGCATCGCGATCGGGCGAAGCGCTTCAAACTACATCATGAAAAGGAGAACGAACAATGACAACGATCGCGGTGTCGCGCAGGAATCTGCTCGCAACAGGAGCCTGCGCGCTGGTTGGTGCGGTGACCCTACCGCGACTGGCAGAGGCCAGCCCATCGGGAGGGCATGACGTAACGAACGAGGAGATCATCCGTAAGTGGTACGCGGCGTGGGAAAAGAAGGATTTGGGCACGTTCAATATCATGCTCGCCGACAACTTCACCTTCACGAGCGCGGCCGGCGACGACCACATCAGCAAAAGCACTTTCAAGGCGCAATGCTGGGACACACAGGTCGATTTCATTGAACACTTTGATCTGGAGCGAGTCACCACTGGCGCGGAGGATGCTTTTGTGAAGTATCTTTGCCACACCAAGAACGGTAAATCGTTCCGGAACGTGGAGTATCTCCGAATCAAGAACGGGAAGTTGCAATCCATTGAGTGTTATTTCGGCGCGCAATCCAGCTTTCCGTCAGCAGTCAGCACTGGCCAGAAGTAACCTGCAAGCCTGGAAGGTAAGGCGTGGGGTGCTCATCTGCTGAAATCACGGGTAATACTGAGTCCACAATTCAAAGGCGCTCAACCAATCGTCGTGTTTATCGTTCCCGTGGGCAGGTGGTCAGACGGATCTGCCCCGGTTAAGTAGGACTTTTTCCTTTCCAAGCAGTGCAGTCGTCAGTCTCTCGTCGGGCGGCAGGAAGTTCGAAACGAGAGAGCAATGCGAGGGGTTCCATCATGAGCACCCGCGAGATTCAGGATCAGAAGGCTATTGCACGTGAGATGTTTGTTGAACAAGCTGCTCACGCTGAAGCGGACGTTTCGGCTAGCCCACTGCAGGGGGATGCGAGTTGCTCTTTCAAGCGTAGACGGGATTACACTCTTGCATCGCCGGCAGAAGACGGGTTCTACGAAGTTGCAGATACTACGTTGTTTCCGGTAACCCGAGTTGATGCTGCAAACCTCATCCGAGTCTTGCGCCGGTTGGAGGTTATAGCAAAACGACAGGCGCCGCGAATCGCGTTCAAGGCGAAGGGTAGAATCCTATTCTTGGATTTAGCCGAGATCGTGGCAGTGCAAGCCGAAGGTAACTACGTTTCGTTGCGACACCGACCCGATCCCTATTTGCTGCGCGCGTCCCTCTCGTCCATGGCGGAGAAGCTCAGGCCCTACGGTTTTATTCGCATCCACCGCTCGGTCGTCGTGAATATTTCGGCGGTGGAGGAGATCCAACCTTTACCGACGGGAGAGTACAGGCTGCGTGTAAAAGGCGGGAAGGAATACTTGGTAACGCGTACATACAAAGACAACCTCAGAGATCTGGCTCAACTGTGGGTAGGCTCGGAGCGGCTTTGTGGCTAACCGGCAGCCAGAGGGTCCGGTTCAAAATGAACGATGATATGCCTGCAAGCTCCTGAAAGGGCGAGGCGAAATTGTTGGTCGGGACGGGCAGATTTGAACTGCCGACCCCTCGCACCCCAAGCGAGTGCTCTACCAGGCTGAGCCACGTCCCGACTTGGAAGGATTCCGCCGATTCGACGTCTGTTCTCAGCCAGTCCGTCATCCTCCAGCGGAGGGGTTCAACTGCAATTCTACACTACAGCAAAGCGCGAAACGAACGATCAACCAGCTACTGCAAATCCCGCCAGTTCGCTCCTACACCAATTTCCACCTGCAACGGTACCGCCAGCTCGTGGACTTTTTCCATATACTCTCGAACCAGCGACTGCATGATCTCGAGTTCGTTCTCAGGGACTTCGAACACCAGTTCGTCATGGACCTGCAGCGTCATGCGCGACTTCAAATCCCGGTCGCGGATGGCCTCGTCGATGCGGATCATCGCGATCTTGATCAGGTCGGCGGCGGTCCCTTGGAGCGGCGTATTGACGGCGGTGCGTTCGGCGAATCCACGCTGATTAGCATTCTTGCTGTTGATGTCGGGAATCGGCCGCACCCGCCCGAACAGCGTTCTGACTTTCATCTCGCGCCGGGCTTCTTCCAGCGTTTTGTCGATAAACTTCCGGACGCCTGCGTAGTTTTCGAAATAATTCGTGATGAACTGCTTGGCCTCGCTCGTCTCTATGCCGAGCTGCTGCGACAGTCCAAACGGCGAAAGCCCGTAAACGATGCCGAAGTTGACGACTTTGGCCTGACGGCGGTGATCGGCTGTCACCATCAGTGGAGGCACCCCGAAAACCTGTGAAGCCGTCAAGGTGTGGATGTCGTCGCCGCGCCGGTAAGCCTCAACCAGTAACGGATCGTGCGAGAAGTGCGCGAGCAGGCGCAGTTCAATCTGCGAATAATCCGCGGTCAGAAGAACGTGGCCGGGTTCGGCAACGAATGCCGCTCGGATGCCGCGCCCCAGTTCGGTCCGGATCGGAATATTCTGCAGATTGGGATTCGTCGAAGAAAGCCGTCCGGTCGCGGTGCCAGTTTGGCCGAACGTGGTGTGCACCCGCCCGGTGACTGGGTTGATCAGCACCGGCAGAGCGTCCACATAAGTTGACTTCAGCTTCGTGAGCTGCCGGTAATCGAGCACCATGCGCGCAATCGGATGGGCTTCGGCCAGTTCTTCCAGAACGTCGACGGCGGTTGAGATTGTGCGTCCCTTGCCGTATTTCACCGGCTTGGGGAGGTTCATGCGGTTGAAGAGTACGTCCCCGAGTTGCTTGGGCGAGCCAACATTGAACTCCATCCCCGCCACTTCGTGAATTTCTTTTTCCTTCGATTGAATCTCGCGTTCCAGCTCCGACGACATGCGCGAGAGCGCGCCGGTGTCGATTTTCACCCCCGCGTCTTCCATGCGCGCCAGCACTGGAACCAGCGGAAGATCGATCTCCTCGTAAATCGTTGCCAGGCCGTTTTGCTCGACTTCGTTGCGCAGTTCGCTCGCTAATCTGCCCGTGATGTCGGCCGATTCCGCTACCTGGCCAGAGAGCTTCAGGTTAAAGCGTCGCAGTCCGACATCAGCCAGCCGGTGCGACGAGTAGGTCGGGTCCAGCAGGTAGGAATACAGCATGGGATCATGCCGGACGCCTGCGATCGTGGCGCCAAGAGGAGTCAGCGCGTGGATCGCCGCCTTGTAGTCATGCACCGATTTCGGGACTTCGGCGCTCGCCAGGATCGACCGCACCTTGGTGGAAGCGTCGCTCGAGTCCAGCCGGACGACGGTGGCCGAGCCCTCTGCGGCGGAGATTGCAATCCGCCGTGATGACGTCGTGGCTGGCGTAGTGCTCATCTCCGCAGTTCCGATCAACGAAAGCTGAGCATCCTCTTCCGCTGCTGGCTCCGCCTTTTCCGGCTCATCCGCCACAGGAACTTCTTCGTGTTCGACGGCGACCGCCAACGTTCCAGATTTACTCACTGCCTTCAGAACGCGCTCCACGTCCGCTGCCGATTTTGCTTCTGTGTATTGTGCATCTGAGACTTCGACGACTGGCAGCAGTTCCTTAAGCAACGAAGTGAATTCCAGTTCAGTAAACAGATCCCGCAGAGCGCCAACATCGGGCGCGCCCACTCGCATGGATTCAACGTCCAGTTCCACTGGCACGTTGCAATCGATGGTCGCCATGTTTTTGCTGAACAGGATGATGTCGCGATTGTTCTGCAGCGACTCCCGGTAGGTCTTCTTCTCTACCTCAGAGGCGTGTTCCAGCGCTTGCTCCA
>Ga0307474_10001912_pt1 | contig 15012 bp, 14 predicted proteins | sample atmos_gasesECM1C_2_FD_203312 | JGI IMG/M metagenome (GOLD analysis project Ga0307474, IMG submission 203312) | Hardwood forest soil microbial communities from Morgan-Monroe State Forest, Indiana, United States - atmos_gasesECM1C_05 | ecosystem: Environmental > Terrestrial > Soil > Temperate... | reverse complement strand
ATTCCGGATTCGGAAGATAATTGCCCCCTAGGCCAATTCCCTGATACCGTTTTAGAATTCCCTGTTCCTTAAATTATTTTCCCTGATAATCCGCGTAGGGAATTGCCCGAGAAGTCGCTGCAGGACAGCGGTTTCTTGCAACGGAGTCCGGCCTAAGAGCCCCAAAATAGCAAAATTCCCTGTAAAATTCCCTGATACCAGGGAATTTGCTTGGAGACGGGAGCGATTCAGCACTGCGTCGCCAGCCAGCTTTAGTTCGCACATCTGACAAGAAAAGTCCGCAAATGGAGGCTACCCGTTTATTTTGATACCTCGTCGCCCAAGCGTGGCGCGACGCGAGTCAGGCGCCGCAGATCGCGCGCCAAGCGCCGAACAATGCGGATCAGGGAATATTTCAAAGGTGTCTTTAAGCAACGCAGCGAGCTTTTTGCGAAGAATCGTCTGATAGTCGATATCGAACCGTTAGGTGCGCTGTTGCGCGTTTCCCTCATTTCGCCACTCGACGCCTGTGATGAGCGAATCGACCCTTGCGCCTCGACAAACTGCGGGGCATTGTGACCTCGAACGCCCCAGTCGGAGCAGCATGACGATCCCCTGCCGCGTCTTAATGATCTATCCGAAGTTCGTTCCGAACTCGTTTTGGAACTATACGGAGGCCTGCGAACTCATCGGCGCGAGGTATCCGGCGGCGCCACTCGGCCTGATCACCGTCGCAGCCATGTTGCCGAAGCATTGGGACATCCGTCTCGTCAATCGTAACACCGAGCCCTTGACGGACGCGGACCTCGACTGGGCCGATCTGGTCATGATCGGCGGTATGCTCAATCAGCAGCCTGATGCGATCTACCTGATCGATCTCGCCCACCGGCACGGCAAGCCAGTATGCGTCGGTGGGCCTGACGTCTCCTCCAGTCCGCATCTTTACGCGGACGCCGACTTCCAGGTGATCGGCGAGGCAGAGAAAATCATCGAGCAATTCATCGCAGCCTGGGAAAGCGGCGAGCGCAAAGGCGTATTCGTCGCCGATAAATTCAAGGTCGATGTTACGCTAAGCCCGATGCCCCGCTACGATCTGATCAACTTCGATCACTATCTCTTCATTGGCGTGCAATATTCGCGCGGCTGCCCGTTCACCTGCGAGTTCTGCGATATCATCGAGCTTTATGGTCGGGTGCCGCGCACCAAGACCAACGATCAGATTCTCGCCGAGCTGCAAGCGCTTTACGATCACGGTTATCGCGGGCATGTCGATTTCGTCGACGACAATTTCATCGGCAACAAGAAAAACCTCCGTACCCTACTGCCGCGGCTCAAAGCCTGGCTGGAAGAGCACGACTATCCATTCGAGTTCTCGACCGAAGCCTCGATAAACATCGCGGACGACAGCGAGCTATTGCAGGCAATGAAGGATGCGAATTTTTTCGCGATTTTCGTCGGCATCGAGAGCCCGGATCCGGAAACGCTCGTGCAGATGAAGAAAAAACAGAACACCAGGCGCAACATTGCCGAGTGCATTCACAAGATTTATGGCTACGGCATGTTCGTCACCGCGGGTTTCATCGTCGGGTTCGATAGCGAGAAAGCCTCGATGGGGCAGGCAATGATCGATTTCATCGAGGAGGCGAGCATTCCAGTCTGCATGGTTGGACTACTTTATGCGCTGCCTGGAACACAGCTGACGCGGCGGTTGGCCGCGGAAGGCCGCTTGCACCAAGGTCATGACCTCATGGACGTCGAGCAGGCTGGCGATCAATGCACGCTCGGCTGCAATTTCGATACCAAGCGTCCGCTTCGTGACGTCCTTACCGATTACAAGGCAGTGCTCGGGCACGTGTACAGTCCGGCAGCCTTTGCAGGACGGCTGTCACGGCTCGCCGGCATGCTCGACCGATCCGACCGGCGTCGCGAACTGCCGAATGGGGACGCGCGCACGAAAATTGGCGGCATCGACAGTGTACACAGGATCATGCGGGCCGTGCCGGAGGTCCGCGAGCCGTTCTGGAAGACGTTCGTCGAAGTGGCCAAGACCAATCCTGGCGCGCTGCGCTACGTCGTCATGATGATGGCGCTCTACATGCATCTCGGGCCGTTCTCGAAACGCGTGATCAGTGAGATTGACCGCCGCATCGCCGGGCTGGACGATATGCCGCCGGTGAGGGCCCCGGCCACGGCGCTTGAGCGGGCGCTACCGCCAGCGACGGTGTAGCCACAGCCACTGATCGGGATATTCGCGGATCCAGTTCTCGATCACCGACGTGACCGCCTGCACCGTTCCCTGAATGTCGATCTGCCCGGCGGCATCTAGGACCGGCTTCACTTCTTCGGACAACTCGCCACGAAAGCGGTGCGGCCGAACAGGCTGGCCGTCCTGATCGGATCGAAATAGCGGGCGTACGCAGTATTCCGATCGTCAACGCGCCTACCGCGGCCTGGCCCAGGGGCTTAATCAAATCGCGAAATCGGGCCGTGGTGCGAACCGACAGACATTGCAACTGTCGGCTTTCCATGTATTTGAACGCGCATCGATATACCACCGATGCGCGAGGCGAGCAAATGCACCAAATGGTTGTGCGCGGACAGCCCCACCTAACAGCTGGAATATTCTCGCGGTTGAAACTGTCTCTTAGGGGGTGACCTCCAAGAGGAATGAGCATGTTGCGAAAAATTATTATCGCTCTCGTCACGTCGGCGGCAGTTGGCCTGGACACTCTTTCGGGGCGTATAGGGGGATGGTGGCATTATCTGCGTAGACGACGCCGATCAAGACGTACCCGTGCGCAATTCGAACGACGGTACGCGCGACTACCCCAGGAGCATGTGCAGAATTGCGATTCGGCTTTTGACACTTGCCACATACGTGAGGGCGCTGGTGGCGGTTCCCACGGTCACACCGGCCAAGGCACTCGCTCGACTTGAGATAATTTACGCAGAGACGAGTCGCGACTCACTTTCGCAAGGCGTGATAACTCAGCTCTCCCGGATCGGTGAGATCTGGAACCTTCCAGCCGTCGAGGTCATATTCGGCCATGCAGTCTTCGGCAAAGCCCTTGAATCTGTCGGCGTTTCCGGAGGCCAGTGCCCCCCAATAGTTGAACAGCCGGATCTGTTCGGTGGCGCCGCCGTAGTTGATCTCATAAAGTTCGTGGCGACCGCCAAACTCCGTGCCGAGACTGTCCCACAACAGTTTCATCAGCTTCACGCGTTCTTCGGCCTTGTAGCCGTTGGAGCCGCGCATGTACTGATCGATGTAGGGTCTGATCTCGGGGTTCTTGAAGTCACGGGCATGACTGTTGAGATAGATCAGGCCGGAGGCGACGATCTGCTCGATCAGATATTTGATCTTGGTATAGGCAATGGTCGAGAGCACCTGGTAGGCGTTACCGGGATCAGCGTTGGGTTGAACATAGTCGCCGATCCAAGGCTTGGGATCGCGCACCATCGCGTCGCTCAGCCCCCAAAACAGATTGCGCCACGCGATGATCTCGCCAATGTTCACCTGTACGCCGCGAAAATCCTTGCTGCCCATGGCCTCGACGGCTTTGAGCAACAGACCGGTGATGAAGTCGAGCTTGACCGCAAGTCGCGTGCAGCCGTGCACGACGAAGCGCGACAAAAACCCGGTGCGCGGGAAGAAGTTATTGGCCTTCTCGATATCGGCATAAACGAAGACGTTCTCCCAAGGCACCAGCACCTTGTCGAGGATAAACACAGCGTCGTTCTCGTCGATGCGGCTTGAAAGCGGGTAATCGAACGGACTGCCCATAGCGGTCGACGTCATCTCATACGACGTGCGGCAAAGGAACTTCACGCCTTTCGCGTTGGTCGGGATCATGAAGACGACAGCGAATCTCTTGTCCTGCAGCGGCAGCTGGCCGTGGTGCGCCACGAAGGTGTAGTTGGTCAGCACCGAGCCGGTGGCGACCACCTTGGCGCCGGACACGATGATGCCGGCATCGGTTTCCTTCTCGACATGGCAGCAGACGTCTGCGACTTCATTCGGCGGGCGATCGCGGTCGACCGGCGGGTGGATGATCGCGTGGTTGATGAACGGCACGCGCTCCTGACTGAACTTGTACCAACGCTTGGCGTTGTCCTGGTACGGCTCGTAGAAATCGGAATTCGCGCCAAGCGTAGCGAGAAATGCGGCCTTGTAGTCGGGGGCGCGTCCCATCCAGCCGTAGGTGATCTTCGCCCATTCGGCGATAGCGCTGCGGCCGGCGATCAAATCATCCATGGTTTTCGGCGCCTTGAAGAAGGCGTGGGTCTTACCGCCGTTGCCGGTATCGGTCGCCAGCAGGATTTTGTCCTTGCGCTTCTCGTCATGAAGCGCGTCGTAGAGCCGGGCGACCATGCGCGCTGTGTTGCGAAACGCCGGATTCGTAGTGACATCTTTGACGCGCTCGCCATAGATGTAGACCGTGCGATCGTCGCGCAGTGACTCCAGATATTCTTGGCCGGTTTGCGGACGTGTGACTTTGACGTTGCCTGTGTGCTCCGGTGGAATTCTCAGTGCGGCCTCGTTCTGCGCGTTCCCTGCCATTTGGGTATCTCCCTCAGATGTTCGATTATCGAACTAGTGTCCGTATTTCGAACTTGAAGGCGACGATACGGCTGGTCTCCTCGGATGGCAAGAGATCCGGATGGCATGAGACGGGCGATGCGTCAGACGGTCGTCGACGAGACCTGGTCGGAGATGCGGTTCAATTCCGGGAGGAACACCTTCCGCATTTCATTGCGGGTCGTGCGGGTCGAGTGGGTCGACAAATTGATCGCGCCGATGGCTTGTCCGGTACGGTCGAAAACCGGCACGGCCAACGCGCGAAGGCCGCGCTCGAGTTCTTCATCGACGATGGAAAATCTCTGTTCGTGGTCGGCACCAATGCGGTCGAACAGCGCCTGCAGGTCGGTGATGGTTTGCGGGGTGTAGGCCTCGATACGTTGTGACTTCAGCCGCCGCCAGATTTCTGCTTCATCGAGATAGCCGAACAGGATTCGTCCTAATGCCGTGTGCAGGGCGGGAAGCCTGCTGCCGACCGATAGCGCTGCGGACATGATTCGCCGCGCCGGCACGCGCGCGACATAGACGATGTCGTTGCCTTGCAGGATCGCGGCTGAGCACGATTCGCCAAGACGCTCGCTCAGCTCTCGCATCAGCGGCAACGCGCGATCGATCCAGCTCTGCGTCGACAGATAGGCGAAACCGAAGTCCAGAATCCTTGAAGAAGGCGAGAACGTTCGGCCATCCTGCTTGACATAGCCCAGCATGGAAAGGGTGCGCAGCACGCGGCGAGCGGTCGCCCGCGACAGCTCGGCAACCTGGGCCGCTTCGGACAGGGTCATGGTCGGACGCTGCCGGCCAAAGGCCGCAAGCACCGCGAGGCCCTTGGCTAGCGTCGTCATGAATTCCTTGTCGGGATCGCCTTTACGTTGCATCGGTAGTTGCATCCCGTCACGGGCTGTTGACTCCATCTGACCTCTGACAGAGACTGCCCGACTAACGAACGTTGGTTCGAATATCGAACGCCGGCGCGAGTGTCAAACGATCCGCAACGCGGAACCGGCGCATCCCAAAGGGAGGACGTCGCAGATGACCTGCCAAAGCAATCGCCCATCGATCGACCGCCGCTCGTTGCTGAAATACTCGGCCGCGACCGGTGCCATGCTTTCGATGGGGGTTCATGCACCCGCGATCGCGCAGACGCGTGCAATCAAACTTGGCTACGTCAGCCCACAAACCGGACCGCTTGCCGCGTTCGCCGAAGCCGACAATTTCATTCTCGCCAATTTCAAGGAGGCGTCCAAGGCAGGACTCAAGATCGGCAACGCGACCGTACCGGTCGAGATCGTCGTGAAGGACAGCCAGTCCAACCCGAACCGCGCCGCCGAGGTCGCAAAGGATCTCATCGTCCAGGACAAGATCGATCTGATGCTGGTCGCATCGACGCCCGAAACGACAAATCCAGTCTCGACGCAATGCGAGATAGAGGAGGTGGCGTGCATCTCCACGATGGCGCCGTGGCAACCCTGGTTCATCGGCCGTCAAGCCAATCCCGCCGGCGGGCCGCCTGCATGGAAGGGTTTCAACTACACCTATCATTTCTTCTGGGGCCTCGAGGACGTTATCGCCGTTTTCACCAACATGTGGAGCCAGGTCCCGACCAACAAATCCGTCGGCGGACTATTTCCGAACGATGGCGACGGCAACGCCTGGGGCGACAAGGTGGTCGGCTTCCCGCCGGTTCTCGAAAAGGGCGGCTACAAGCTCACCGATCCCGGCCGCTACCAGAATCTCACGGACGACTTCTCCGCCCAGATTGGCGCGTTCAAGTCGGCCAATTGCGAGATCATTACCGGCGTGGTGCTGCCACCGGATTTCACGACATTCTGGAAACAGGCTTTGCAGCAGGGCTTCAAGCCGAAGGTCGCATCGATCGGCAAGGCCATTCTCTTCCCGGTGGCTGTCGAGGCCCTCGGCAAGGACGGTCACAATCTGTCTTCCGAGGTTTGGTGGTCGCCGAACCATCCCTACAAGTCATCGGTCAACGGCATGAGCGCCAGGGATCTCGCAAGCGCCTATGAACGCGCAACCAGGAAGCAATGGACGCAGCCGATCGGCTTCGTCCATGCGCTGCTCGAAGTCGCCGTCGACGTACTAAAGCGTTCTCCGGACCGTGACTCCAAGGCCCTAGTCGCGACCATCGCCGCGACCAATCTCGACACGGTTGTCGGCAAGGTGCAGTGGAATGGGGCGAACCTCCCGCCGTTCGCGACGAAGAATGTCACCAAAACGCCGCTTGTCGGCGGCCAATGGCGGTTCAGGGACGGCAAGTATGACATTGTCATCACCGATAACCGGACGGCGCCCGCGATCTCGGTAGGTGGCAAGATGGAGGCTATCACCTGATCAAGCTGCGCGTTGACGTCCCATGCTGCTGGAAGTCGCCGGCCTCAGGAAAAGCTTCGGCTCAATCATTGTCGCCGAAAATCTCGATCTTGCGATCGCATCGGGCGAGGCCGTAGGCATCATCGGGCCGAACGGCGCTGGCAAGACCACGCTCTTCAATCTGATCGCTGGCGGTCTGTCGCCAAACGGCGGGAACATCCGGTTCGATGGGTGCGAGTTGGCGCGCACGCCACCGCAAGCTCGATGTCGGGCAGGAATCGCGCGTACGCACCAGATCCCGGCGCCGTTCGAGAATCTCAGCGTGTTCGAGAACCTCCTGGTCGGGGCAGTGTGCAGCCGCCATAAGACCGAGCAGGAGGTCACGCAATCCTGTGGCGAAATCCTCGAACGGTTAGGCCTGTTGAAGCGTGCAAACACGCCTGCGGGCTCTCTGACACTGCTCGAACGCAAGCGGCTCGAATTAGCCCGCGCGCTTGCAACGGCGCCGCGGCTTCTCCTGCTCGACGAGATAGCCGGCGGCTTGACCGAGGGCGAATGTGCCGAACTCGTCGTCGCCATCCGCGAGGTCCGCCGGACCGGTGTCGCGATCCTGTGGATCGAACATGTCGTGCACGCCTTGCTCGCTGTGGTCGATCGCCTGGTCGTGCTCAATTTTGGGCGGAAGATCGCGGAGGGATCGCCAGAGGAGGTCATGCGACTGCCTGAGGTGCACCAGATCTATATCGGCATCGAGGTGTGAGCCATGCCGCTTCTGGAAACCCGCAAGCTCACGGCCTTCTACGGCGATTTCCAGGCGCTCTTCGGCATAGATACGACTTTGGATATCGGCGAGACCATCGCCATCATCGGCGCGAACGGGGCAGGGAAGTCCACGTTTCTCAAGTCGATCGCAGGCCTTATCAGGCGGCCTGCGGACAGCGTACTCTTTAACGGCGAGCCGATTGGCTCGCAAAATGCAGCCGACATCGTCAAGCTCGGCGTTGCCCTTGTGCCCGAAGGGCGACGGCTATTTCCCTCGCTTACCGTGGAAGAGAACCTGATGATCGGCGGCTATGGCCGCAAGAAACCAGGGCCATGGTCGCTCGACCGCGTCTACTCGCTGTTCCCGGTCCTGAAGCACCGGCGATCCTCCAGCACGCCAGTCCTGTCAGGCGGGCAGCAGCAGATGGTCGCCATCGGGCGTGCGCTGATGTCCAATCCCTGCGTCCTTCTGTGCGACGAGATCAGCCTCGGGCTCGCACCGATCATCATCGCAGACATCTACGCCGCGCTTCCACAGATCAAGGCCGAGGGTACCAGTGTCGTGCTGGTCGAACAGGATATCGTTCAGGCGATGAAGGTCGCCGACCGCGTCTACTGCTTCCAGGAGGGCCGTCTTTCGCTCTCTGGCCGTCCGCGCGATCTGACGCGCGATCAGATTCACCGTGCTTATTTTGGCTCCTTGAAATGACGGATTGGCTCAACGCGCTTGTTCAAGGCGTCCTGTTGGGGGGACTCTACGCATTGTTCGCGGCCGGACTTTCGCTCATCTTCGGCGTGATGCGGCTGGTCAATCTGGCTCATGGCGACCTCATTGTGCTCGCCGCCTTTGTCATTCTTTTCATTGCTGCCAAGCTCGGTCTGGATCCCTTCGTCGCCGTGATAGTTGCGCTTCCGTTGATGTTCGTCGCCGGCCTTGCGCTGCAGCACGTGCTGCTGAACCGCACGCTTGGCCGTGACCTGCTGCCGCCGCTTTTGGTCACCTTTGGCCTCTCGATCATCATTCAGAACGGGCTCCTTGAGATTTTCTCAGCCGATAGCCAGCGCTTGCGCTCCGGCGCGATAGAGACGGCGTCGTTGGCGCTCGGTGGCGGCGTCGCGGTCGGCGTCGTGCCTGTGCTGACGCTGTTGTCCGCGATTTGCGCAATCGTGTTTCTCAATCTCGTTTTCTATCACACGCCACTCGGCCGTGCCTTCCGCGCGACGTCGGATGATCTCGAAGTAGCCCAGCTCATGGGCATCGACCATCGCCGCACCTTTGCAATCGCCATGGGCCTCGCCTTTGTCATGATTGTGATCGCGGCGCTTTATCTCGGATTACGGGCAAATTTTGATCCCAGCATCGGTCCCGCCCGGTTGCTCTATGCCTTCGAGGCCGTAATCATCGGCGGTCTCGGCAGTTTCTGGGGGACGTTGGCCGGGGGCATCGTTCTCGGCCTCGCCCAGACCATCGGAGCTCAGTTCGATCCGGAATGGCAGATCCTTTCTGGCCATCTTGCCTTTCTTGCGGTGCTGGCGCTTAGGCCGCGCGGCCTGTTTCCTCGTGCGCTCGATTGAGCAGGTGAATGATGGATGATGGAGCAGTTCAGCCCGCGCAGACGTTCCGCATCGAGACAGCGCGACGCGCGTCGCATGCTTTTTGGGCTGCCGCCGTCGGCGTGCTGCTCGCACTGGTGTTGCTGCCAGCCTTCGCCGGCCGCAACATCATTCAGGATTTGATCTTCCTGTTCTACATGCTTGCGCTGGCGCAATGCTGGAACCTGCTGGCGGGCTATGCTGGCCTCATCTCCGTGGGCCAGCAGGCCTTTGTCGGGTTTGGCGGCTATCTTCTGTTCGCACTCACGCTTCTTGGGGGCATCAACCCGTTGCTCGCCATTCCGATCGCGGGCTTTTTATCCGCGCTATTTGCGTTGCCGACGGCATTGATCGTATTCCGCCTGCGCGGCGCTTATTTTGCGATCGGCACCTGGGTCGTGGCGGAGGTTTATCGGCTGGTTTTCGCCCAGTTCAAGTCGCTGGGGGGCGGCACCGGGACGTCTCTCTCGCCTTCGGTCACGTCGGCCGTGCCGGGCATTGAGTGGGTCAGGACATTGCTCGACGTCCGCACGCCGGTGGCTCGAGATATCATCTCCTATTGGGCGGCGCTTGCACTGATGATAGGCACGATCGTCTTCGTTTATCTCGTGCTTCGGTCGCGCCGCGGCCTTGCACTTGGCGCGATACGCGATCACGAAGCCGCGGCCGCAGGTCTCGGCGTCGATATCTATCGCACCAGGCTCGCTGTCTATATTGCGTCAGCCGCCGTGACCGGCATGGTCGGCGCGCTCATTTATCTGCAGAAGGCGCGCATTTCGCCCGACGCCGCCTTCTCGGTACTCGACTGGACCGCCTATGTGATTTTCATTGTCGTCATCGGCGGCATCGGAACGATGGAGGGTCCGGTCATTGGCGCTGTCATCTTCTATTTAATGCAGCGCTATCTCGCCGACTTCGGTGCCTGGTATCTCATCCTCCTTGGCACTCTTGGAATTGTTATTATGCTCTTTGCGCCGAGGGGTCTGTGGGGGCTCATTGCCGAACGCTACGATCTGACGCTTCTTCCAATACGTCGCGTGCTCGTCGCTACCCCCAACAAATCGCAATCTAAAAATTGATTGCACGCGTGGGACCGGCGGCTGACGCCGCTCCACCTTCGTAACGGGAACCACCATCGGCAAGCCAGGTTTCCTTGGCGAGCCGCCGCTCCAATGGACGCCTCATGGTATTTAATGCCTGATGCTGGTGTCAGGGGCGGTCAATGGGAGGACCCTGCACATGCGTCAGGGCCGCGAGTTCAAAGTCGGGGATCACGTGAGCTGGAATTCCGAGGCCGGGAGGGTCCGCGGCCGAATCGTGCGCGTACACACCAGCGACGTGAACTACAAGGGCTACGTCCATCATGCGAGCCGCGAGGATCCGCAATACGAGATCAAGAGCGACAAGACGGAGCACGTAGCCCTGCACAAGGGGCGGACGCTGCGACGCCTGTCGTGGTAATCGGCGGTCTCGTTCTTCGGACCGCCGCGAGGTTGGAGCAGGGGGAGGAGCGAATGGCGGCCGCATTCCACACTATCGGCCACGGCACGCGGCAGCTACACGACTTCATCGAACTCGTAAAAAGCGTCGCGGTCACGCTGATCGTCGACGTCCGCACGGTGCCGCGCTCGCGCACCAATCCGCAATATAACCATGAAGTCCTGCCGCAATCGCTCGAGCCGTTCGGAATCGGCTACGAGCACATCGCTTCGCTCGGGGGGTTGCGTGGGCGCGCGCGCGAGGTGCCGCGCGAACTCAACGCGTTCTGGGAAAACGACAGTTTTCATAACTATGCCGACTACGCCCTCAGCGATGATTTTCGTGACGGGCTCGCGCATTTGCGCCAGCTCGGGCATGCGCGGCGCTGCGCGATCATGTGCGCGGAAACCGTGTGGTGGCGCTGTCACCGACGCATCATCACCGACCACCTGCTGGCGGCAGGGGAGGAGGTGTTTCACATTCTCGGACCCGACCATGTAGAAGAAGCGCACATCACCGCCGCGGCGCGAGTGCAAGCCGACGGTCACCTGGTCTACGCAGCCGAGCAGCCAGCACAGCGCGACATGTTCGAATGATGGAAGCCAGCGTTTGCGCAAAACGATCGCAAGGATGATTTCGTCATCTTTGGAAATGGCGTCGCGGGCCAAGCAACGAAGGACCGCGCCATCAAGACCAATCCCCTCGACGAGGCCGAGTTGACGTCCTTTCCGCAATCGCCCGCTCTACTTCTGTCGCAAGAACTCTAAAGTGCTCCGAAAATCTTTTGAAAAGATCGCGTTCTGCCCTGTCCGTTGTCAAATCCCGGATCAGTTCGCAATCGGCGACTTGTGTTTGGAGTTGCTCAAGGTGGGTTTGCATGTCTTCGAGATCGAAATCAGGGCAAGCATTTTTCGCTGCCGCGATCTCAGGAGCCAACTGGTCCGAACGGTATGCCATACGATGGTTGTTCATGTTGGTGAACATAGCTTTCCATCGTGAAGGCGACTTAACAGATATTGGACGATTTCGCGGCAGGTGGAACTCGCTGTGAGACGGCGATAACTCAGCTTTTGGTACTGGCGGTACTCCGAGCTTCCGACGCGAGTACCTGCGAACGAAACTCCTCGGGTTCCTCCGTCCAATCAGCGCCGAGTGGTAAATTCCTCTCCGGTTCGCCGGTGCTCCCAGTTCGCGCGCTCCAGTTCGGGCCGGTCGAACTCTGCGTCGGGATAACCGAGGCAGAGGTAGCCGATGAGCTTCCAGGATTGCGGTACCGCAAGTATCTCGCCGACATGCACCGGATCCAGGATCGATACCCAGCCGAGGCCTATTCCCGCGGCGCGCGCGGCGAGCCACATCGAGCAGATCGCCGCGACAACCGAATATTCGGTCGTTTCCGGCATCGTCATGCGGCCAAGGCCGTGACCTATTTCGCTCGATTTATCCGCGAATACCGCCAGGTGACCAGGCGCCTCTTCGAGCCCGGCGAGCTTGAGCTTGGCGTAGTGCGCCGCTCGTTCGCCTGAATAAGAATGCAACGCTTTCTCATTGCAGGCCTTGAAATTCTCGATGACGGCTCGCCGTCTCGCCTGATCCTCGACGATGACGAAACGCCAGGGCTGGCTCAATCCGACGGAAGGCGAAAGGCAGGCGATCCCGATCAGGTGCTCCATCGCGCCGTTCGGGAGCGGGTCGGGACGGAAGCGCCTCACATCGCGACGCCACATGAAAAGCTCATGCAGCTGTCGCCGAAAGACTTCGTCGAATGACACCGTCACGGTTACGGCTCCGTGTCGAGAAGAGCTGCCGCCATCAGTACAATCGTGATTTCGCCAATTTGCTCCATCGCTCCGAGTATGTCGCCTGTTTGTCCTGCGACTTGGCTGATGGCGAGCCAACCTATGATCAGTCCGGCGAGTACCAACAAGATCACTCCGATGACCGCCGCGCCCGGACCGAGACCGAAAACCAGGCAAAGCATCCCCAGACCAACAGCGATGATCGCGCTTTGCCCTGATGGCTGTCCGGCTGCCGCCGAAAGCCCGTCCGATCGCGCCGGCGGGACCAGCCACATGAACATTGGCAACGCGGCGCGGGCCGCCGCATGCGATACCGAAAGAGCTGCCGCAACCGACCCCGGCGTGCCGATCGCCGCCAGCGCGCTCCATCGCAGCGCGAGCGATATGACAAGTGCGCAGGCGCCGTAAGTGCCGATCCGGCTGTCCCGCATAATATCGAGCTTGCGATCGGGCGTCCTGCCTCCGCCGAGCCCGTCGGCGGTATCGGCGAGGCCGTCCTCATGGATTGCACCGGTGATGAGTACGGTTGCCGCCACCGCGAGCATCGCGGCCGGGCTGGCCGTCAAGCCGGTCATGCGCGCGAGGGAATAGATCGCCGCGCCGGCGAGGCCTACGACAAGCCCCGCCACCGGCAGGGCCCAGCTCGCGTGCGCGATCTCACCATCATTGACCGGCGCTTGCGGGCCGACGGGAAGGATCGTGGAGAGCGCGACGGCAATCCGGATGTCCGTCACGATCTTTCCGAGAAATTCGAAATGGTTCATCTAAGTCAGACCTTCGAACCGCCATCCCGTTCGCCGAATATCATGAGTCCGCCGCAAGCAACCTACTTCAGCTTCATCGGCAATCCCGCCACCACAAACTCTACTTCATTCGCAACGCCCGCAATCGCCTGATTCATGTAACCTGCCGCATCGCGAAACTCACGCGCCAGCGCGTTGTCGGGCACAATGCCAAGCCCGACCTCGTTCGTGACCAGGACAACGGGGCTGCGTTGGCTGCTCAGCGCGGAAGAGAGATACGCAACTTCGTCCATCCAGTTGCGTTTGGAATGAAACATGTTGGACAACCAAAGCGTAAGACAATCGATCAACCTGGCGCCGCCGCCATCGGTTTCGTTCAGCGTCTGCGCAAGATCAAGCGGCGCCTCCCGTTCGATCCAGGTGTTTCCCCGTCGCGCGCGATGTCTGGCAATGCGCTCCGCCATCTCGGCATCGAGCGCCTCGGCCGTGGCAATATAGACGGGCCGCCCGGGAAACGCGCAGGCGCGGGCTTCGGCGCGCTGGCTTTTTCCCGATCGGGCTCCTCCTGTTATCAAGACAATGGGCATGACCTTCTCCGTGGGGCCAGCACTAACCACCAATCAGCGGTAAAAACAAAGCCGAAATCCAGCCGATTGGGCTTGCGCCCGGCCGATGTCTTCGCGCATCAGGGGCGAGCGGACGCGGGAGGCGTGTTTGGGATTTGCAGGAGCCATGGCGGTGGCGATGATGGTGGATGCCGCGCTCGGTTGGCCGCAGCGGCTGTTCGTCCTCATCGGTCACCCCGTTACCTGGCTCGGCAAGCTGATTGATGCCCTGGATGCAGGCTGGAATCGGAGTTCCGACCCGTCTGCGTTCCGGCGCGCAGCAGGCGTCGCGGTTGCGCTTCTCGTCATTGCGCTGGCGGTGGCTGTCGGTTGGACGATACAGGCGCTGCTCGTACCGGCATGGAGCCGCATCGTCCTTGTCGGGATCCTGGCATGGCCGTTGGTCGCGCTGCGCTCGCTCCATGATCACGTGGCCGCCGTAGCATGTGCCTTGCGCTCCGACGATCTCACGCTCGCGCGCACGGCGATCGGGCAAATCGTGGGCCGCGATCCGGCAAGCCTTGACGAAGCAGGGATTGCGCGAGCGGCCATCGAGAGCCTCGCCGAGAACACCTCCGACGGCGTCGTCGCGCCGGTGTTCTGGGGCGCCTTGTTCGGATTGCCCGGAATTGTCGCCTACAAGGCGGTCAATACGCTGGATTCCATGATCGGCCATCGCACGTCGCGTCACGAGGCGTTCGGCTGGGCGGCAGCTCGCATCGACGACGTTGCGAATTTCGTACCGGCTCGCTTGACCGCTTTGCTCTTTGCGCTCCTCGCGCCGCGGCCATTGGTTGCGATGTCGTGCATGATGCGAGATGCAAGGCGTCACCGCTCGATCAATGCGGGCTGGCCTGAAGCCGCCATGGCCGGCGCGCTTGGCGTACGGCTCAGCGGCTCGCGGATCTATGATGGCGTCGTGGCGGAAGAACCCTGGCTGAACGGCGAAGCGCGCGATCCGCGCGCCGCAGACCTCGGGCAGGGGCTGAAACTTTATCGCCGTGCCATGATGCTGCTCGCTGGGCTGCTTTTGGTCCTGGCCTTTGCGTGAGGGAACGGGAAATGCCCGAGCACGGAGGAAATCTCGAAATAGCGATGCAGCGGTTCGGCGGTCGCGCGCAGGACTGGATCGATCTTTCGACCGGCAT
>Ga0307474_10001911_pt1 | contig 15021 bp, 14 predicted proteins | sample atmos_gasesECM1C_2_FD_203312 | JGI IMG/M metagenome (GOLD analysis project Ga0307474, IMG submission 203312) | Hardwood forest soil microbial communities from Morgan-Monroe State Forest, Indiana, United States - atmos_gasesECM1C_05 | ecosystem: Environmental > Terrestrial > Soil > Temperate... | reverse complement strand
TGCTCCAAGACGGTCAATTTTCAAGGCTGGGTGCCCGAGCCACGGTCAACGTCGATGTTCGCGTGCTGGCGGCTACGAACATGGACGTGAAAGACGCCATGCGATCGGGGCGTTTCCGCGAGGATCTCTATTACCGGCTAAACGTGCTTTCGATTCACGTGCCGCCGCTGCGTGAACGCACGACCGAGATTCCTCTGTTGTTCCGTCATTTTCTGGCGAAGTACAGCGAGAAGTATGCCAAGCCCGCGCCCGATCCTTCGAAGCATTTGCTCGAAGCGGCCCTGCGCTATCCCTGGCCCGGAAATTTGCGCGAATTGGAAAATTTCGTAAAACGTTACGTCATCCTTGAAGACGACGAGGGCAGTTTCCGTGAATTGTTGGAGATGACCGGGCAGCAGCAGCGCACCACTCCACGCGAAGATGCGGCTCCGCCGAAAGAGCAAGGTTTGAAGGCGCTGGTGCGCGGATTGAAAGACGAAGCGGAAATGGAAGCCATCGCCGATGCTCTGGAAAAAACCAACTGGTGCCGCAAGGATGCCGCCAAAATGCTCGGCATTAGTTACAAAGCTTTGCTGTACAAAATGAGGCAATTTAATTTGGATTCGGGACGTGGCGCGCGTTCCGCAGCGGCCAGGGCAGCCAAGGAATTGGCGGCGAAAGAAGCGGCCGCCAAAGAAAGTGCTGACAAAGAAACCGCGCCCGCAATCCGCGGATCGTAGAGGCCGAGCGCTGGAAAGCGGCGAAACGGCGGAGATTTTTTCGCTGCCTCAATTTGAGACATGGCCCTCGAATTGGAATCGCCTGGTTCCATTACTACGGCAAAGAATTGCATAACTAGAGCACATTAGTCGAAATAGCTCTTCCGTTTCTACCGCGGGTTAGTCTAGTATTCGTCTCGAAACGGGCGCGTGCGGCGGCTCTGCGCATGCGATTCGAGCTACACGCTTTCCAGAAGAATCTTTTCAGAACCGTTTGGTGCTGTGTTCAAAGGGGTTGCAAGCCTCTTTTGCGTCGTTTTGCAGATGTGCCGAACCTGGTAACTGGTATTTGGTAGACAGCGACGCGACGGGTAGAGGGCTCAATCCTTTGGAAGAGGGATTGCATTTCCGAAACCTTGGGGATGTGTCGCAATCCAATCTGTTGGGGGAGGAGCGGTGGGGATGACGGAGCGTCGCACGGCACGCCGGTATGACTTGTCACTGCCAGTCAATGTCCGTTTACCAATCAATCGTGAAACCGCGGCTCATAACGGCCAAACGCGCGACATTTCCACCCGCGGCGTTTATTTCATGATGCAGAAAGATCTCGCTCCCGGAACCGAAGTAGATTTCACCCTTACTCTGCCGGCTGAAATTACGCGTGGAGCCGAAGTATTCGTGCGAGCCCACGGACGCGTGGTTCGGGTGGATAAGCAACAAGACGATCAGCACGAATCGATTGGGGTCGCCGCGGTAATCGAGCGCTACGACATTATTAGAGGCGAAGGCACTCCAATCTGACGCGAGAGCACGCTTCCCTAGTACTAGAATTCTGAACTCCTCCCTCCTGTAGCCGGTGACCATCGGCTCCCAACTCTCTATGCCGACGCCCGAACGCGGAACAGCCATTCCCGAAAGTGCCTAGGATTTTCTGATAGCAGAACACGCATCTAGGTCCCGCTGACAACCGATCAGTCCCTTAGCAGAGAGCGTTGGAACTGGCAATCGACTAAAAATAAGGGACATAGAGACTTTACGGACGAAGCTGAGACCCGGTAATTGTTTTCGTTCTTTCATCTCGTTTGGCGTCTTGTTTGCAAAGTTTCTGCTGGGGGCATGGGGAATCGCCTCACTCTATTCCGACGGACATTCATGGCATCTGCAGCCGAAGCGCGACTGGCGCCCGTATCCCATTCGATAGAACTTCCGCCTGACCACGTTTACTTCGGACCGTCCGCTGCCATGCAGGTGGTACGGCAGCGCGTCGACCGCTCGGCGGGATTGAACGTCCCGGTACTGATACTGGGTGAAAGCGGCACGGGAAAGGAAATTCTGGCGCGCTTTATTCACAATCGTTCGCCGTGGCGGAGCGGCCCGTTCGTCAAAGTGAATTGCCCGGCAATTCCCGGGACGCTGATCGAAAGCGAGCTGTTCGGATTTCAGAAAGGCGCCTTCACCGGCGCGATCGCCGCGAAACCGGGCCGGATGGAAATTGCCCAGGGCGGGTCACTGTTCCTGGATGAAATTGCGGAACTGGATTCCAACCTTCAGGCCAAGCTTTTGCACGTACTGCAGGATGGGCACTTCACCCGCATCGGCGATCATGAAGAACGCCGCATGGATGCGCGAGTAATTTGCGCGACAAATCGAGTGCTACGGCAGGAAATCGAAACCGGCGGATTTCGCGCGGATCTCTTCTATCGCATCAACGTCATTACCATTACGCTTCCTTCGCTGCGCGATCGGCGCGACGACATTCCCTATTTGGTTGACTACCTGCGCGGTCAATTTAATCGCCGGTTCAAGCACGACGCGCCACCAGTATCGCGAGAAGCGCTGCAGCTGCTGCAGCAGCGGGACTGGCCAGGCAACATACGAGAGCTGGAAAATTGCATCGCGCGGTATGTGATCCTCGGATCCGAAGAAGCATTTCACTGCGACCAGGATCCTTCGGCGGGCAAGAAGGGCCTGCACATTTCGTACGAATTGAATGAAGAAGGAAATATCCCGCTGAAACGGATCGCTCAGCAGGTCACTCGCCGCATGGAACACGACGTCATTCTCAAGGTATTGCAGGCCAATCAATGGAACCGGCGCAAGACGGCCGAGATATTGAAGATCAGCTATCGCGCTTTGCTTTACAAAGTCCGGCAAGCCGGACTGCCGTCCAAGCGCCCGCAAAGACGAACAGAAATCGAACTCGAAGAGCTCTCCGAAACTCAATCCTAATTTCCGACAGCGTTCCGACCCGGAGCCCTGGGTTGCGGCCAAGGCTTTCATAATCACCGTATTACTACCCGTGTCTCTTTTGAAATCGTTCGCTGCATCTTCCTTGCCCGCGCCCTTCGATTCCGCTAGCCTTAAACTACGATGGCGAAGGCATCCGCAAATTCAAAACTGAAAGTCTGTCTCCTGTCTCCGCATCCGATGGTGCTGGAGGAGTTTCGCCGTCTCCTGGGTGAATCCGGATTTCAAATCGTGGCCAGTCAGCTGGAGTCCATGCTTGCGCCCGATTTGCGAAACCTCGAAGTACCGCGGGTAGCCGTGTACGTGATTGACGCGCACGCGGCGCGCCAGGCGACGGGCGCGTTACTCGGCAACATCCTGGATCACAATCCTGCGGCCCGCTTGCTCGTGGTGGGCGACAATCTGAATGAGTCGGATAGCTATACCCTTTTGCGTCAGGGTGTTAAGGGTATCCTCAACTACAAGGAAGCACGCGAACAGCTCCCCAGAGCGTTGCCCCTCGTGGCCTCAGGCGGGTTTTGGGTTCCGCGCGAAGTCCTATCGCGCTTCGTAGATTCGATCCTGACCACCACCCAGGGCCGTCGATTGCGCGGAGATTCGCCGGCGGAGCTTAGCCGCCGCGAACAGGAAGTGCTAGCTGGACTGCTTGAGAATTTGGCGAACAAGGAAGTCGCCGATCGCCTGCACATTTCCGAACGCACCGTGAAGTTCCACGTGTCTAACCTTCTCGCCAAGTTTGGCGTTCGGCGCCGAGCCGATTTGATTCTGCTTTGCTACCAGCGCCGCAGCGTTGGAACGTAAGTTTCTCCCTTAGATCTTTCCTTTCGGACCGCATTTTCAAAACCCGGCGCACTGCTATAATCGTAGAGTTGTTTCGCGTTTCTTCAGACCAACGTGCCTACGTTCTCGATCGAAAATTTCGGATGCCGCGCCACGGATGCCGACGCCGCGGCGCTGCGCCGCAGTTTGCTCGCCAGCGGGCTCTCTCTTCTTGATGATCACCAACAAGCGGATTTTGTAATTCTCAACTCCTGCACGGTCACGGCCGCGGCGGATTCGCAGGCGCGTGACGCCGTGCGAAAGATTCATCGCACCAATCCGGATGCGAGAATTGTGGTGACCGGCTGTTATGCTCAGCGTGCGCCTGAGGAAATCGCCTCGCTGGACGGCGTCGCCTGGGTGGTAGGGAATTCGCACCAGAGCGAAATTCCGGGACTTCTGCACAATTTTCAGCCGGGACTCTTCGCCGGTTCGCAGCGACAAACGCTTCCAGCCACCGCTGACTTCGTCGCCTTGTCGGAGCTCAACACCGACGCCATGTCGCTCGAACGAGGACCAGCCAAGATCCTCACCGGAGACATTTTTGCGCAGACTTCAATTCAGGTTGCGCCGCAGAATGGAGTATCCGGCGATCGCACGCGCCCCATCTTGAAAATTCAAGATGGATGCAACAACCGTTGCTCCTACTGCGTGATTCCGTTTGTGCGAGGCCGTAGCCGCAGCCTAGCGCCGGATGTCGTGGTTGGAGAGGTGCGCAAACTGGTCCGTGCCGGAGCAAAGGAGATCGTGCTGAGCGGCATCAACTTGGGTGCTTACGGCCGGGATTTCACGCCGCGAACCGCTCTGGTTGACGTAGTTCGGCGCGTTCTGAACGAAACTACTCTCGATCAATTGCGTTTCAGCTCCGTCGAGCCGCAGGATGCTACGGAGGATTTTGTAGATCTGGTGGTTTCTTCCCATCGCATCGCGCGGCATTTCCATATTCCGCTGCAATCTGGCTCCGCCAGAGTGTTGAAGGCCATGCATCGTTGGTATCGGCCGGAACTTTATGCCGAGCGAGTAAATCGAATTCGTCGTGGGTTACCGGATGCCGCGATCGGGGCGGATGTGATCGTGGGCTTTCCCGGAGAAACGGATGATGATTATCGGGCCACCTACAATTTTATTGATGCGCTGCCCTTGACCTACCTTCACGTATTTTCGTTTTCCTCGCGCCCGGGCACCAAGGCCGCTGAATTTGACGCGTCGCCGGTAGCATCGCCGGTCATTCGCGATCGGGCTCGAGCGCTCCGGGCTTTGAGCCAACGCAAAGCCGCGGAATTCAGGGAATCCCAATCAGGTCGTCGGCTGCGAGCGATTACCCTGGCGCGCGGTGGAACAGATTGGACCGAAGCGCTGACGGGCAATTATCTAAAGGTGAGAATTCGAGGACGGCATCCTGCAAATCGCTGGTGCGAGGCGGAGATTTTCTCGGATGAAACGGCAATCGGGGGAGGGCAGATCGAGGGTGTTGAGTTAGCTCTCGAAAATAACTTCAGCGAGGGCCAGATTTCCGCTATGGGTGATCGTTAGCGAAATGTTCTTGACCCCCAGGCCTTCGGCGATCTGCAACGCGACGCCGGCAAGTTGCAGCGTCGGTTTCCCGCTGGGCTGCCGGACGACTTCCAAGTCGCGCCAACGTATTCCGCGCCGCCAGCCGGTACCCAGGGCCTTCATGCCCGCCTCTTTGGCGGCGAAGCGTCCGGCATATCGCTCGAATTTGTTCTTGTGGCTTTCGCAGTAGGCAATTTCGGCAGGAGTGTAGAGGCGCTGCAGAATCGCAGCACCATGCCGCGTTAGCGCGGCTTCAATGCGATCGATTTCAGAAATATCCAGACCGAGTCCGACGATCAAGTCCACCTCGGATACGCGAATGTGTGCAGTGCGCGCGATGGTGATTATACCTAAATGACGCAGGCCTCCACGAAAACCGCAAAAAAGCGCCCAGCAGCCAGAGCTTCGTCCGCCGGAAACAGGACTACGCGCGAATGGAAATCCCGCAGGTCAGGAGCGCTGCACATTCTCGAAGCGCCAGAGTTGTCGCGGCTCAAGTGGCTGGTGCACGGTTTCAGCACCCGACCAGGCGGTTCGAGCCGACTGGAACGCACCGAGCGGGGCGTTAAAACCACCGAGGAAGTCTTAAACCTCGGTTTCAGCGAGTGGGACCAAGCGGAACGTGTTTCCGAAAATCGCCAGACTTTTTTCAGCGCGACAGGTGCGGCGAAAATGCGCCCGGTGTTGCTGCGCCAGACTCACTCCGACATCGTGCACCTGGTTGGCGCTGCCGATTTCCCGCAAGGCAATCACGCTCCACAGGGCGATGCACTGACCACTCGCGAACGTGGGGTTCTGCTTGCGGTACAAACTGCCGACTGCATCCCAATCTTGCTCGCCGACGCGAAAAATCACGCCGTCGCCACGATTCATTCGGGGTGGCGTGGCACGGCGCAACGTATTGCTGAAAAAACTCTGGGCCGCATGCAGATGGAATTTGGCACGCGACCGAAAGACGTAATCGCCGCCATTGGGCCGGGCATCGGGCAGTGCTGTTATGAAGTGGGCCACGAAGTGATCAAGGAATTTGCCGCGAAATTTCCGGCAGCGCGTGACTGGTTTGACGGGCCATTTGACACGCTCGAAAATGGCGACGCCGATTCGAACTGGTTGCCGTGGCTTACCATGCGGCCGCCCGGGCACGCGCCGCCGGCGCCTACGGCTAAACTCGATTTGATCGCGGCCAATCGCTGGATTTTGGCCCAGGCGGGAGTGCCACTGAAAAATATCACCTCGTCGAACTTGTGCACCGCGTGTCGTCCCGATTTGTTTTTCAGCTACCGGCGCGAACGCACCACGGGCCGGTTGATTGCTGCGATTGGAATCAAATAGCTGCGACACAGCAGTACGGGCAAGTTACTGAAACCGGGGCTCTGTCAAACGCCTGAAATTTGGGAAAGACTTGAACCTGCGGACTCCAGAACTGCCAATTGCCCACAGGCCGCCATCACGTCTTGTCCGCGCGAATATCGCACAAACGCCGGAATACCCTTTTCGTTGAGGATGCGACGAAATTCCTCGATCCGTGCCGGGTTCGGTTTCTCGTAAGGCAGGTCCCCAGGATTCCACGGAATCAGATTCACCTTGGCGCGCAGATTCGCGACGAGTTTGGCCAGGCGCGTGGCGTCATCTGGCGCGTCGTTGAATCCGCCGAGCAGCACATATTCAAACGTCAGGTTTTCCCACGGACGCAACGGGTAGCGCGCACAGGCCCCGATCAATTTCTCGATGGGATATTTTCGGTTGATGGGCATGATCGCGTCGCGCTGTTCGTTCGAGGAGGCATTCAGTGAAATCGCCAGTTTTGGGCGTACCTTTTCCAGCGCCAGCCGCTCAATCCCCGGAATGATTCCGCTTGTGGAGAGAGTCGTGTGCTTCGGCGTAATGGCCATGCCGCTTGGATCGAGCAGAATTCGCAGCGCAGCCATCACCGCGTCGAAATTCAGCAGTGGCTCGCCCTGCCCCATCAACACCACGTTCGTTTGAGGCTTCAAATTAGCGCTCTGATCGTCTAACGCTACTAACACCTGACCGACGATTTCTGCCGCGGTCAAATTTCGAATCAGCCCCAGCGTAGCCGTCAGACAGAAATGGCAATCCACCGCGCATCCGGCCTGGGTGGAAATGCAGATGGTCTGACGATTTTCCTCCGGCATGAAAACAGCTTCAATCGTCGCGGCCTTTCCGGCCGGAATACCGCCGCCATTTTTCGAAGCCCCCAGCGCCAAAACGTATCGAACCGCGCCGTCCGACGATTCATATCGTCGTCGAACTTGTGGCAAGCCAATCGTCGATTCACGCGCCAGCCGTTCGCGCAACGCTGCGGGCAGATTGGTCATGGCCGCGACATCGAACCGGCGCTCCGCGTACAACGCGTGGTAAATCTGGCTGCCACGGTACGCGGGCTCACCCAGCGATTGCACGAATTGCCGCAGATCTTCCAGAGATCTGCCCAAGAGGTTAAAAGACTTGTCTGCATCCTGAAGCGACATATTCTTCTGATGATAACATGCGGCCGGCCAACGGATTTTCGAGTGCCCTCCGTTCTCCGGAGGGATATAATGGGGCGTAATTAGCCCTGTCCTGCGTGAGAGGCGCCTCGATGGCTACCATTCCGTCCGTTGAAAATAAATCGCCGATGCAGCTGATGAGTATCGACGAATGGGTCAAGAAGCTCTGCGCCATCCCCGAGAAGGATTTTTCCATTCCGACAGTTTTTGAATTCACGGCGCGTAACGCGATTCAACCCGAAACTCTCCAACCCTACATGTACTACGCGAAAAGCCACTACACGCGGAACCTGATTCACAAATGCGAGCTTTTCGAGGTCCTGGCGATCTGCTGGAATGTCGGCCAGGTCAGCCGGATTCACAATCATCGCGATCAGAACTGCTGGATGGTCACGCCCATCGGCCGCCTGCGCGTGCAGAATTTCCGGGTCGAAAATCGCGACGCCTTACACGGCAACTGCCAGCTGGTTCCGACCGATGCCTATGATATGGACCCCACCCATCCAGCAGTCGTGCAGCCCGAGGAGCCGGTACATCAGGTTTTGAATCTTCCCGAATTTAATCAGCAAGCAGCCAGCGTGCACATCTACTCCTACCCCTACGCCTCCTGCGAAGTTTACTCCCTCGATAAAGGCGCTTACAGCGACGTGCCGCTACACTACTCGAGCGAATACGGAAAACTTTCGCCCGACGAGAAATTGCTCTAGCTTCACGCCGCGCCGTTGTGCATGTGCGGATGGAATACGGATGGAAATAATCGCTCGGCCCATATGACATTTTTTGCTGCACCATGCCACAATGGATGTATCGATGTCCGACCCAAATCATAAAGTTCAGCAAGAAGTTCTACCGAACGGGCTCGTGGTGATCACCGAGCCGATGGAGCACGTCCATTCCGTTTCGGTGGGAATTTGGCTGCGCAATGGTTCGCGGCGCGAGCCGGCCGAGCTGAACGGCATTTCGCATTTCATCGAGCACATGGTGTTCAAGGGCACCACCCGCCGCACCGCTGAAGATATTGCCCGTGAAGTGGATAGCGTGGGCGGCATGCTCGACGCCTTTACCTCCAAGGAAATGGTGTGCTTTAATACCCGCGTGCTCGATGAGCACCTGCCCAAAGCCTTCGATGTTCTGGCGGATATGGTTCTGGACCCGCGTTTCGCCGAAGACGAGATCGACCGCGAAAAGTCGGTGATCCTGGAAGAAATCCGCATGACCCAGGACAATCCGGAAGACCTGGTGCACGAACTGTTCACCCAGAATTTCTGGTCGCCGCATTCACTGGGCAAGCCAATCCTCGGCACTCCTGAAACTGTTTCTTCTTTTTCGCGCGATACGCTGCGCGAATGGTTCACCAATAAATACGCGCCGAACAATATGGTCATCACCGCCGCGGGCCATTTGACCCACGCGCAGCTGGTTGATTTGGTAAGCGAGCGTTTTTCGGAATTGCCTGCGGCACAGCTCGATCCGGCCGAAGGCATACCGCAAGCCGCGCCGCATGTGACGCTGCGCACCAAGCACGAACTCGAGCAGGTGCATTTGTGCCTGGGTGTGCCGGCGTTGCCGATGACCGACAAGCGTCGGTTTGCCGTGGCGGTTTTGAATAATGTTCTGGGCGGAGGAATGTCGTCGCGGCTGTTTCAGAATATTCGCGAGCGGCAAGGCTTGGCCTACGCGATTTTCAGCGAGCTGAGTTCCTATCGCGATGCCGGTGCACTCTCAGTGTACGCCGGAACGTCGCTCGACACGGCCAGCCAGCTGATTCGTTCGGTGCTCGACGAATTCCGCAAGATGCGCGACGAACCACTGGAAGCTGCGGAGTTGCGCCGCGCCAAGGATCATCTGAAAGGCGCCACGCTCCTCGCCCTCGAAGGTTCCGGCCAGCGCATGAACAGCCTGGCGCGCTATCACATGTACTTCAACCGGCATTTCACCGCTCAGGATTTAATCGCGCTGCTCGAAAGCGTGACCATCGAAGACGTCCAGCAGCTCTCCCGCGAATTTTTCCAGCCCGGCCGCATGGCCGCTTCCGTAGTAGGGAATCTCAACGGCTTCAAGCTCACGCAAGAAAATCTGGCCATCTAGCTCGGTTAGAACTTCGGCACAGCAATAGATTGACACCCCCAATCCGATGATCTAATTTCCTCTCCATCAGGTGGAGGGAATCCATGCGCAGGGTCCAATTCGCTGGCGTTGTTTTCGCTATGCTCTCGTGCTCGACGATCGGCAAAGCTCAAAGCGTTCAAGTCAATCAGCAAAATCGGACAATCGAGATTTCTGCGAGCAGTTCGATTGAAATTACGGCCGATCGCGTCACCATTGTCGTGGGGTATCACAACTACGGTCCAACCCACGAAGCCGCATTTGATCAAAATTCTCGCGTAGCGGCCCAGATTTTGAAAGCCTGGAAGGATGCTGGAGTTTCTGAAAAGAAAATCGCGACCAACTCGCTGACCTCCCATCTCACTTCGGAAGATGATCTGAAGGACATGACACTGGCGGAACGGAAAGAAAAGCAATATGAAGTGAATCAATCCTGGAGAATCGAGGAAACCACGGACGTTGCGGAAAAGCTCCTCGATATTGCTGTGGACGCCGGTGCGAATGACGTCAGCGCGCCGGAGTGGGATCTTGCCGACCCGGACGCCGCTGAATCCAAGGCTTATGAGTCTGCTTTGGGGAAGGCGCGTGCCCTCGCGGACCAGATGGCCAAGTCTTTTGGTTCAAAAACTGGTGCCCTGCTCTATGCAAGTAACGAATCGAGACCCAGCCGTTTTGTTACCCTGAATACCGAAGCGGCCACCATTCTTGAGAAAAAAAACTACTCGACCAGACCGGCAACCAAACTTCTGCCTCAGAAAATCGAGAAGAGTGGGTATGTCCGAGCCATCTTCGCGCTCGAATAGCTCCTGGACGATGACGTATCCGCGACTTCGTGTTGACGCGCGTGCCGCAGTTTGCCATTATCCATTGCGGCGCTGCATTCGCTCGAATTTCGCTCGCGCGCCAACACTGGGGAAATCGAATCTCGTTCCGCATATCCATTCTGGCCTCGGGCAGCACGGGCAACTCCACGTTGCTCGAATCGGGGTGCACGACTCTCCTCATCGACGCTGGACTTGGAAAAAAGGAAATGCTGAGGCGGTTTGAGGCGCTGGGCCGCGCGCGTCCCGACCATGTCGACGGCATTTTGGTCACCCATGAGCACAGCGACCATTCAAACGGCCTCGCGCAATTATCTCGCGACTGGAAATGTCCGGCTTACCTGACCGAGCCGACCCATCGCGAAATTCTGAAGATGTACGAACCCGGCCCGAAGGCAAGAATTGAGCGGACTGTTTACATTCGTCCCGGAATCAAGTTCGCTATCGGCGACATTGAAATTACCGCGTTCACTATCCCGCACGACGCGGCTGACCCGGTGGGTTACTGCTTCAGTGCCAACGGCAAGAAAGTCGCGATCGTTACCGACCTGGGCTACATGCCGGAGCTGGTCAAGCATCACCTGCGTGAGTGTGATTTGCTGATTCTCGAATCGAATCACGATTTGGAAATGTTGAAGGTCGGCCCATATCCCTGGTACATCAAGCAGCGGGTGATGAGCCGCACCGGACACCTTTCGAATACGATCGTCAGCGAATTTTTGGCGGATGCGGAAGTGTTCGACGGCCGGGCTCTGCATCTCGTGCTGGCTCACGTTTCGGAGCAGAACAACACTCCTGATCTGGCGCGCATTTGCGCAGAAGAAGCGCTGAACCGCCGCGCCTCCGATTTCCCATTTCGCGGCACGCTACATGTCGCCTCGCAACGCATCCCGCTCGGCCCCTTCGAGCTGTAACGGCAGGGCCTCGACCTCCGCCACTCTTTTTTCAGGTATGATTATCTGCGTGAGTTTCTGCGCTATAGAATCGCCAAAATTCGAGGAGGTAGCTTTGATTTCACGCTATACCCGCCCGGAGATGGGCCGCATTTGGAGCGACGAAAATCGATTCCAAAAGTGGCTCGATGTGGAGCTGGCTGCCACCGAAACACTGGCCGAAGCGGGAATGGTTCCGCGCGAAGCGGCTAAAAAGCTGCGTGAACGCGCGCGCATCGATGTAAAGCGCATCAATGAAATTGAGACCAAAGTTCGGCACGACGTAATCGCCTTCACCGTGGCAGTGCAGGAAACCGTCGGCGATACCGAAGCGGGCCGCTGGTTGCACTACGGACTCACCTCCAACGATGTGGTGGACACCGCACAGGCGCTGCTGATTCGCGAAGCTTCGCACCTGATCGAAAAGAAAATCGAAGCGTTGGGCGAGGTTCTGGAGCGCCGGGCGTGGGAGTTCAAAGACACGCCGGAAATCGGTCGTACGCATGGAATCCACGCGGAGCCAATCACCTTTGGCCTGAAAGTCGCCAACTGGTACGCCGAAAACCGGCGCGACTTGGCACGCTTTCAAGTGGCCGCCCAGCAAATGGCGGTTGGTAAGATCTCCGGAGCAGTAGGGACCTGCACGCACCTCGGACCAGAAATCGAGGAAAAGATTTGCCAGCGCCTCGGTTTGGCCACCGCGCCCATCACTTCGCAGGTAATCGAACGCGATCGACACGCGCAATATCTTTCCACGCTGGCCGTGGTGGCGGCCTCACTCGAACGAATCTGTACCGAAATTCGCCACCTCCAGCGCACCGAAGTGCGCGAGGTGGAAGAACCTTTTGGCGGCGAACAGCGGGGCAGTTCGGCCATGCCGCACAAGCGCAACCCGGTTTCCAGCGAACAGATTTGCGGCCTGGCGCGGGTGGTCCGCGGAAATGCCACGGCGGCCTTCGAAAATATCGCGCTGTGGCACGAGCGCGACATCTCGCACAGTTCGGTCGAGCGCATCATTCTCCCGGACTCTACGACGCTGGTGGACTACATGCTGCACAAGACCACCGAAATCGTGGCCAACATGAGGGTCTTTCCGGAGCGAATGCAACGCAATCTGAATGCGACGCTCGGTTTGGTTTTTTCCGGCCAGTTGCTGCAGGACCTGGTGGAGCACGGCGCTCCGCGCGAGGACGCCTACAAATGGGTGCAAGGTCACGCCCTGGCTGCGTGGGAGTCCGAAACCAGCTTTCGCGATCGGGTGGCCGGCGACGCGAATGTCCGCAAATTCATGGACGAAAAGGCGCTGGCGCATACCTTTGACCTGCACCGTCAGTTACGCGCCGTCGATGCGATTTTCCGGCGGGTCTTCGGATCCAGAACGCCTGAGGCGTAGTCCGTCGAGCGAAAATCTTCAGGCTGCCGCGAGATACACGTACCGCAGAAAAAATAAAATCGTCAGAACCCAAACGACCACACTGATTTCGCGGAATTTGCCGGTCGCGATCTTCACAACCGTGTAGAAAATCACTCCGAAGCTTAAACCCGTCGCAATGCTGAAGGTCAACGGCATGGCCAGCATAACGACAAATGCCGGAAAGCCTTCGGTAAAGTCGGTCCAATCGATGTGCGTCACGGACTGGGTCATCAGCGCTCCAACCAGCACAAGCGCGGGTGCCGTCGCGAACTGCGGAATCGCGGCCGCCACCGGAGAAAAGAACATCGCGGCCAGGAATAACGCGCCAACCAGCATGCTGCTGAGTCCAGTGCGCGCTCCGGCGGCAACTCCCGCCGCGCTCTCGATGTAACTGGTGATCGTCGAAGTTCCGGTCAGCGAACCGACCACGGTTCCTACCGCATCGGCCATCAAAGCGCGCCCTACTCGCGGAATCTTTCCTTCCCGCATCAAGCCAGCTTGTTCGCACACCCCGACGAGTGTGCCAATGTTGTCGAAGAGATCCACGAACAGGAATGCAAATACAATTTCGAAGAAGCCCAAATGTAGCGCGCCGCGGATGTCGAGCTTCATGAGCGTAGCCGTAGGGCGCGGCATGGAGACCAAGCCGGTCGGCCAGTGGGCCAGTTTCAACAAAATCCCGAGCAGCGTAGTGCCGAAGATCCCGAGTAGAATCGCGCCGCTGATTTTACGCGCCATCAAGACCAACGTCAGTACCAGGCCAAAGCAGGCAACTTGAACTTCGTGATCCGAAAAATTGCCCAGGCCCACGAATGTCGCGGGATTAGCCACCACGATTTTCGCATTGCGCAATCCCACGAACGCGATGAACAGGCCAATGCCCACTACCGTGGAATGTTTTAGCGCATCGGGAATTCCGTTGACGATTTGCTCGCGAATGCGGCTGACGGTAAGAACTAAGAAAAGTATGCCGGAAAGAAAAACCGCACCGAGCGCAGTGGGCCACGGCACATGCATGCCCAGGCAGACCGCATACGTGAAATACGCGTTGAGCGACATGCCCGGCGCCAGAGCCAGCGGATAGTTGGCCCACAAGCCCATCACGATGGTCGCGATCGCCGAAGAAATACAGGTGGCGAAGAGGACGCCTTCCGCCGGCATCCCGGATTGCGACAGGATCTGGGGATTCACGACGATGATGTAAGCCATCGTCATGAATGTGGTCAGGCCGCCCAGCATTTCGCGCCGCACCGTGGTTTCGTTCTCGGCGAGGCGGAAATATCTTTGGATGAATCCTGGGGAGCCGGCGGGCGCGCCGTTCATTGGGCGATATTGTACCCGGTTGCTATTGGACGCGCTGGATGTAACGGGCTTCGGAGGTATCGACCTTGATTTTGTCGCCGTTGCCGACGAAAGGCGGCACGTTGACGATCAAACCGGTTTCGAGCTTCGCGGGCTTCATCACCGCGCTGGCCGTCGCTTTCTGGATGCTCTGTTCGGTTTCGACCACGGTCAGATCGACGGTATCGGGAAGCAGCACGCCAATTGGTTTTTCGTCGTAATACTCGATCTTCACCGGCAGGTTTGAAATCAGATAATCTTTGGTGTCGCCGACGATGTCGTCCTGCAGCGCGAGCTGTTCGTAATTCTCGACGTTCATGAAGTGATGGCCGTCGCCATCGCTGTAGAGATATTCGAAGGGAATTTCGTCCACTACCACTTTTTCCAGTGTTTCTTCCGCGCGGAACCGGAAGTCCATCATGTTCCCGTTGCGCAAATTGCGCATTTTGGTCTGCATCGAACCGCGCTTATTGCCGGGCGTGCGGTGGTCCACGCTATAGATGACGCAAAGATCGCCCTCATGCTTGATGATCATTCCGGGGCGCAATTGTGTTGCCTTGATCATTTCCTGCTCCTGAA
>Ga0307474_10001910_pt1 | contig 15021 bp, 9 predicted proteins | sample atmos_gasesECM1C_2_FD_203312 | JGI IMG/M metagenome (GOLD analysis project Ga0307474, IMG submission 203312) | Hardwood forest soil microbial communities from Morgan-Monroe State Forest, Indiana, United States - atmos_gasesECM1C_05 | ecosystem: Environmental > Terrestrial > Soil > Temperate... | reverse complement strand
GGGTATGGACTGGAGGAGGAGCTGGCCGAGGTAGGCAAAGGTGTCGGCGGTTTGGTTGGAGATGCGTTTTTCGGCCAGTGCGGTGAAGACTTTGCCGAGGACGTGGTTTATGTCCGTGACCGTGTTGAGTTTGCCGGAAAGGGAGGCGAACTCGGCGGCCAGCTTTGCGGATTCAAGACGCTGCTGCTCTTCGCGCGCGTGGTGAATGCAGAAAGAAGGATGGCCGTTCTTGCGGAGCATGCGGCAGGCGCGGCCGTCGGTGAATTGGTAAAGACACTTGTTGCTGTCGGCATGGGTAGAGTCTGATTGCATGTGGAAACCTCAAGAGAAGGATTTGCCCGCATTGGGCGGGCAGCCACAGAGACCGGGAAGGCACAGAGGAGCCGGTAACAAGAAAGATTAATGAAGGATGTTGCGGAGGGTGGCTCTGTGCGTGAACGCAGATTCTTACAGGGTGAATGTTACCGCAGGAGGTAGATTGTTGTCAAGTTAATTCTGCAATTAACGCCTCCAAAACGTCTCCGCCGCTTGATTAGTGGGAGATCAGAGGTGGGTTGGGACCGGAGCCGGGCTGGCGCCTGCGCCGGCGGCCATTACGGGTTGCACTAGCTCGATGGCGGTGGAGACGAACTTTTCTGCTGGGCACCGGTTTGGGGTATCGACCCATTGTTTGACGGCGCCGTATATTGCCCAGCTGGCGGTGGCGGCGATCATCTCCTGGGAAATGCGGCGTTCTTCGGGATGACGACGAAATCCTTCCAATAGGATCAAGCGGATCTGATCGATTACGGTGGCTTCGACGAAGGGCTCAAACTGCAGACGGTCCGAGGAATGCGACTTCTGGACCTGGAGCAAGTAGTCACACACGGCCAGGATGATGGCTTGGAATGCGGACGAACAAGTGCCGTCAAAACTGACGTTGCGCTGCTCGAGAAGGTGAAGAAAGGTGAGGCGAATGAGTTCGCCGAGGAGTGCGAACTTATCCGGGTAGTGGGCGTAAAAGGTGGCGCGATTGAGAGTGGCGGCCTCGGTTATATCCTGGACGGTAATGTCGTCGAAACGCTTTTGTTCCAATAGTTTACGCAAAGCGTCGTGCAGAAGATGGCGGGTGCGGCGGACGCGTGGATCCAAGCGGCTACATTGTTCGTGAAGCATGGAATCTCCATACGGAGCATAGCAGATCACCACAGCTGTTGTCTAGCCGACGATAGGGCTATAAGGGCAGATAAGCGACAGCTGTTGCATTCAGTGATGGCTTGTGGTAGCCTGTGTCCGACACTCGATGCTTAAACGTCGAATGATGGATAAGGAGCTTTTGCGATGCCGATATTGCTAAAGATTGATTCCAGCCCGATGGGAGGGAGGTCCATCTCCCGAAAGCTAACCGAAGAATTTGCCAAGACCTGGATTAAGTCGCATCCGAACGGGTCCGTGGTCTCGCGCGACTTGACGACAACGGACATTCCCGTCATCGACGGCGGGTGGGTGGCTGCGGCGTATACGCCCGAGGACGCTCGCACGGCGGAGCAGAAGGAGATCTTGCGAGTTTCGGACCTGCTGATTGCCGAGCTGCAGAAGGCGGATGAGTATGTTGTCGGGGTGCCGATGCACAACTTCAGCATCCCTTCGACGTTGAAGCTGTGGATCGATCAAGTGATGCGAGCGGGCAAGACGTTCGCGTACGGGTCCAACGGCGCGAAGGGATTATTGACCGGCAAGAAGGCGACGCTGCTGATGGCCAGCGGCGGAGTGTATGAACACGGAAGCGCTCTGGCGTCGTTGAACTTCGTGACCCCTTACTTGCTTACGGTGTTCGGATTCATGGGCGTGACGGATGTAAACTTCATTGCCGCCGAGGGAACGAGCAAACTGATGACCGGCAAAGTGGATCATCAAGCCTTCCTGGCACCGTCGCTCGAAAAAGTGCAGGCCCAGGCCAGTCTGTAAGACAAATTCCATGCACAGGAGACGAAGATGAGAATTGCATCGACAATTGCACGATACCTGTTGGGGTTAATTTTTCTGGTATTCGGGCTGAACGGTTTTCTACACTTTATTCCGATGCCTCCGCCCAAAGGGTTGGCAGCGCAATTCGCGGGAGCGATATTCGTATCGCACTACTGGGTGGTGATCTTTGGCATTCAGGTGCTAGGCAGCGTGCTGCTGTTGGTGAATCGATTCGTGGTGCTGGCCCTGGTGGTGCTGGGAGCGGTGATCGTGAACATCTTTTTCTTTCACGCGCTGATGGCCCCGGAGGGGCTGCCGCTGGCGATTATCGTGGTCGTGCTGTGGGTGATATTGGCAGTGCGCTACAAGCAATATCTGGCGCCAATCTTCACGCCAAATGCAGCGTAAATAGGGACGAAGGCGAGCGCGCTGGCCCGCGCAATTCTGTTGGTAACTGCTGAGCTCTAGTCTGGGTTCTGCCCAAGGCTCAGGCGAAAGGGGTTGCCGGCTAGTGCTGCGATGGCGTACCAGCCGGTGGCCCCTATGTGCAAGAAGCGTTTGTAGGAGAAGCCGAAGCCGGTATTGAGTTCGCTGGTGGCGGCGATCACGCCGAGGCCGTCTGGAATGGTCTGGGCAGGTTTGCCGAGGCCGATGATGGGCTGGCCACCGCCCACATGCTGGCCCTTGCCGAGGTTCTTCTGGGCGACGCGAATGTTGTCGAGCAGGATTCGCGCGGTGTTTACATCCCCGTCAAAACCATCAATGTCGCGGTCCGGCGGCAAACGCCGGGAGAGCAAAGCGGCGGCCAAGTGACCGGTGCCCTCGAGCCAGACGGCACTAGGACTGGGCTGATTGGAGAAGGGGTCCGATGGGGCAATGAAGCAAGGGCTTTCCGCGCCTTCGTTTTCCGCGAGCGGAGGATGCATGCTCTGGGAAGCGAAGGTAACGCCGGAGACGCGAATGTTGCCGGTGAGATTGTTGTTGTTCAGGGCGGGAATCAAGTCGCTGTTGTAGGCCTGGGGCGTGTCGGTGACGGCGAGATTGGTCTTACAGAAGTCGATGGAGGAGGCGTGGTTAGCATTGAGAAACGCCTGGAAGGACCAATCCTGCACGTCCTCGGGAATGTTGGATTGATTGATGGTGGCTCCGTCGGTGCCAGTGCCCGTAAAGAAAAATCCGCCGGCGGCATTGAACATGGCGTCGACAAAAACACGGGCGTGTTCGGCGCGTGCGGTCCAAGTGGCGGAATCTCCGGTCAAGCGGGCGAGCATGGTGAAGAACGCAAAAGTGTCAATATTGTGTTCGGTGGACTTCACCTGGTTGGAGCCGAGGGTGAAATTGTAGCCGCCGGCGCCGCGGGTATCGAAGGTGTTGTCAAAGATCCAATTCCCTAGCCGGACGGCGCCATCGAGGTAAGCAGCAATTCGCGTGCGATTGGCGAGTTGCGCGAGGGCCATTCCGGTCCAGGCCATGTCACCGGTGGCGCTGCCGAGGAAGAAAAACGGAAATCCGGAAGGAATGATGAAAGCTCCGTTGGCGTCGGCATGATCGACGAAATAGGCCTGGCGGACGCGGCCATCCGCGGCGGCATCCGTTTGCTGGGCGTAGAGCAAGCCGTCACCGAGGATTTTGGCGCGCGATAGATCCTGACCTTGTGAGCGGAGCAGCCGGGCCATGATTTCCACGGCATTGTCGTAAACGAACGCGGTGCTTTCCAATCCAATTTCATCGGCATAGCTTTGCGAAAGGCGAATCGTGGAGCCTTGGGCATAGGCATCCATCATGGTGTCGAGAAACGCATAGGCGTTTTGCAGAGAGGCTTGGAATTTTTCCGATAGGGGCGACGCGGAATCTGGCTCTTGCTGCGGCCCGGCTAACGATGCTCCAGGAAAAGTTGCTACACCGGCTGCGGCCGCGGCTGCCGCACCTGCCTGGAAAAGCTTGCGTCTTGAAAATAAGGTGGAATTCATTGGTACCTTCCTGTTGTCTTAGGCGGCGCCGGCGCTTGGCGGGGAGGGAGGCGAGGGCGCGCCCCGTGGATGAAAGCGGAGCAGATTATTGTGTTCGGGACGTGGGTTGTCAACGCTAGAGTTGTCTCGGGATTGTCAGGGCCTGTCTTAGCCGGAGCTCAAACGCCTCCGCGCTGATGCCGCAAACATCGAGGCGAAGAAAAGATTTAACACAGAGGGCACAGAGTTCGGAGCACGGAGGTCACGGAGAGAGCTCGACAATTTGCGGGAGGATGGGGTGATGTTGACGCTGTGAAAGCGGCAGCTACGCTGCCGCACTCCATAACTTCGCGCAACCAGGAGTGGCTGTGCTACTTGCGGTTACTGCTTGGGGTCGGATAGGGGTAGGGCGGCTTGGATGGGGGCTTGGCCTAGCATGCCGCCTAGCGTGTCTCGGGCTTTTTCGAAGCGCTTGTCTGCTTCGGCGTAACTTTGCTGCGCGTTTTTGAGGTGATTGCCGAGCTTTTCGAAGACGTCGGCAAAGGTTTCCATCTGTTTTGTCATGCCGTCGAGACTGCTCAGAATGCGGCGGGCGTTTTCTTCGATCTGCATGCCGCGCATACCCATGGCGATGACGCAGAGATTGGCGTAGAGGGTATTGGGGGAGACGGCGATGATTCTTTTGTCGCGGCAATAGGCGTCGATGGCCTGACCTTTGTTGTCCAGCGTGTTGAGCATTTCGCAATAAACATTCTCGGAGGGGACGAACATGAGGGCGACGTCGAGAGTGCCTTCGTTGGGGACGATGTATTTTTTGGCGATGGCGTCGGCGTGTCCTTTGACGGCGGAGGCGAAGGCGCGGCGGGCTTCGTCACCATCGGACTCGATGCGGCGGAAAGCGTCAAGGGGAAATTTGGAATCGATGGCCATGAGTTTTTTGTCGCGGAGGAAGATTACGGCGTCGGCGGCTTCTCCGGTGGAGAAGCGGTACTGCAAGGAAAATTGGGAGAGAGGCAGAGAGTCTTCCAGGAGACGCTGCAGGGTGACTTCGCCGAGGAGGCCGCGGGTTTTTGTGCCGCCGAGAATATTTTCGATGGACTGTGTGGCGAGAGAGAGGCCGCGGCTTTGTTCGTGGACGGCGCCGATTTGCTCTTGAAGGTGGAGGATTTGCTCGCGGGTGTTTTTTAGCTCGGCGGCGATGGCGGTCTGGCCTTGGGTGGCGATATGGGCGGAGTTGGTTACGCCGTCGGTGAGGGCTTTGGTGACACTTTCCAGGCGCTGGGAGACGGATGCGCCGATGGACTGGATCTGGCCGGCGCTTTGCGATTGCGTCTGGGCTACGGTGAGGAGGTCGCGGCGAAGTTCGGAGAGTTGGGATTCGAGAGCGGAGCCTTTCTTTTGGGATTGGGCGATTTGAGTGATTAGCCAGAGGAGGAGGGCGGCCCAAATTATGGCGGTTACGAGCAAAACGGAATTCATGGATTACTACTTTACTCTGGCGGAAAGAAATTGGCCACCGACGGCCCACGAAGAGAAGAAAAAACTTAACACAGAGCGCACAGAGATTGGAGCACAGAGGGCGCCAAGAAAGCACGCCATGCTTGATGATCTCGCCAAGCTGGGGCGCAGCGGGCTGCGCTCCTACTGGCGTGGAGTTACCAAGATACTTTTAGGGCGAATTGGAATGTGCGGGGATCGAGGGCCGCGGTTGGTTGTCCGGCGCTGCAGGTGCCGGAGGTTGGATCGCAAAGCGGGTTGACGTCGCTCACATTGAAGCGATTCAGCATATTAAAGCCGTCGGCGATCACCTCGAGGTTCAGGCGCTCGGTGATGGGGAACTTGCGCGCGATGCGCAGGTCAATTTGGAAGAACCCTGGACGGGTAAAGGCGTTGCGGCCAAGCGTTCCGGTGCAGCCGGTCGGCGGCGTGGGAATCAGGGGATTGAACGCTATGGGTTTTAGCGACGAATCCAGACATACGGTCGGAATTGTAAAGTCCACGTTTTTCACGAAGGGAGAATCAACCACCGGAAGGCCGGGTGGCACTTGCCCCTTGGGGAAGGCGTCGGGCCGGTTGGTGGCCGTGCCGAGATCGAGATTGGTGTCAAAGCCAATAAGGGTATTGTAGGGCCGGCCGGAGGCGAGCTCGATGATAGGCGCCACGGTGAAGTCGGCGAAGAGCTTTCTCACAAATCCCGAGTCGTGCTGGTGATAGGGGCTGAGGAAGACGGCGCTGGTAATCCAGCGATGGCGCTGGTCGAAATCGGAGTTGCCACGCTCGCCATTGGGGTTGCTGTTGTCCTGGGGGTTGAGGAGCGTGGAGAGGTCGGTAGAGTCATCTATGGTATGGGAATAAGTCCAACCAGAGAGGAGTTCGAAGTTGCGGGCAAGGCGCTTGGTCACCGTCAGAGTAAACGCGTTGTAGATGGAATTGCCGGTTGAGGTCTGCGGCTGAACGTCGCTCCACGGAACCGGAACTCCCGGCCCGGTCGGAAACCCTCCGGCTTTGGCGAGACCTACAAGAGTCGTATAGCCGCCCGGTACGAGCGCGGCAAACGAGGGGTTCGGGCCGGATGGCCGGAAGAAATTGAACACAGCAGGAACGCCAATGGATCCCACGGGCGCGCCTGTGCAATTGCCGGAGCTGAAACCTTCCCCAAGGATTGCCGGGGCTATGATGAAAATGCTGCCTGAGGCTGTTGGCACGCACGAATTCTGCGCCGCTGCCGGGACAGGCACGAAGAGCGGGCTGGTCCCCGCCGGCACGAGACCGATGGCAATCGCGTTGGCGTCGTTGTTGACCAATAAGCCCGGATCAGTGACGTTGCGATTGATGGTCCGGTCGAGATGAACGCCATGAGTGTAGTTGTAGGCGAAGCTGACTTTCAGGTCCTTGGTCAGTGCGCGCTCGAGCGTAAGATTGGCCTGCTGGGCATAGCCGAATTTGAAATTCCGTTCCACGGGAATGGTGAAGGGCAGCAGCGTCAACGGATATCCGGCGCCAAACGGCGGCGGGGAAGCCGGCGCGGGCGGGAAGCCTAAGAAATTCTGATTCACGAACAGCGAGTTCGGCTGGAACGCGTTGAAGCGCTGCTGTGCGGCCTGGTAGCACATGGCAGGAAAGGCCGTTGAGCAACTGGCCAGGTTGCCGGTCAGCAGCCCCTGAAAAATATTGGCGGCGTTGAGGGCCTGGAAATTGGTATCCACGGAGCAGCTTCCCGGCGCTTGTAGCGCGCAGGGCGTTCCTCCGGCGGCGAGCAGAAGGGTCGATCGGGCGCCGTCGAACGCGTTGGCGAGGAACCCAAGCGCGAGAGAGGGATTGTCGTAGAAGATTCCGTAACCGGCGCGGATGATAGTCTTTCCGTCGCCCCAGGGGTCCCAAGCAATCCCGATCCGAGGTTGGACGTTCTTGCTGTTTAGCGGAATGCCCTGGAGTACGCCGAGGGCCTTTTCGGCCGTATTGTTGATGGAGGTCGCAGGCGAGAAGATCGGCGCCCACTCCACGTCGTAGCGAACGCCGTAGTTCAGCGTTAGCTTCGGGGTAATCCTCCAACTATCTTGCGCGAACACGCCCAAACCTTTATCGGTGGAAGGCTGATTGGTGTTTCCGATACCCTGAAAATATGTGCTGGGAAGGCCAAGGCCGTAAGCCTGCACGGCATTGAAGCCGGGAAACGCGGACGGAAATCCTAGGCTATCCGCACCAAGACCTGCGAACGTGTAGACGCCCCCGTAATTCAGGGTAAAAATCTGCGACGAATTAGTGTTGATTTTTATCAGGTTCACATCGCCGCCGAACTTAAACGTGTGGCGCCCCTTGGTCCACGTCAGGTTGTCGCTCCATTGGAAGCGCCGCTCCACTCGATCTTCCGTTGAGAATGGCTCGCGCCCGAAGAACGCGAAGCCTGTCAAGTTGACAGCAGCCGCGCTTCCTCCGGGGAGATCGGAGAATCCGTAATGCAGTCCGCGCCGCGCGAACTGAAAGCGCGCCTCGTTGAAAAGATTGTTACGAAACGATGTTGTGTGCTGCGCCACGATAGCCAAGTCGCGGGTCTGCTGGTCGGACGTGCGATTCCCGGCATTTTGTCCGAAATTCTGGTTCTGCGCATTGACCTGAATTCCCGTGAACAGGGAGGGTGAGACGCTGGCACGAACGAACGTAGAATTCGTATTGTTCCAAATGTGGTCCAGCTTCAGCGACCACAAGCTGGTTCCTTCCTTCGTCGGATAATTGCCCAGCAAGGAAACCAAGCCCTGATAACCTGCGGGCAAAGCACATGTCGCCCCTCCGCACCCAGCGCCATCTTCTGGAAACGCGTTCAGCGGTCCCGGCAGCGCGCCGGTGTTGCCGAACAGGGCTACGGCAGACGCCCCGCCACTTAATGCCGCTCCCTTGATAAACGGAACAGCCGCGGGGCTTGCGCATCCGCCAGCGGCCGAAATCGCTGCCGGATAAAAACTCGCTTGCCCCGTCGGACCGCTCGTCAAGAGCAAGGGAGTGGCAGAACAGACGCTCGCGCCGGGAACGGGTACGAGGCCAAAGTTGTTCTCCCCGATGCTGGTGAAACCCGTGGCTTGCGCGCGGATGGTTTCATAGGCGAAAAAGTAGAACGTCTTGTCTTTCTGGATTGGCCCGCCCAGTGTCGCGCCAGCCTGCACGCGTGTGAACGATTGCTTGACCGGTTTTAGGGTCACGGAGTCGGTTGCCGGGTCAAATGCGCCCTGTACGGAAAACGGATTCTGCGCCTGGATCGCCCCGTTTCGGAGGAAGCCAAACATATTGCCGTGAAGTTCGTTAGACCCCGACTTTGTAACGATGTTGACCACACCGCCCATGGCGCGCCCGTACTCAGGCATGTAGTTGCTGGTGATGACGCGAAATTCCTGCACGGCTTCCTGAGACACCGTCGAGCGCACGCCGCCCACGGACTTGTCCACCGCATCGGCACCGTCCACGGAAACTTCGTTCGAGCGTCCACGCTGTCCCCCAAAGTTCAAGCCGCTGGTGGGGGCGGCGCCAATCGAAGGGGTTTGGTCGCGCGCGGCTTGTGAATCCAGCAACGTAAAATTGATGTAATTACGCTCATTGATGGGGAGATTGGTAATTTGGGTTGAATCTATCGTTGTAGAGACATCGGTCTTCTGAGTTTCAACCAGGGCCGTCTCGGAGGTAACGGTGACCGTCTGCTGCTGCCCGCGCAGTTGCAGCTGAGGATTTAAGATCGCAGCTTGACCTACAGTGAGTACCACCGCCAAATCCTGATAAGTCGCGAAGTTGGCACCGCCGTCCACAGTCATTTTGTATTGGCCGGGGGGTAGGCCGATGAGGATGTAGCGGCCGTCTTCATCGGCAACAATGGTGCGCTGCGCTCCGGTGGTGGCGCTGGTTACGGTCACTTGCGCGCCGCGGACGGTCAAGCCTTGGGGGTCAGTGACCGTTCCGGAAAGGGTGGCGGTATTGACTTGCGCGGCGCTGTCCGCGGGGAAAGTCAAAACCAGCACACAAAGAATAACCGCGCACACACCCAGGCTGCGTCGCATGTTGCCTCCTCATTTGAAAACCGCTGAATCTTCGAAGCACGTCCCGCTACCCCTAGCGGTGGCGGGGTCTCCGCCGCACACCCCGACGAAATGATTGGATACACGGCTTTTACTGCAATAAACAATTGCTTTCAATCGAAAACTTGGCTGCTGGAGCGGGTGAGTAATCGGAGCGCCAGAGCCGTGAGCGCAGGATGGCCGGGAAAGGTGCGGCTGGCAAGCGACAAGGTGCGAAAAAGGGACAGGGATCAGGGATGTCGCGAGTTGTCGCGGGTCGACACCGAGGGCGACGACACTTCGATAATTGCAGAGACCTCTTGCCTACAGTTGGAGGTGTCGCTGCACGAGCTTGCGGAGCTTGTCGCGGTCTTCGTCTTTCATGTGCACAAATTCGACTCCGTTGCCTTCGGCACCGATATTGCGGACGACGGCAGTGAAGTGGATTTTGCGCAGGCCGGAGCGGACTTCCAGTCTGATGGAATCGCCCACATTAAGTTTGCTCGGTGATTCGAGATAGGCGCCGCCGAGACTGATGGTTTTGACGCGGGCCAGTCCCGCCTGTGCCCCGTCAATTTGGGCGCGAAGCGGCGACTCCAGGGGAACGCGAGTATAGCGGCGCGGAACCACAAAACTGGAATTGGAGCTGCCGGCCGCGGCAAATGCGGCGCGGGCGCGAGCTGACGTGGGACGATCTTCGAGCATAGCCAGGGCATCCTCAGCGGCCGCACGCAGACCGGAGGGCTCGGCATAAGTAAGGCCATCGCGGCGGTTGGCGAGGGTGCGAAGGAGTTCGGCTGCGTCCTGGGCGCGCATGCGGCCGAGGGCTTCGATGGCTTTAATACGAACGAATTGATCGCGAAGGATGTCGTGTTCGCCGGCGGCGATTTCCATAAGCTGCGGAACGGCGGCGATTTCCTGAGCGAGGCCGATCTGGTCGATCATCATGGGGACGACCAGTGGATGGGCGTCGGCAAGAACAGCGGAAAAAACGAACGCAGAACTCTGCGCGGATGCAACGTTGGCGGGCCGGGCTAATTCGCTGACCGCCAAATCCTGAAGGTTCCATTCCCAACTGGCGAGGGCGCGCGCGAGGCCACGAAGGAGACGATCGGGATCGGCCGCAGCAAGAATCTTGATGGCGGCGCTGACGCGTTGACGCCGCGCTTCGTATAAACGGGTCTCAAGCAAGTTGAGAACCGGCACCCCGATAGTGCGGACGAGGCGAGCCATGGCCGGAAGAAACTCAGAGCCGCGTGGTTCGGTAAGCAGCAGGGTCAAACGGTCCAGTAAGCGGTCGGGATCGCGCTGCAGGAGGCGCGGGAGAACGGGATCGAGCGCGCGATTGGAAAGCGAGGCATCGACCAGCAGGAGCCAGCGATCCTGGGCCACCAAACGATGCGCGAGCGCGGAAATGTGATCGTGGGCGACGTCATGAGGTTCTTTTTCCAGCGCGTTCAGAATGAACTCGAAGCCGGCATAGTCGCCGCGAGTTACGGCGACGCGCCCGAGATGTTCGAGAAAAGCGGCGAGCAGTGCCGCGGTTTCGGGAGTGGTTTCCTTTTCCAAGGCCTTCAGAGTGGCGCGGCTCAGATCCTCTGGAACTTGATTGGGCCAGAGCGATTCAATGATTGAAGAAAGCTCGTTCAGGCCAGCGCTGACGACGCGTCGTACGGCGGCCTCGGCACTTTCGATTCGGCGCGCGTAATTCAGAAGGATGTTGCGAGCTTCACGACGTGGAGCATCGGCTCCGGCCGCGGCCAACTGGCCAAGATTTTGCTTGAGCGCGACGATCGGCACGCACCAAACATCCGCGCCGCGCATTACACCGGATTTTTCGCGGGGTGGAAGCTCCAGCCAGAACTTCTCGATCAGTTTCTCGCGATGTGTTTCGGTGGCCCAGGTGGAAGCAAACGTCGAGAGGTGCGCCGAAGCATGCGGTCCGGTGTAACCGCCGGCGGTCACCAGCACTTCCGCAAGACGATGAAACATGGGACGGACGGCGGGAGGCGTGAGCGTTCCCGAGGAAAATTCCGTGGCGAGGAATTCAAACATCAAGCTCTCGGACAAACGGAGGAGAAAGGGTTGGGGGCGCTCGCCGTCGCGCGGTGGATATTGCGTGACGGAACTGAGCAGCAAGCGAACCGTTTCGCGGCTGGCCTCTTCCATGGCCCCGTGAATCGCACGAGCCGCCTCTTCCGGTGAAATGTTGCGAGCGGCTTCGAGCGGCGGAGTCAGCCGAGCCAACAGGCGCAGAGTCGCGATCAGATCGTCGATCTCCGGGATTTCTATGGGCGCATCGAGAGCTTCGCGCGGTGAATTTCCACCATAGGCGACCAGCGCGGCGATCAGACTGGCCAGTACGGTGTCGACCTTCCGCTCAGTCTCTGCGTTTATCGCGATGCCTTCCACGCGATGCTCCCGAAGCTTTACCGGCCACCAAGCCAGCGCCTCTTGCTTGGTAGGTTGCCCTGATTTTGACTGCGATGCTTTAACAAGTTGCGCCAAAGTGTCCAGTTCGCCTACATGGAACTTAGGAGCGAAAATCAGGTTGTAAATCCCGGCGCTGTGCAAATCCCTGGCCAAGGCATAGAGGTCGCCGCGTACGTCGGGCAGCGGGGCTTCGCTGAGCTTTGGCACGACAACGCCGCTCCGCTCAACCCGAATTTCCAGGCCATTGATATCGGCGACCACGGAGCGCAGAGTTTCGTACGCGCCGTCGAGGCTCTGTAAGAGCCTAGGGTGCTGCCGGTCGTAAAGGCGTGCGGAGCGCAACAGCAGGTGCAGTGCGCGGAGAGAGCGAATGAGCTCCGCAGCGAGCGGCTCGGTCTGGGGAAGAGCCGGCAAAACGGTTGGTTCAGCCTTTACTTCCGGAATGAGCACACCCGGCTTGGGGCGTGCAGAACGCCTGTGGGGTTCCATCGGAATTACGGAGCGAAGCGCCAAGATTTCCTTTCGATGGAGCAGTCTTCAGGATTCCGGGCAAATTCTGCCGTCACCGATACGCTCAAGGCAGGTTAGCCCACAGGAATGTAAGCACGAACCAGGCCCCATGTAGAATGGGCTACGCGCTTTGTTTTCAGCAAGATAGTACCTAGTGTACTAGGACTTCGCGGGGAGATGGTTACAAAAAGTAACCAACCGGGTCTGAAGAAGGAAGGCCTAAGGGCTCACTTGTGCAGCGACTCGTTGATTTGGACTGTGCCGCCCTCGCTGGCCGAAACGGTACGCTTGGCCGGCTGAAAGCCGGTGAGCTTTAATGTCACGGTGTGCATACCCGCCGGAATCTCGACGCGGGCGGGAGTGAATCTGCCAGTAGAATTGCCGTCTACAAAGACTTCGGCGCCGGCAGGGTCGGTTCTGACCTGGGCCCAGGCCACATGATTGTTGGTTCGCTCGCTAAGCTTGGTATTGATCTGAGTTTGGCTGTTGTCTTTTACCTGCACCGTGCCAACGTAGGGATCGTAGCCTTGCAGTCGCAGCACCAGATTGTATTGTCCGGCCGCCAAAGGCAGAGTCACCGGAGTTTCCCCGGACTGTTTGGCGCCATTGATAAAGACGTCGGCACCGGGCGGATCGCTCGCGACGTACAAGCCCTTAGCCAGTGATTCGAGAAGGAGTTTCTGGTCCGCCACATCGCCTTGCCTTACTTGCAAAGCGGTCTGCACCGGCTGATATCCTTCCTTCCTAACTTCCAGGCTGTAACGGTCCGGATTGAGATTATTGAAGCTGCACGGCGTTAGACACTGACTCACCACGCGGCCAGAGGGTCCGTGCAGCATCGCAGTGGCGCCGATAACGTCGGTAACCACGTAAACGGCACCGTATCCTGGCCCTGGCGTGGGATGACCGCCCGCGGACGAGTTGGAGTTCGCAACGGGATTGGACGAGGCGGCCTCGGGTGCATCTTCGTATTCAATGTGATCAACCAGGTGGATACTCGCCGGGGCATCGCGGAGAAACTTTAATAGGGCGCCGTGTTCGACCGGGCGCAGCTTGCCGGAAAGCGTCAGCGTGTTGCCTGTGCCCTGTACTTTAGCGCGCGAGGACAATCCACGTTCGGAGATAGCCTCTTCGATACGGCCTTTGTACTCAGCTGCCTTCGCGCTGAGAACAGGTTCGGCTTTCTTGAGCGGGGCTCGCTCTAAGCGCGCGGACTTAACGTCAAGCGCAGGAGGAGTTGCCGGCGCGTCCACGTCGCTGGGTGTTGCGACAGAAGCGGCCGAATCTGAATTGTCCGCAGATGGTGGGTCTGCGGTGCTGCCCGTAGCAGGGTCTTGCGCGGATCCGGGCTCCGCTGAAGTGGATGGCGAGGTAACCGCGGCGGCACGACGTTGCTGGCGCATGTCTTCGTAAATGGGGCGAAGCTTATTGGCGCAGTAACCGATCACACCGAGGAGCAGAAGCGCGGCCAGGATGGTGCCAAACACGCTTTTCTTCGGCTTCGGTTCCGCGACAGCCGGCAAGACTCCGGTACGCCTGAGCGCGGGTGTCTGGCTGGGATGCGAGGCGCGGGCGGATAGCGAGCGGGCTGCGGCTGCGGTGTCGTCATTGTGGACTCCCCTTAGTCCAGTAGGGTTCAGCGCCATGGTGGCATTTACGACGTCCGAACTCATGGCCATGGTGGACTGAGGGCTGCCAGGTGTGGCGGTGACCGAACGGTAATTGCGCAAGTCTTCGAGCATTTCGCGGCAGCTCTGGTAGCGTGTATCGGGATCCTTGGCGAGCGCGCGCATCACCACGGCGCTAATCCCCGGATGAACCGTGGGGTCCACTTGTTTTGGAGGGACCGGCTCCTCGTTCACGATCTTGTAGATCACGGTGGTGATGTTTTGACCAGGGAAGGGTTTCGCGCCGGTGACCATTTCATAGAGCATGACGCCCAGCGAGAAGATATCGCTGCGGCCATCAACGGCGCGGCCTTTGACCTGTTCAGGCGACATGTAGCTCGGCGTGCCCATGACGTGCGCGGTTTGCTGGACGGTGCCGAATTGCAGGATTTTGGCGGTACCGAAGTCGGTGACCTTAACGGTGTCGTCACCGGTGAGCATCAGGTTAGCGGGCTTGATGTCGCGATGCACGACGTTGCGTTCGTGAGCAAACTGTAGCGCGCTGCAGCCCTGTTCCATGATGCGCAGCACGCGCGGCAAGGGAAAGGAATGGCCGTCGTCGAGCAGCGCCTGAAGGCTGCGGCCTTCGACAAGCTCCATAATGATGTAATACAGGCCGTCTTCTTCCCCGGCGTCGAAGACCACAACGATGTTCGGATGGGTCAAGAGCCCCGCTGCGCGCGCTTCCGTCTGGAAGCGAGCCAAGAGTTCGGGGCGGGTGAGGCCGGTGCCTTCGGCGCTAAGTTTGATGGTTTTAACGGCGACGGTGCGGCCGATGACCGGATCAGTCGCCTTGTAGACTACACCCATGGCGCCGCGGCCGAGTTCGCCGACAATTTCGTAACGTCCGGCCTTCGCAAGCGTGGTCATAGGTGCTTCAGGCATAGAGAGGAAACGCCCTCATTTCCCTTTAACGCATGCATCCGCAATGCGCTAGCGGCTCCCCAGGGATGCAGCCGCGCACACGAATACGCCCTA
>Ga0307474_10001909_pt1 | contig 15028 bp, 11 predicted proteins | sample atmos_gasesECM1C_2_FD_203312 | JGI IMG/M metagenome (GOLD analysis project Ga0307474, IMG submission 203312) | Hardwood forest soil microbial communities from Morgan-Monroe State Forest, Indiana, United States - atmos_gasesECM1C_05 | ecosystem: Environmental > Terrestrial > Soil > Temperate... | reverse complement strand
CATAGCCATCAGCACGATTGCCCGCGACCTTTACCGAGAAATACGATGACGTGTCGTAGTCGTAGTCGTATCCATCGTAAGTGCCAGAGCCCTTGGGCGTTAGCTGTAGGTGAGAACTCACACCGTGGTGGCACAGGTTCGGCAACGTACCACTGATATGGCAGTTGCTTGTATAATCGTATCCACTCACGGCTGCACCGCTTACAGCAACATTGATAATCTTATGGCGCCCCTCAGAGTGGCCGTGAACGCCATTGATGCTGCGCCCCATAACGTGCGCCGGTGCGACGGCCGCCGTAGCGGCCCGAACATGAGGCTTCATTTTATTTCCAAATCAACCTAAACTTGTCTAGAACATAATGAGAACACTGCTCGCTGTCAACACGAATAATCCCCAACCCCAAACGTTCGCGCCGAATCTCCTGTCGGACGCGGCCAGCTTAGATGCGGCTGCCGATGAGGCAATCGCAGCTTGCTGTGACGATGAGCTGCTAGGACGGATTAGACTAACTAACTAATCCGCCCTACGCGCTAGCACGACAGATTGTCGACAATCGAGTTCCGGCCGTTAGATCGGCGACCCCTTTCATCGGGTAATAGCAGCTAGGCGAGCACCGGAGGGCAGAACGTAGATGATCAAGTTGTCTGTAAAGGCTGTATCCGTCACGCCGGCAGACCTACCTATGCTGATGCCGCCCTTTATCGATCAATTCGGGGCGAGTGAAGACAAAGCGCTTGCCTCAGAGTTGCTCCGCATCACGCGAGAAATGCGCGTCTTGTTGGGCCAGTTCTTCCTATACGCGGCGATGTCACGATCGAAAGATTTTGGTAGGGCTTGCAACGCTAGCGAAGCCAGAGAAGGTCGCGCCATAGTTCTCGGTAGTCTTCTTAGGTCGATGGTTGTGTCCACCGCAGCACTATTCGACGACGACCCTCGCACAAGCAACATACCCAAGATAGTTAGAACTGCGCTGACGCCCGCACGATCTGAGTTTCTTAACAAGTTTCACGCGCATTACGATGTCGTATCCGATGGCCAACACTCGCTGAGCCTGCTCGTTAAATACGGACGCAAACTCAAGCGCAGGGGCCTGCGGGATGCGATTCAAGCAGTGGCTGGGGTCCGAAATATGTTTGTAGCGCATTTTGATATGGAGCCGGATGCTCAAAACAAGCGAGCGGTCATCCGCGATCTCGACCACGTCATTTCCGCCGCGGCCATTGTGGTTGCGGAGGCGAACGTATATGTGCTCGGACGCAGAGTAGACACCCGAGAGCTTCGGAGGATACTCCGTAAAGAAGCCGGCGGATTTGTTGAAACTTTGAAGCGGGGATTCCCGTGACCTCAACCGTTTGGGTGAGTTCGCGGGGCAGCTTGTCGATAGCGTAATCCGCTTCAACGCGAGACAGCAAGAATGCGAAGAGCGCCGGCTCTGATATGGGTTAGCTACTATTGACCCACTGCACCGGCCTATCGGCGGATTGTGATGCGCTAATCGGCCCTGCCCGCAACTTCTCTACCGCGCAGCCATGAGGGAGCCATCACGCGACTTCCCGCCGACATTTTTTACATCTGCCCGCGGGTGATGTTTCGCTGTTCCTGACGTGACAGCGGCTTCTCGGGCCTTCCGCACGATGGCCGGCTTGCTTTCCGGTGTCGCGGGATTGGTCGTGGGTGACATCGGCTCCGTCGACACCCGAACAGACAGAAAGCAAGCCAACGGGTTTCTGCTGGCGCAGGAGTCCGCGGCCGTCTGCACTGGCGGCGGTTGATGGCTACAACCGGCCAAGTTCGCAGCCAGCGCGCCGGCGAGGAGCGTTCTCATGCATTCCTCCTTGGAAGAGGCTGAGTTCCGCCCGCAATTCTTGCTGCGTGATAGTGTTCGCGCTGATCGCCTATCAGACGAGCAAAAGTGTTAAACGCGCATTAAGCCTCGCCTCCCGGCCGAGAGAAGCGCCACCATGGTTAATGTCAGCGCCGGACTTAAGATCTCCAGTGCAACTGATTTGCCCGGCCGGGCCGGCGCCGGCAAATCCCTGTCAATCCCTCGTTGCAAAAATATTTCGGTTTTTCGAAATCAAGAATCAGTGCTATGTTCTCCTCATCCCGCCTCGATTGAAGAGGGGCGATCGCGAACGTCACGAACGTGGGGCGCGGGATGCGGTGGACGTGTATGCGCTGACTGACGAGCGGCACAGACGCGGACGGCGAAGCCGTGTGGTCCCGACGCCCCGACGCTGGCGTCAAGTTTCGCGCAGGCTCCAAAGGATGCGCGAGGCGACGGTGGCAAACATGCATTGGCTCACCGAGGAGATCACGGAGTAAGCCGTAAAACCAGCCGCGCAGGGAAGGCCGGAGTGTTCTCCGCCACACCTGTGGACTTCGCGCTCTCTGCGCGATTTTTCGCGCGAGGGCCCACGGGTGCCAGGCGGGCACCCGGTCTTCCCTGCGCCCTCTCATTTGAAGAGGGTGAGAAGAAGCACAGAGCTCGGACGCATTGGCGCCGCGAGAACGGATTTTTGCGTTCTCGGCTGTTTGACAAGGAAATCTGTTGGAGTCGTGTGGGTGCGGCTTTCGAGTCGCGCACTCCGTACACCTCTCCTATCGGGAGAGGTCGGATTGCATCGACAGATGCAATCCGGGTGAGGGGTTACGTCTATCGAGAGAGCAGCGGCCCCTCACCCGGATCGCTGCGCGATCCGACCTCTCCCGACTGGAAAGAGGTGCACACCGCGGCGACCCACTGAACCCAGTCTCATCATGCTCTGGGCAGTAGGATGGGTCGGGCGCGTTTCGCGCGATCCGTTGGCTCTACCCACCCTTCAAAATCGCTCTCACGCCCCGACCAGCGTCTTCGCCGGGAAGACCGCCTGCACTACGAGGCCGCGGGCACGGGCGTCCATCACTCCCACCGCGCGCAAAGCGAGCAGCGTGACGCTCTGCACGGCGTCGCGGAGCTTGGCGGGATCGTCGTCGAGATTGTCGGGCGCGAGCGGGCCGACGAGAGCCTCATGCAGCGCGCCGAGCAGCGCGGTTGCGGCGAGTTGCGTGTCCTGCGCCGGCAGGTGGCCTGCGCGCACGGCGGCGTCGATACGGCCAGCAATCTCGCTCGTGATCTCGCGGCGGCTCGCAAGACGCGAAGCCGTTACGTCGACGTCGACGGCCTCGGCGAGAATGCCCCAGGCTAGCTTGCGCTGGGAGAGCACATGGAGCGCGACAGTCGACACCGCCGCGGCAAGCGCCGACGACGGCCCGGGTGCGGCGTCGGCCGCGCGGCGGATGGCGGCGAGCTCATCGCGCGAGACATCGGCGATCAGTTCGGAAATCAGGTCGGCCTTGGACGGGAAATAGCGGTAGACCGTGCCCGCCGCGACATTGGCTCGGACGGCGACCGGGGCGATCTGCACCGCGGCCATGCCGGACTCCGCCGCAGCGTCCCGTGCCGCCGCCAGAATGGCGCTGCGTCGGGCCGCCAGCCGTTTCACCACTTGATGGGTTCGCCGATACACCATGGCGCGTTTCCCGTCCCATTGACGCGGACCGGCCAAGGATTGTTTCCAAGGGGGCGATCGAACGCGCCTTCACTGTTTTGGGCGATTTGCAGCCAAATCACCTCGAAGAACTGAACACCTATTCAGAGCGGCTGACAAGACGAAAAACGGCGTTTCGAGAGGAACATAGCGCCGTCGTGCTTAACGCATAGGCGGTGCCCGCCGGCGGGCCTTCGGATCGTACGTGGCAGCTAGAAAATAACCCGCCTGAACGATGAGATAGACGAATATTTCGGCTCACATCCCGGCGGCGACCGCAACCCGCGCCACCGGCTGCGCCCGCCACCAGGGACCGGCGCGGCGCAGAACGAGAGCGCCCACGATCAGGGTTGCGCCAAGCGCGACTGGAAGCCCTGTGAACATGAAGACGAAGATCAGGAACAACGCAAAGCCCAGGGCGGGCACCTCGTAAGCGCGGAAGCCGTGCGCCAGTCCCAGCCGAACGAGGTAACCGACCGGGATCGCCAGTACCATCATGTCATAGAGGAACAGATAGGGCGTCGCGAGAAGAGCGCCGACCGCAAGGGCTGCCGCCTTCAGGGAATAGCGCACGCGGCTGCGCCAGATCATGACTATGGTCACAGCGACGCCAGCCGTCATGGTCCACTGGAAGGCCCAACCGAGCTGCTCGGAGCCGCCGAAATAGCGCACGAGGCCAAAGATGCTGTGCAGTTTCCACCAGGGCGCCCGGCCCTCGGTGAGGAAGGCCTGCGAAAACATCGGCATCCAGTGCAGGAAGGCCTGCCAGCTCTCGATGCCGAACGCGAACAGCGACACCGCGGCCAGCACCACCGCAACGATCGCTGCGGTGACAAACACGGTCCATTGCGAGGCGGCGATCAGCACCAGCGGAAACAGGAGTCCATATTGCGGCTTGTAAGTCAGGAGGCCGAGGCAGATTCCTGACAGCACCGGCCGCATCGGGAGGAAATAGAGCGTGCCGCCGATCAACGCCGCCGTGAGGAATCCGTTTTGTCCAACTGTTGCGTTGTTGATCAGAACCGGAAAACCCGCAGCCAGCAGCAAGCCGAAGGGCTTGCCTACGGTCACGCGCATCATGGCCAGATAAGGCACGAAGCTCGCGGCAGCCCAGCCGATGAATGCTGCGCTGTATGGAAATTGCGCGAGGAACTTCGCGACAAACAGGAACGGCGGCGGATAGTGCCAGGCGAAATTGCCGGGATAGCTCTGCCCGAGCACCAGGATCTGCACCTGTTTCTGGATGTCCCAGTCCCAGGCCTGCGCGGGATGGCCGTCGAGCGCGAGACGCCCCGCTGACCAGACATTGACGAAGTCGGTGGGGATGCCGAGGCCGTGGGAGTCGGTGATCCACCAGTGCGAGATGTAGGCGGCGAAGAGGAACGAGGCATTGACGACGAACAGCGCAAAGCAGGTCGCTTGCAACGCTCGCGGTATCGCGCCCCGCTCGGGAAGCATCATCGTGCCTGATGTGGCCATGGCCGTCCTTTGGTGCGAGCCGAAAAGGGGCGCGCGAGCCTCATCAAGCAATAGGCCCGACGGCATTGAAGAAATCTTAAGGTTTGAACGGCTTTTCCGATTTGGAAGGGCCGAGTTTATGGCCGCCGACATTCCCAGCGCCGGGCTTCCGATCCAGCCTGAGGTCAGAGACTACACGCGACGAGACTTTCCTTACTGAAGCTCAGCGCGTCACGTTCCTGCGCGATTGCGCAGGCGAAGCGTCCCAATGGCTCCAGCTTACGCTCGCAAGCGTCTTGAAGTCGGTGGTGAGGGGACGCCGGGTCCGCTTCTCATACTCAGCGATGCACCGCTCGGACTCGGCGATCTTGCGCTTCAGCTCGGCGATCTTGCCTCGCGTCGCTTCTGCCGCCTTCGGGCCCATGTCGCCGGTCTTGAACCGCGCCATCTCCAGAGCCTTGACCGCATCGCGATTATTCCTGAGCTGGACCCGGTGCCAGGCGATTTTGCTGTCGCTGTCAGCAACCATGCACGCACTCCCCTGATTCGCGCGCAAAGCATAGCATCGCTTGCGGAACGGACGACAGCGGCGTCGATGTGGAACAGAGGCCGCGCCCAGCACCTGCGCCTAGCACCTGCGCCCAGACCTCGCGTACGCGAATAAGTCCGATGATTGCAATCGCTCCAGACGTGATCCTACCGGATCGCACTCAACCCCGCTGATCCCTGGGGATCACGAATTTGAGGCCCGACCAGGTGGCGTCGATGGCGCAGACCTTGACGTCGACGAGGCCAAGCGGCAGCGCGATGTCGCGCACCACGATGTCGCTGAGATCCGTCGCGACTCCACTTGCCTTCTTGGGCCAGGAAACCCAGAGCATGCCATCCGGCGCGATCGCCGCACGGAAAGGCGTCAGTGCCTTGGCGAGCCCATCTGCCCTGGTTGCGAACAGATGCACCATGTCGAGCGGCGCCTTGAACTGCGTGGCGAGGGTTGCGCCGTCAGGCAGCGTTCCCACGATATCGCCGTAGGCCGCAGGCGCGCCGCTGACAAAAATGCAAAAGCCCGGCTTGATGCCGAGCTTTTGCGTTAGCAGTTTGCCGGAGGTGCCGGCCATCCAGTAGTGCGCCTTCAGGCTTGCGGCTGCGGCTCCAGGCTGGGATCCGGATCGGGCCGCGGCCGCGGCTTGCCGGCCGGTGGCACGGCCGAGGTGCGCGGAGTGCTGGGCTCGAGCACCGACTCGCGGTTCGGCTTCTTGCCCTTCAACAGATCGGTGATCTCGTCGCCGGTCAGCGTTTCGAACTCGAGCAGGCCTTTGGCCAGCGTCTCGAGGTCGTCGTGCTTCTCGGTGAGAATGCGCTTGGCCTCGTTATAGCCGTCCTCGACGAGACGCTTGATCTCGGAGTCGATCTTCTGGACCGTCGCTTCCGAGGCGTTCTGCGTGCGCGACACCGACATGCCCAGGAACACCTCGTCCTGGTTCTCGCCATAGGAGACGGTGCCGAGCTCTTCGGAGAGGCCCCAGCGCGTCACCATCATGCGCGCAAGTCTCGTCGCCTGCTCGATGTCGGAAGCCGCGCCCGAGGTGACCTTCTCGCGGCCGAAGATCAGCTCTTCGGCGACACGGCCACCCATCATGATGGCGAGACGCGAGGTCATCTGCTCGAGCGACATCGACAGCTTGTCGCGCTCGGGAAGCTGCATCACCATACCGAGCGCGCGTCCGCGCGGAATGATGGTCGCCTTGTGGATCGGATCGGTCGCGACGACGTTGAGGCCCACGATAGCGTGGCCGCCTTCGTGATAGGCGGTGAGTAGCTTCTCCTCCTCGGTCATGACGAGCGATTTGCGCTCGGCACCCATCATCACCTTGTCCTTCGCCTCTTCGAACTCGGCTTGCGTCACCATGCGCTTGTTGCGACGCGCAGCCGTCAGCGCCGCCTCATTGACGAGGTTCATCAGGTCGGCTCCGGAGAAGCCGGGCGTGCCGCGCGCGATGGTCTTGAGGTTGATATCGGGCGCCAGCGGCACTTTCCGAACATGCACCTTCAGGATTTGCTCGCGACCGACGACATCAGGGTTCGGCACCACGACCTGGCGATCGAAGCGGCCAGGACGCAAGAGCGCCGGGTCGAGCACGTCGGGCCGGTTGGTGGCGGCGATCAGGATCACGCCCTCATTGGCCTCGAAACCATCCATCTCGACCAACAACTGATTGAGCGTCTGCTCGCGCTCATCATTACCGCCGCCGAGACCGGCACCGCGATGGCGGCCGACCGCGTCGATTTCGTCGATGAAGATGATGCAGGGCGCGTTCTTTTTCGCCTGCTCGAACATGTCGCGCACGCGGCTCGCGCCGACACCGACAAACATCTCGACGAAGTCGGAACCCGAAATGGTGAAGAACGGCACATTGGCTTCGCCCGCGACGGCGCGTGCGATCAAGGTCTTGCCGGTGCCGGGAGGACCGACGAGAAGCACGCCGCGCGGAATGCGCCCGCCGAGCCGCTGGAATTTGCCGGGGTCACGTAGGAATTCGACGATCTCCTGCAGGTCCTGCTTGGCCTCGTCAACGCCAGCAACGTCCTCGAAGGTGACGCGGCCGTGCGCTTCGGTCAGCATCTTGGCGCGCGACTTGCCAAAGCCCATCGCCTTGCCGGCTCCGCCCTGCATCTGGCGCGACAGGAAGATCCACACGCCGATCAGGGCAATGAAGGGCAGCCAGGAGACGAGCAGCGACACGAACCAGGGCACGTTGTCGCCAGGCGGCTTGGCCGTGATCTGCACCTTGCCGTTATAGAGGCGCGTCACCAGCGTCGGGTCGTTCGGCGCGTAGGTCTGGAACGAGGAGCCGCTGGTGAAGGTGCCGTGAATCTCCGGCCCCTGGATCACGACGTCGCGCACATGGCCCTGGTCGACTTCGGTAAGAAGCTGCGAGAACGAGATGTCCTGCGAAGAGGTACGTTGACCGGGATTCTGAAACAGCGTGAACAGCGCCAACAGCAACAGGACAATGATGACCCAGAGGGCGAAATTCCGCAGATTGGCGTTCATTGATCTTCCTTCGTGGTCGCGCGGATCGCGGCCTTGATGTCCTTTGGACCTGTCCCTGGGAAGCCACGAGGGAATCCCCCGGTCGACCGTATCACAATTTAGGTACCACTGGCCGCGCTGCCAAGGGAACCAAGCAGGACTATTTAGCGCATCCTGGAGCGATTCCCGTTCAAAAAATGGCGTTTTGATCGGCGTTTTCGCGGGTGGTTAAGGTCGCCCGGCGGCAATATTCGGAAAAATCTGGTCCCTTCGGCATTCGGCAACGTTAGCGCGCCGGCCTGCGGCGCGCCGGCGCCGGCTCGATGCGGAGTTGCCCCGTCTTGAGGCTCACCAACGCACCGGCGAGGGTCTGCTTGAGACGAGCCCGCGCGAGCCCGGGTCCGGTCCTTTTGGAGGACGCCCTAAAGTTACTGTCCAGCTGCGTGAGCAGGCTCTCGAGCTTCCCTAGCTCGGCCGGTCCCTCATGCCCGAAGCGGTTAACGGCGCGCATCAGGAGTCGCAGCCTGATTTCTTCCGGGAGGGCTCCAAAGGCCGCTGCGTCGAACACCATGGCGTTGCGCTCGGCTTGCAGCGCGCCCTGCCCTTTCAGAGCGAGATAGCGCTCGGCACCATCAGTCAAGACCTCCACGGCAGCATTGGCCCTGGCGAGTCGCGTCGCGAGCCTCGCCAGGGCGCGGGCGTCTCCGCCTTCGGCGGCGAGAGCGGGCAAGAGGGCACGCAACCGCGGCCGCGTGAACGCCATGTCGCGATTGGTGGGATCGTCGGCGTAGGCGATCTTCGCCTTCTCCAGGGTTGCAATCAGCCGCGCCTTGGAAACGTCGAGCAATGGCCGCGCCAGGATGGCATCTTCGCGCGCGCTCACGCGCTTCATCGCGGCAAGACCCGTGATACCGCTGCCACGCAACAGCCGCATCAACAGTGTTTCGGCCTGGTCGTCGCGGGTATGCGCGGTGAAGATGTGGCTTGCGCCCGCGGCTTTTGCCGCCTGTGCAAGCAGGCGATAGCGCGCCTCGCGCGCTGCCGCGGGCACGCCGGTCCTCGGCTTCTCGCCGCGCCACCGCAGCGTCTGGTGTGGCAATTCGAGCGCTTGCGCGAGCCGCTTGACGTCGCGTGCCTCGCGGGCCGCTTCCGGCCGCAAGCCATGATCGACCGTGACCGCAAGCAATTTCGGGCCGTGTGGCAGGGCGCGGCGCCAACGCGCCATCAACCACATCAGGGCGATGGAATCGGGACCGCCGGAGACCGCTAGCACGAGCGCCGGGGCCTCTCTCCAGTCGGCAAACAGGTGCTTGGCATCCTGAGCCGAGATCGGGGAATCGTCGTCCTCTGACATGCCGTCACAGGCCCTGGAAGTTCCGCTTCCTTTGCGGCGTGCCATTTTGAACCTATGGCGCCTCAGTTCAAGATGTCGTTGCTGGAGACGGAGAGGCAAGGCACGAATACTGGCAAGAACCGCGGCGACGCCTCAGCACTTTTCCTTCTTCTGCTCGCGGTCGATTGCAGCCTTCACACCGGCGGAGGCGCGTGGATATTTCCGGCCCACCTCGCCGAAGGCGGCGCACGCAGCCTCCTTCTCCTTCAAAGCCGCAAGCGACTGTCCGAGCCGCAGCATCGCATCCGGCGCCTTGGACGATTTCTCATATTTGGTAGTCACCGCGAGGAAAGCTTCGGCGGCGTCACGGTACTGCTGGCGCTGAAACAGACTCTCGCCGAGCCAATATTGGGACTCGCCGACCATCGGGTCGTTCGGGAATTTCTGCGCGAAACTGCGCATGGTCTGCTCGGCGAGCGCATAGTCCCGGCGCTGCATGTAGCCGATGCCGAGATCATATTCGTCGCGCGGCGAGTTTGATGGCGGCGAGGTCGCAAGCCCGCCGGCGCCGCCCTGGCTGACCGGAGGAGGCGGCGGATTGCCCTGCTGATAGCCGGGCGCGCCTGTGGTGTTGGAGAGGTTTAGCGGCTCGCCTGGAGCGCGGCCGCCGGGAACGCCGACCGATCCATCGGCCGGCATCGGCATCTGGCCGCCGCCCAGCGCACGCGGCGCGCCGGGCGCATTCGGATTCTGGCTTGGGTCGAAGGCATCGCCCCGGCGCGACACGCCGCTACCTGCGGGCGGCGGTTCCTGCACAATCGGCGCGGGCGCAGCGATCTTGGGCTGGCCATAGCCACCCTGCTGGCCATAGCCGCCTTGCTGGTTATAGCCCGGCTGCACTTGCGGCTGAGCATAACCGCCCTGAGCCTGATAGCCGCCCCGCGGGGCCTGGCCATAGCCGCTTTGATTATAGCCACCCTGGGCCGCTGGCGCGGCGGCGACGCCGGGCTGGACCGCTGGCTGACCCGCCGCGGGCGGTACGCCACCCTGCAGCTGCCGCAGCTGCTCTTCGAGCTGGCGATTACGGTATTGCAACTCCTCGTTCTGGCCGGTCAGCTGCCTGAGTTGATTCTCCAGCCGCTCGATCCTGATCGCGGGATCCTCGTCATCCGACTGGGCGAGCGCCTGGGATGACAGCACACTCAGCGCGGCAAGCGCCGCGACGCGGCTCAAGTTCTGGAATCTGGATGACATTTGGCCCTGATGACGTAATTCGCGTGACCGGGAACGGCGCGCACCTTGGCGCAGGGAGTACGCCAAAAATGTGGCTGATTCAAACAGGCCGCGACAGTCTTGCGGCAAGCGAAACCGGCGCGGAAAGGCGCCGGTTTGCGAAAATGTCGACCAGGCAGGAGCCGTCAGGAGCTCGCGTTCAGCACTGTCACTGCGCGGCGGTTCTGCGACCAGCAGGAGATGTCGTTACACACCGCCACTGGACGCTCCTTGCCGTAGGAGATGGTCCGCATCCGGCTCGCATCGATACCGCGCGAGACCATGAAGTTGCGGACCGACTGGGCGCGGCGCGCGCCAAGCGCGATATTGTATTCACGCGTTCCGCGCTCGTCGGCATGGCCTTCGATGGTGAAGGCGTAACGCGGATAGGTCTGCAGCCACTGCACCTGCTTTTCCAAGGTCACGACTGCCTGCGGGCTGAGATCGGTCTGGTCGCTCTCGAAGAACACGCGGTCGCCGACATTGACCACGAAGTCCTGCTGGCTGCCCGGGGTCGCGGCGCTCGCCATCGCGTCAGCACCAAGGTTCTTGTTGGCACAGGCGCCCATGGACAAGGCCACCGCGAGCACTGCGGCCAACTTCAATCCCTGGAGGATACGCATAGGTTGTTTCATTCGGGAGCCTCCACGCTCACGCATATGTACTGCTATCCGGTCTACAGGGGGTTGGTTAAGCGAACGTTCCGTCAACCTTGATGGGTCGTTGCCAAGCCCGATCAAATGCCCCCAGTCGGCGAAAAGCAAACGCAATGGTTAATGGGTTGTAAATGTGGCGCGAGGGTGAAGGCAAGCGGAACCGACATTTCACTATCGCACGGATTTTGGGCATATTTTCCGGTTTCCGTGGAAAACGGTGCCGTTCCGCCAGATCAACCGGCCTGGGAAGCCAGCGCCGAACGTCAGATGCCGGGAATGATCGAGGTCAGTTGATGTGCCGGCAGTTCGACGGCCGCCGGCGGGAATTTGCGCCCGGCGCGGCGCTCAAACAGCATTCGTCGCTCAAACGCACTGGAGCGCATGATGGGGAACCGGGCCAGGACCTGTTCCCGCTGGTCCTGGAAAGGGGAGGCCATCAATGCCACTTTTTTCAAGACGTTCGGAAACGCGCGCGGCTCGGCGATGGTGTTGTGCAGGAAAACCCGGCGATAGAACGCCTGGTGCTCGGCACGCACAACTGCAAGTCCGGTGTCGGCACTGAAGTATTCACACGCCAGATAAGCCAGCCGCAACGTTACGTAGGGGAGTTCGGGAAACCGTTGGTGCTTTTCGGGATCTGCAACGAAGCGAGCCGGATCGATGAAAACCTCGCCCTGATCGAGACGGGGATGAAGAACATCGCCGAACAATTCGGCTGCATAAGACGTCCGCCATTCCGAAGTCAGGACGTGCAGGCGGAGAGAGCTGCAGAGCTCGCCGTCGACATAAATTCCGAACGTCCAGGCATTGGGCGCATCGTCGTAGCGATCGCTGACGCGCTGTGACTCTGACTGCATGATCAGTCCGCCATGCAGATAGGCCCGGTAGCGCATCGCGTAGAGATGATCTTTGTCTTCGGCCGTTTCTATGAGCCGGTAGTCGATCCGATCGAATAGCCCTGCCCCCCGCACAGAGAGCGGAGTGCTCGGCGCGGCCCCCGACTTCATTCGATACTCCCCCACACGTCCAAACAACTTCCGCGAGAGAAAAGCATTAATGGTTCCTTAAGGACATTGCAAAGGATTCGAACTGTTAGGGTTAATGCCTCGCAAGAATGCAGGGGAAGCAGAGCCGAGAAGCACATATGCGGAATGGTTGGGCTGGTTAGGCGATCGAGCGCGAGGGAAGCACGACGATCTGGTCGTCCGCCATGCGGCGGCCGTGCGAGGCGTTGAGCAGCTGGCGGATCCGCACCGCGGGAACCGGGCGGCTGAACAGATAGCCCTGCGCCTCGGTTACCGAGCCGTCGGCGCTGATCAGTTCGAGCTGTTCATTGGTCTCGATGCCTTCGACAACGACCTGCATGCCGAGGTCGGCCGACAGCCGCGCCACCCCACGCAACAGCGTCAGCGGACGATCGGCGTCAATGCCTTCCAGGAAGGAACGGTCGATCTTCACCTTCTGCAATGGGAAGTTGTGCAGATAACTCAGGCTGGAATAGCCGGTGCCGAAATCATCCAGCGAGATGCGTACGCCGATGGCGCGCAATTGCGCGAGCACGTCATGGGTCAGCTGCGTGTTGCGCAGCAGCGAGGACTCGGTGATCTCGATCTCGAGCCGCTGCGCCGGCAAGCCCGAGACCTCCAGCGCGTAGCGGATTTCGGAGAGCACGTCGCGCTGATGGAACTGCTGCGGCGAGAAATTGACTGCGACGCTGACCCCTTCCGGCCATTTCATGCATTCCATGCAGGCCTTGCGCAGGATCCAGCGGCCGAGATCGACGATCAGGCCCATGTCCTCGGCGACTGGAATGATGTCGACCGGCGACACCGTTCCGCGCACCGGGTGATTCCAGCGCAACAGCGATTCGCAGGTGGTGATCTTGCCGGACTTCAGATTGACCAGCGGCTGGAAGAACAGCTCGAACTCTTCGTTCGCAAGCGCCTTGCGCAGGTCGAGCTCGAGGATGCGGCGCGACTCCACGATCTGCGCCATCTCATCGTGGAAGAAGCAGAAGGTGCCGCGGCCGTCGGCCTTGGCGCGATAGAGCGCCATGTCGGCGTTCTTGAGCAGGGTGTCGGCGCTGGCCCCCGCCGAGGTCAGCGCAATGCCGATGCTGGCGCCGATCTCGACCAGATGGTTGTCGATCTTGTAGCGCTCGCTCAAATGATCGACGATGCGCCGCGCCAGCACCGTGGCCTCGTCGCTGGAATGGATGTTCTGCTGGAACACCACGAACTCGTCGCCGCCGAAGCGGGCCACGAAATCCTCTGGCCGCAGCATAGCGCGCAGTCGATCCGCGACCGCGCACAGGAGCTGGTCGCCGCAGGGGTGGCCGAGCGTGTCGTTGACCTGCTTGAACTGGTCGAGGTCGATGAACAGCAGCGCCGAGAGCCGGCCGGCCTCCTGCGGCATCTTCAACAACCGCTCGATCTCGTCGCGGAAATTGACGCGGTTGGGCAGCTGGGTGAGCTCGTCGTAGCGAGCCAGGTGGCTGATGCGGGCCTCCGCATTGCGCCGCTCGGTGATGTCCTCGAGCAGCACGACGGCGCCGCCGTCGGCCATCGGCTGGAAGGTCCATGACAGCGAACGGCCGCGCAGCATGTCGGGATCTGTGGTGACTATATCGCGCGCTTCCGAATTCTCGATCTCCGCAAGGATGACCTTGGCGCTCGCAGCCGAGATCGATCCTGATATCACGCAGGCCTGTACGACGTCGGCCGCGGTCGTGCCGCGGCGGACCAGATCGTCCGACAGCTCCATCATCTCGCTGAAGCGGTGGTTCATGACGGCAAGCCGGCTGTCGGCGCGGAACATGCAGAGGCCGTGTGGCATGTTGTTGAGCGCCGTGTCGAACTGGCCTGCCAACGCCGCCTCGCGCTCGCGCGCCACGACGGCGCGCATGAATATGCGGTGCAGATTGGCCGAGAGCCGGATCAGCACCGCGAGGTATACGGCACTGAAGAACGACATCGCGATGTAAAAGGGCGTGCCACGCAGCGCGAGCGCAATCACGGGCGGACTGAAGCTGAGCAGAGCCTGGAGGCGGAATATCCACTGCTGTCCATAGGCCCTGCCCGCACCTCCCGACACGACGCCGGTGGTGACAGACAGGCAAATCATGTGGACCACGGCGTCGTCGGTGCTGAGCAGCGTGGCGGAGCACCAAATGCCGATCGCAGCGGCCTGAAACATCGCCGCGACCTGATAGCGCTTCTTCCACCGCAGCGCTTCATCATCGCTCAAGGTCGATTTGCGTGCCAGGTAGCGCTTCAGGTCGACCACCCTGATGGCGCCGGCCAGAATGAGAAGCGCGACACATGACCAGGTCAGATGCTGCCCCGTCTTCAGCGCGGTCATGGCGGCCGCGAAGGCGATGAAGACGATGCCGGCAAGGAGCGCGCCCGGACTCTCAAACAGCGAATCGACCGGCGCCGCCCGGGCGGACGACGAAATCTCCTGGTCAGGTATCTCCCGCTGGGTGGCGAGTTGCATTTTTTCGGCGCACGTCCTATTCGGAAGTGCTTAGCCTATCGCTCCCAGATGAAGTCTTTCTGAGCGAACATTGTTAGCGGAAGGTTGCCCGGCATCTCGAAGGTTAGAAAAATGCCTTTAAAATCAGGATACTAGGCAAGTTTTGCCGAGTGCAGCCAATGGTATTTTGCGCGTTTCCGCACTTCTCTACGACAGGAGCGGCGACCATGCGGGGTCGGAGGCATAGCCCGGAGTCGGCTGCTTCAATTC
>Ga0307474_10001907_pt1 | contig 15037 bp, 10 predicted proteins | sample atmos_gasesECM1C_2_FD_203312 | JGI IMG/M metagenome (GOLD analysis project Ga0307474, IMG submission 203312) | Hardwood forest soil microbial communities from Morgan-Monroe State Forest, Indiana, United States - atmos_gasesECM1C_05 | ecosystem: Environmental > Terrestrial > Soil > Temperate... | reverse complement strand
CGCCCGCGACGCCCACATCGTCGGCGACGACATGTACAACGCCGTGCTGGCCGCCTCCGTCATCACCATCCTCATCAATGGCCTCCTCCTCCGCTTCCTCCCCGACCGCATGGCTCCCCGCCAACCTGCGGCCTGAACCTCAGAACTGCAATCGCCGAACGAATCGCGAAGTCTCTTCTGCCATTGTCGGCTGGCCATTGTGCGCCAGGCTTCTCTTCGCGCCCTTCGCGGCCATTCCTTCGCGCCCTTTGCGGCCGTTCTTCGCCGTGCTTCGCGGCTCCGTCGATGATATGGTGGCCGAACTGGAAGTCACTTCCGTGGCTGAGGCATCCGCTTTTCTTCGCGTACTTTGCGGCCGTTTTTCGCGCACTTTGCGGTTAAAAGCTTTTTCCGGCAGGACGATGCCCCTACCCGGCGGCACCAAGCCCGCCCATAATCCACGGTTCTCCCGACGACCAGCGACTGACGACTGGTTCCCCCCTGAATCTCGCTCTCCACGCGCCGCATCCGTTATCCTAGTAGCGATCTTTATGGCCACCCGTATCTCGAAACCCTCCGCCACCGGGCTCATCGACGCTCCAACCTCCGACCGCGAACGTGTCTTCGACGCCTTCCGCCACTGGGGCTACCTCGAAGCCGACCTCGATCCCCTCGGCTTGCTCCGCCCCGTGCCTCAGCCCGACCTGCAAATCGACGGCGACAACGCCCGCGAAGCCCGCCGCTTCTACTGCGGCACCATCGGCGTCGAATTCATGCACATCACCGACCCCGAACGCCGCCGCTGGATTCAGGAGCGCATGGAAGCCGCCCCTTCGGCAGTCGACCAGGAACGCGTCCTCGACTTCCTTATCCGCGCCGACATCTTTGAGCAGGTCCTGCAGCAACGCTATCTCGGCACCAAGCGCTTCTCCCTCGAAGGCAACACCGCCCTGCTCCCGCTCGTCGACGAAATCCTCGACGGCGCCGCCCAACGTGGCGCCATCAACCTTGTCATGGGGATGAGCCATCGCGGCCGCCTTAATGTCCTTCTCCACGTGGCCCGCCGCACGCCCGAAGAAATCTTCGCCTCGTTCGAGGACGTCGATCCGCGCAGCGTCCTCGGCTCGGGCGACGTGAAATATCACCTCGGCGCAACCGGCGAATACATCACCCGCAGCGGGAGCAAAGTCAACATCCACCTCGTCTCAAATCCCAGCCACCTCGAAGCCGTCGACCCTGTCACCGTCGGCCGCACCCGCGCCAAGCAAGATCGCGCCGGAGAAGGTGGTCGCGAAAAATACTTGCCGCTACTCGTCCACGGCGACGCTGCATTTGCCGGCCAGGGAATCTTCGCCGAGACCATGAACTACGCCGACTTGCCCGGCTACACCGCCGGCGGCACCATTCACATCATCGTGAACAACCTCGTCGGCTTCACCACGAACTATTCCGAAGAGCACTCCGAGCGCTTCTCGGCCGATCTCGCGCGCCGCCAGTCGATCCCCATCTTTCACGTCAATGCGGAAGATGTCGACGCCGTCATCCGTATCGGCCGCATGGCCCTCGAATATCGCTACACCTTCAACACCGACGTCGTCATCGACATGATCGGCTATCGCCGTCACGGCCACAGCGAAGTCGACGACCCCACCGTCACCCAGCCTCTTCTTTATAGGGCAATCAAAGCGCATCCGCCGCTCTGGGAGATTTACGCCGAGGACGCCGGCCTCGAAGCCGAGTCCAAAGCTGCCGAGGTGAAAGCGCAATACGAGGAAGGACAAAAGAACGCCGGTTCCATCACCAAGAAGCCCACCATGCGCGACCTGCCCGGCTACTGGAGCGGCTATTTCGGCGGACGCTACAAGCCCGAATATGAAGTCGAGACCGGCCTATCCACCGCCGAGCTCACCGAGCTTACCGAAAAGCTCACGACCTACCCTGATGGCTTTCACATCCACGCCAAGGTCAAGAAGCTTCTCGAGCAGCGCGCCGAAATGGGTGCGGGCAAGCGCGACGTCGATTACGGTATGGCCGAAGCCCTTGCCTTCGCCAGCCTGGTCAAAGCCGGCATCCCCATCCGCATGAGTGGACAAGACTCCCGCCGTGGCACCTTCAATCAGCGCCACTCCGTTCTGCTCGACATCGAAAACGAACAGGAATATGTCCCGTTGCAGCATGTCGCCGCCGACCAGGCTCGCTGCGAGATCTACAACTCGACGCTCTCCGAAGCCGGTGTCATGGGCTTCGAATACGGATACAGTCGGGACTATCCTGAAGCCCTCGTTCTCTGGGAAGCCCAGTTCGGCGACTTCGCCAACGTCGCTCAGGCGGTCATCGATCAATTCGTATGCGCCGGCGAAGACAAGTGGGGACTGCTCTCCGGCCTCGTGCTTCTCTTACCCCACGGCTACGAAGGCCAGGGGCCGGAACATTCCAGCGCCCGCATCGAGCGTTTCCTGCAGCTCGCCGCTCGCGACAATTTTCAGATATGCCAACCCTCAAACGCCGCGCAGTATTTCCACCTGATGCGCCGTCAGGCTCTGCGCCACTGGCGTAAACCGCTTGTTGTATTCACGCCCAAGAGCATGCTGCGTCATCCCGACGCCTGCTCCCCGATCGAAGACTTTACCCACAGCCGCTTCCTGCCCATCGTTCCCGACACGGGAGCCGTCGACGCGAAACGCATTCTCGTCTGCACCGGAAAAATCGGCCACGAACTCCGCGTCGAGCGCCAGCGCCGCAAAGACACTTCGACCGCGATCGTCTTCGTCGACCAGATGTATCCTTTCCATGAAGCTGAACTGAAAGCTGCGATCGACCAGCATCCCGCTGCGCGCGAAATCGTCTGGGTGCAGGAAGAGCCCGCGAACATGGGCGCCCTGTTCTACATGCTGCCCAGGCTGCGCCATGTCGCCGGAGAACGAGCCGTGTTATCGGTGAAACGCTCCGCCAGCCCCAGCCCCTCAACCGGATCCGCCGGAGCCCACGAAATGGAGCAGAAAACGCTGCTGGCCCTTGCCTTCACCAACGGCAAGAACTAAACCTCCGTCCCATTGCGGGTGCCCCGCTCAAGCTTAACCCTTCACCTGGTGGGATGCCCCATCCCAACGTCGCGCCCTCTACGACGTTAGGGTGGGATTCAACTGCCGAAGCCGTCACGTCCCCCTGTGTCCTGTCACCGACTATCAGGGTGTCCGGTGCAAGCTCGGGTGTGAATTCAGAATTCCTCCGTGTCCCTCCGTGTCCTCTGTGGTAGAAGGTTTTGGGCTGTGGTTGGCCCTACTCCACCACCGGCAGTACCACATACGACGCCATCCCCGCCCCGCAATACACCCGCTGCGTCGCCTTCACGAAATCCTCCGCCTTCGCCTTGTAAATGCTGGGCACAAACTTCTGCGGATTCCGGTCAATCACCGGAAACCACGTCGACTGGATCTGCACCATGATCCGGTGCCCCTTCAGAAACACATGATCGCGATCCCGCAGCGGTACCTTCCACTCCATCGGCTTTCCGGCCACCAGCGCATGCGGCTTCTCGAAGCTCGCCAGATACCGTCCCCGCCGCACTTCCATCGCGATCGGCAGCTCATACCCATTCAACGACTGCGCATATTGCCCCGGCTTCGGTCCGTCCTCCGCCTTCCATTCGTTTTTCTGCGCGTTCTGCGGATACACATCGATCAGCTTCACCACAAAATCGCTGTCCGTTCCCGACGTCGAAGCAAACAGCGTTGCCGCCACCTCTCCCGTCACCGTCAAATCCTGCTCCAGCGGCGCGCTCACGAACGTCAACACATCCGGCCGATCACTGACAAACCGCTGGTCCGCCACTTCCCACGTGCGCCAGTCGCCCGCTGGATACGTCGGCGAAATCGGCCGCGTCCGGTACGGCACCGGATTCGCCGGATCCGACACATACTCCCGATACGCCTTCGCTCCCGCCGCCGGCGCTTCAAACGACAGCGTTCCCTCCGCCTGCAGATACAGCTTCTTCGCTTTCGCTTCTTTCGGAGGCCACACCGCATAGCTGTGCCACGTATTCGATCCGCTCTGAAACGTCGTGGCCTGCCACGCCGGTTTCTCTCCGACCCCATGCAGGTAGTACCGGAAAAACGGCGCTTCGATGTTTTCGCGAAATTCCCGTGACGTCTCGTGCCCGCCAAACGGGATCAGCCCGATGCTGTCTCCCTTGGGCGCTCGCCACTCGCCGTGAAACCACGGCCCGGCCACCATGAAATTCGTGTGCTCGGGGTCATTCTCCGCCGCATGCCGGAAAATCTGCCACGGCCCCCACGGATCCTCCTGGTCCCAGAACCCCGCAACATTCAGGTTCGGCACCGTCGACGCATGCAGCTGTCTCACCCACGCTTCTTTCTTCCAGAATTCGTCGTAGTCCGGATGCTCCACCGTCTCATTCCAGAACGGAATCGACCCGTGCACATACTTGTCGTTGATATTCGAAAGCGGCCCCAGGTTCAGATACCACTCGTACGTGTCATAAGTTTCGAAATCGAAGTGCGTGTTCTTGTTCTTGTCCGCCTGCTCCATCACCGCGTATTCGAAGTCGTAGCTCTCGCGCAGCGCCCCGTAGCGATGGACATCGTCATTCATCCACTGGTCCACCGGCGACGCCTGCTCGCTCATCGCTTTCAGCGCCGGATGCGGTTTCAGCAGCGCCAGCGCCGTCGTCAGCCCGTCATACGACACGCCATACATTCCGACCTTCCCATTGTTGTTGGGAACGTTCTTCACCAGCCACTCGATCGTGTCGTAAGCATCGGTCGTTTCGTTGGTCGCCTTCGGATCGTTCAAGTCCACCCACGACGACAGCTTGAACTCACCCTCCGACTTGAACCTCCCGCGTAGGTTCTGGATCACAAAGATGTAGCCATCCTGCGCCAGTTCTTTCATGTTCGTGGGCATTTCCTCCGGTGGCTTCGCGGGCACGCCGTAAGGTGTGCGCCGCAATAGGATCGGCAATGGCCCCGACTGATCGACCGGCGTAAGAATCGCAGTCTGCAACCGCATCCCGTCCCGCACCGGAATCATCACCTCTTCCAGCTTGAACGGCGGCTTCGCGGGAGCCTTCTGCGCCACGATTGGCGGCTGCCCCGCTCCGCCCTCCTGCGCGGCTGCCGGGGCCACTAACCAAATCGCTGCGGCAACCACGGTCAACGCCGTCAAACTGCACACACGGAACCTCTCATGAAACCGAATCCAGCCCAGAGATCGGCGCACCTTTCCTCCGAGGCCCTTCAGCCTAGAACTTCCTGGTATTGTCGCGATGGAAAAACGCTACACTGCGCGGCAGACCCCGCGCATCTTACGAGCCGAAAAAGAACAAGTCAACGAAACTTACGATGGCCGTGAAGGCCTCCTCTTTTGTGTCATCCTGAGCGGAGTGAGGCGACGCCGAACGCAGTCGAAGGACCCCAACACGGTGTGGAGCACCACTGGCGTCTTGAACTTCTTCACCACGCCGCCGCGGGTGCCCCATCCTAACGTCGTGCCCTCTGCGACGTGAGGGTGGGATTCCACAACCATCGCGATCTTCTCGTCTCCCTGTCGCCTGTGCTCTGCCAATTGCGTTCTCCAAAAAGAAACCAAGTGCCGACAAGACGCCTGAGACCTGACACCTGACACCTGAGACCTGACACCTAACACCTGTTCCCGCCCCGCGGGTGCCCCATCCCAACGTCGCGCCTCTGCGACGTTAGGGTGGGATTCCACAACCATCGCGATCTTCTCGTCCCCCTGTCGCCTGTGCTCTGTGACCTGTCCCCTGTCAGCGCCACCCCAACCTAGTCCCATTTCGGAACGCCCAAAAAATATTTCCGGTTTTCCAGTCCTTTTCCAAAGACGTTCCACGTGGAACACTCGAAAAATTGCCCGTCTCCAAAAAGAAATCAGGCGCCGACAAGACGCCTGAGACCTGTCACCTGAGACCTGTCACCTGAGACCTGTCACCTGAGACCTGTCACCTGAGACCTAAGACCTATCACCCAAGATCTGTGACCTGTCCCTGTCCCTAACCCCGCGCCTCCGTCATCATCCAACGCTGCGGTTGATTCTTCGGAAGGATATCGAGATAGATCACTGCGTAGCGGAACGCCATCACCACCGCCGTCAACACCATCAGCGTAGCCGCGAACTCGGTCCACTTCGGCACGTAGTACACCCCTGCGCTCGCCTGTAGCCCCGTGATCGAAACGTTCAAGCGGTTCGCCATGAAGCCCATCACCACCAGGCTACATGTCCAGTACAACTTCTGCGGATCGTTCTTCACCTTCTCCATGTTCAGCAGCACCAGCGGCGCCACGACCAGCAGTGCGATCTCGAGCCAGAACGAGAACGTCTCCTCGCGCCACTTGAACATGTAAGGCAGCGCGCCATGCGTGTACAGATCCACGCCGCGGAAGATCGCATACAGCGCCAGCATGGGCGCGATCACCCGGCTCAGCTCGCTCAGGATCGCCGTGTCCAGCTTCACGTTCAGCGAACGCACGCACAGATACAACGCCATCACCGTCACCGCCAGCCCCGCCGGAATCGCTGACAGGTAAAACAGCGTGGTCAGGTAGGGCGTGTACCACAGCGGATCGAGTTTGCCCTTGGTCAGCAGATACAGCCCGCCAAGAAACGATTGGTGCAGCGACGACAACACGCATCCCACCAGCACCAGCCCGATCAGAATGCGATGCTGCTGTTTCAGGTACCACTCGCGCGCGCGCTTCCACGGAATCCTTTCCACGAGCGCCGGCGAAAACTCGAACGACAGGACCGTGGTGTACAGCATCACGCACCACGACACCTCGAACAGCATCGAGTGCCGGTTCCACATGAAGATCGGATGCCAGATTCTCCATGGCAACCCAAGTTCATACATCATCCCCACGATCACGCTCACGTAGCCGAGAAACGACACCAGCACTGCCGTGCGCAGCACCGGTCGGTAGCGCTCGAACCCCAGCAGATACACCGCCGCCGCGATTCCGAACCCACCGGCCGAAAGGCCTACGCCACACAAGGTCCCCAGTCCCACCCATAGTCCCCAGGGCTGCGGATCGGTCAGGTGCGTCGCCTGGCTGAAGCCCAGCGCGAAACGTGCGTAGGTTGCATACAACCCTGCCACAAAAATCACCGCCACAATTACGCGCCACAACGTAATTTTCGGAAACCGTAAGCCCGTCATATCCTGCTCCCTTCCCGCTCGCGGCAGCCGCCCTCGGCTGTCCGGCCGGGCGAATACCCGGCAATGCTTGTCCGTTTCTGGAAATCGCCCGTGCATTACGAACTCCCTCAGGCCGAAGGCCTGTTCCCTGCGTGACCCCCGTGACCTCCGTGTCCTCGATTCGCTCCGTTCCCTCCGTGTCCTCTGTGGTTAGGGCTTTGTCGTCTTCTCTTGCGCCTCAACCCTCGCGACTTCGTTACGCCGCTCGGTGATCCAATACAGGCCGGCCAGCAGCGATCCACCCACCAGCACCACCGTCGGCACATCGTTCAGCGCCGCTGCGCTCAATGCCGGCATCGGCTGCCGCGGCGCCGCCACGAAACCCAACTGCTCGAACGGAACATCCGAAATGAAGAACACCGACGTTCCGCCCGCCTCCGCGCTGCCGTAAATATGCTTCACATACTTCGCGTCGCCCAGGATGCGGCGCTCCGCTTCTTCCAGGATCTCGTCGCGCCACCCGACGATTGACGCGCCGGTCGGGCACGCCTCGACGCACGCCGGCGGCTGCCCCTTCGCCTGCCGCGCCGCGCACATGTCGCACTTCTTGACGAACGGGACCAGCTTCGTCCACTCGTAGCGCGGCACGCTGAACGGACACGCCACCAGGCAATAGCGGCAGCCGATGCACTTCGAGCCGTCGTAGGTGACCGGGCCGAGCGCGGTCTTTTTCAGCGCGCCCACCAGGCACGCCGACGCGCACGCCGGATCCTCGCAATGCATGCACATGCGCCGCACATACTTCTCGCCGTGTTCCTCGATCACCGTCAGCGCCGTCGGCGAAAGCTTCGCCTCAGTGTCTTTCGGGAAGCCGTGAAGCTCCTTGCATGCCTGCTCGCAGCTGCGGCACCCGATGCATTTCGTGATGTCCACCAGAATGGCTCTCGTGCGTTCCATAACGTTCTCCTTCGGTACGGACACTCCCATGTCCGCGTCGCTGCTCTTCGCACCACCCCCGGGTCGGCGCCCATTGGTAGCGCCCCCGTCCCGGCGGCTGTCGGGCGGGCATCCGGCTAGGCGAGGAAGAATTCCTTCGCCAGCTTCTCGCGCAGCTCAGGCGCAACTCGCGCCAGCAAGCCGGGGAGCGGCACGCCGCCGTCGGCCGCCATGGTGGGCGTCAGCTGCGTGACCATGCCGTTCAAACGCGTGACGCAGTTCTGCAGCCACGGCGCCACCATCGCTCCCTGCACCAGGTTCTTCTTGTTCAGCGAGAGGTCGGGCGACTTCACGATGGCGATCCAGCCGTTCGCATACGGATCTCTCGTCAGCAGGCTGGGGTCCTGGACGACGTCACGATTGACCACGGTAACCACGCCCTCAACCGGCGAGACCAGTTCGAACTCGTGACCGCCGCTGATCAGCGATATGATCTTCTGCCCCTGTCGCACCCAACGATTCGCGCCAGTCACGTCGACGGTATCGACCTTGCCCAGCAGGTTCGCAGCGAAGCCGTCGACACCGACGCGCACATTCTCTCCACCTTCATGCAGCATCCAGGTGTGTCCGGGATGGAACGAGTAGTTCTCGGGAATCGAGAAGCCACAATCGCGCTGCATGCGCGGCGCCTGCGGCCCGGTCCAGACTTCGGGCCGGGGCTCAAGCCCCACCACGTTGCGAGTGCGGAAGTAGCTGATCGACATCACCAGCAGGAACATCAGGAGGACAAACAGGATCGACATAAGCACCTCCTCGCGGGTCGTCGGGCGCTCCGTTTCCGAGAGCGGCCTGCAACCGGCGTCGCACTGTGTGAGTGCACGTCAGTGGCAAACTGGCCAGTGCGCCCTGGTGATTGAAGGCAAAGAACTTAGGAAAGCACAGGGAAGTTACGAAAGGTAGCAGCGCCACTGCATTTTGCAGCGGTTACCGCAATTTGCAGGGGCAGATTGAGAAGCCGCCCGGAGCGGCAGGGACGTCCAGTTAGATCGATGCTCATCGATACGTGAGCGATCATCGCGGCCGGTTGTGCGACCAAGATATGCAGCCTGAGCGCTCCGCTTACTCCGCCTTGACGCGCTCGTAGTATCGCCGGGCTTTCACGCGGTTGCCGCACACCTTCATGTCGCACCAGCGGCGGCGTTGATTCTTGGTGTGGTCGAGGAAGAGCCAGGCGCAATCTTCGGCGGCGCACATGCGCAGGTGGGCCAGGTCAGGATTGAGCAACAGATTCGCGGCCGAGCGCGCGACGGGCCACAGGATCGAATCCATGTGCGTGTCCATCCCGATCCATTGCCAGATGAAGCGTCGGTTATCGGGCAAGACCATGCCGTGCGTCATGGCTTCCTGCAGCGTGGAGTTCAACAGAGTGAACGGCTTGCCGGGAACGGTGCGGTGCTCGGCGATGGCGGAGAAGATGGCGTAGAGCGCTTCGCGAAATTGCACGGCGCGTTGCAGAACGTTCTTGCCCTGGCCGGGTAGCAGGTTGTTGCGATTGAGCAACGTGTCGACGTTGCTTGGGTACACGCGTGCCTGCATGCCGAACGCAACAAGACTGCGATAGTCGGGCAGGCGCTCGATGGCGAGCGTGGGGCGATGACTCACGGTGTTGACAAAATCGAGCGCGAGATTTCCGCCACTCAGATCGAACTGCGTCTTCGCTTGGGGTTCTGACATCGAAATGGGCAAGAAAACCAAATTCTTCTAACCATCAAAATACGCTTGACTGGTTAGAATGCCGCCTTTAAACTCTCTCTAACCGGTAAATCCGGTTTAGGTGGTTAGAATACCATGCGCGACGCTCGGGATTCCAGCATTCGCTCTCTCCTTCGCAGCGGGGAGATCGCCGACATCGGGGGACGGCCTCGGAAGCTACAACCCAGGGGACCGTCGACCGCGGGACTGGTCACTGCATTCGCAGCCATTTACCTCGTTTGGGGGTCGACGTACCTGGCGATCCGGTACGCAGTGGAGACAATTCCGCCGCTGCTCATGATGGGGGTGCGGCATGTGAGCGCGGGCGCGGTCCTCTACGCGTGGGCGCGCTGGCGTGGGACGCGGGCGCCGCGGTGGCGGGAATGGGTGCATCCGGCGCTGATTGGCGCGGTGCTTTTTCTGGGCGGGCATGGAAGCCTGGCGTGGGCGGAGCAGCGGGTGCCGTCGGGAATTGCGGCGCTGCTGGTGGCTACCCTGCCGATGTGGATTGTGGTGCTGGCACGCATGGCGGGCGCGGAACGCAAACTGAGCCGGACCGCGGTTGCGGGATTAGTTCTGGGATTCGCCGGGGTCGGGGTGTTGTTTGGTCCGGACGCGTGGCGGCACAACGGCGAGTTGAACCTGCTGGGCGCTTTGGCGGTGCTGGGCGGAACGTTCCTCTGGGCGGCGGGGACGATCTACATGCGCAGCGTGAAGATGCCGGAGTCGGCAGTGATCTCGTCGGCGATGCAGATGCTGGCCGGTGGCGTGTCGCTGCTGATTGCGGCCACGCTGACGCGCGAGACGGCAACCTTTCACTGGGCTGCGGTGACGGCGCGGTCATGGCTGGCGCTGGCTTACCTGATGGTGTTCGGATCGATCGTGGCGTTCACGGCCTACAACTGGCTGCACACGGTAGCGCCGCCGTCGCGGGTATCGACGTATGCGTACGTGAATCCGGCGGTCGCGGTGCTGTTGGGATGGATGCTGGCCGGAGAGCCCATTGGCGTGGTGACGGTGGCGGCGATGATCATCATTCTGCTCGGGGTGGCTCTGGTGAATGCGGGACAGAAAAAAGAAGAGCACGCGCCAGCGGGGACGAACGGGAACGCGCAGTGCGAAGAGGAAGAGGCCGTGGCGTAGAGAGTCGTGGGTTCTCGGTCGAAAAAACAGTGAACGTCCCGTTTGACCCCAAGGTCCGCAGTCTGTGACGCTTGAAGATCCCCACTCAAGCCAAAACCGGGCTTGAGTGGGCCACCTGTCCGGTTCTCGGTCCCCCGGCAAGGGTATTATGGCCTCTACAGGGGGACTCGATGAAAGGCACGCTTGTCCTAGCCGCTCTGTTGTTGGTGTCCGTTCTGCCAGCACACGCTGGGACGCCAGCCGACGGCAATCAGCTTTTGCGTTACTGCCAGCTAGCTCTCCACCTTGTTGACGCAGGCGACTTGCCAAGTCAAGACATGAGCAATGCTTCACATTGCATCGGGACTGTGCATGGAGCAGCGGACACCTTGATATTCCTTCATAAAATCCAGCCACCGAACGGCGTGACAGTTGAGCAGGAGATTCGAATCGTCGTCAAATATTTGCAGGACCATCCTGCGAAGCTAGCCAAGCCCGACGTTGCAATCATCTTTGAAGCACTCAGCGAAGTATTTCCAGCGAAGAATCCTGTCTGGCATCGGTAGGCGAATGTCTCACACTCTTGGATGTCCGTGCCATCACTGCGATTACCCGTTTGGGGGCTGGCCCACTTTCCCCAGCCGTTCTGAAAAAATACCATGACCGAGGCTGCCCCACCCTTCGACGGCGCTCAGAGCAGGCTCCATCGCGGTTTTCGATGGGTGGGAAGCACGGACCGTGACCTTACCCCGACAAGTGGCCCTCCAACTTCCAGTGCAGAAGAAGCTCGATCCGATGAGGTCGCGGCGCCTGTGCTTCCCACTTTTCGAAAATCACGAAAGGTGGGGCAGCCACTTTTATGAATAACTCAAGAAAACAATAAAGATAAGGTGGGCCAGCCCCCCGAGTCGATGTGTAAGACATCACCGAGATCAACGATCGGAGTAGGGATCGCGATGACTCACGACCCCCTCCACGGACCCGGACGGGCGCTCGTTAGCGCATCCGGTTCTTATCTCGGATGAGTGGCGGCAAAACGGGCATCGGGATAGGGATGGAGCACTCGCGGTGCAGGTAGCCAGCGCGTTGCCAAATCAAGCATTCGAGTCCACGAGATCCGGCGCTTTTGGCTGCGGCGGCGAACACTATGCCACCAGAGCACAAGCAACCGGTGCCGGAACAGGGATAGGCTAGCGGTGTTGCCTGGTACCGCGTAGAAGTTGAAGTGGCCTTGCACGATCGATTTGAGCCATTGGCCGGTTTGGGACAAGGGATCGTGCATTCGCTTGCGGAGCTCAGGCTTGATGCGTTCAAGCTTGGCCCGTATGCGCTTGCGGATCGTCTTGCGCCGAACTGCAAACCGTCCCAGGCTGTTCTTCCCACTGATGTGGGTAAGGCCCAGGAAATCGAACGTCTCAGGTTTCCCTTCTCCCCTACGTCTCCGGTTCTCTTCGGCGAACCTGCCGAATTCGATCCGGCGCGTCTTATCCGGGTGCAGCTCCAGTCCGAACCTAGCTAATCGCTCCCGTAAATTTTCCAGAAAGCGATCCGCGTCCGTTTGATACTGGAATCCTGCGATGCTGTCATCGGCATATCTGATGACCACCACTTCGCCTTGCGCCCACTTCTGGCGCCAGACGTTCACCCAGAGATCGAAACTGTAGTGCAGGTACACGTTCGCCAGCAACGGTGAAATCACCGAGCCCTGCGGTGTGCCTGTCTGCGGCTCCGACCATTGGCCTTCCTCCATCACTCCGGCCTTCAACCATTTTCGAATGAGCCGCAGGATGCGAGGATCGGCGACGCGATGCTCTATGAACTTGATCATCCAGCCTTTGTCGAGGTTATCGAAAAAGCCACGGATGTCAGCGTCCAGAATGTAGTTCACCTTCTTCTTCAGGAGCGCGTACGACAACGCATCCAGCGCGTCATGCTGGCTGCGCCCCGGGCGGAAACCATACGAGGAGCCCAGAAAGTCTTCCTCGTAAATCTGATTGAGGATAGTGACCACGGCTTGTTGGACGGTCTTGTCTTCCAGGGCCGCGACCCCCAATGGACGTTGCCGTCCATCTTCTTTCTGTATGTACACTCTTCTCGAAGGTAACGCTCGGTATGCTCCACGATGGACCCGACCGTGAAGGTCGATTAACCGTTCCTCCAGTCCGGCCTCATACTCGTACCAGGTGACCCCATCCACTCCGGGTGCGGCTTTCCTCTTCAACGAGTAAAAGCTCTCCCGTAGTAGATCCACGGTCAGATGGTGAAGCAAGGCAGTGAACCTCATCTCCTTGTTTTCCCGTGCTGCTTTCCGCACGCCCGCCAGCCCTTGTGACACGCGCTCCCCGCTCTGCGTCGGGTGCGTGCTAGGTTGACCGGCGTTCTCCTTGATCAACGGCCTTCCCTCCCCACTCTCCGCAGACGATGTCTTGTCGTTGTTCGAATAGTTCATAGGTACTATGCCGTTGTGTGACTCCTCGGAAACGTACGTGCGGGCCGTGCGGCTATCGCCTTCACCCGCCGACCTGCTGCCTGGTTTGACGGCAGGTATTTCCGAGGTCTCCCGGTTCTCGTGCATGAAGTTTATAGGTGTGTCTGGGGTCTTCGACTACGCCGGACCGAACCGAGACTCGCGCTATCGCCCCTGCTCGTGTTGCCCCTCGCCCATTTTTAAAACGGTGGCGTCCGGGATGATCTTTTCGGAGCTGGATACCCACCCCACCTATCCTCTGTCTACGCTTCGTTGCGTTCCTCGCGGTAACAACGCAAGACTCGAGGCCGAGCGGATCGCTGTTCCTTACCCGTAAGGCTCTTTCATCCTCTACTCCATGCCGGTTTATCCCGGCGCACAAAAATCCCCATCGCACTCATTGCCCACACGCAAAAAAGGATTTTTCCCACGGTAGTTCGGGATTAAGTGCGGATAACGATCACTCAACGCGAACGAATCTCCAGGAAAGTCGATGCCCGACTTCGTTGGGGCAGCCTCGTTGCCATGCCAGCCGTAGCTCTACCCGTCAACTGCAGCTCAACCTGCCCCATGCATTATCCTGTTCGTGAAACCTACACCCATGATCCCATTCCGCGGCCTTACATACTTCATCGCATGTTTGCTATTCCCCGTTGAAGCCATCGCGCAACAAGCCGCTCCCTCCCTGCCCTCCACCGGCTTCCCCGGGCTTGATCAATACCGCAACTCCCGCATCGCCATCTACAGCGATGACTTCGGCGAACTTTCGCGCTACCGCGAAGCCGATGCCGCGCTCGCCGCTCCGAAAGCCAATGAGAATCGAGTCATCTTCCTTGGCGATTCGATCACCGACTATTGGAAACTCGTCGATTATTTCCCCGGCAAGCCGTACATCAATCGCGGCATCGACGGCCAGACCACATCGCAAATGCTGGTGCGCTTCCGCCAGGATGTGATCAACCTGCATCCCAAGGTTCTGGTCATCCTGGCAGGAACGAACGACGTCGCCGGCGTCACCGGCCGGGCCCGCAACGAAGACATTGAGGCTAACTACACGACTATGGCCGAGGCGGCACGTCTGCACGGCATCCGCGTCGTCTTCGCGTCGCTGCTGCCCGTCAACAACACCAGTTCGGAAGATGCGAAAGAATCCTTCGCCTTGCGGCCGCGCGAAAGACTGTTAGCGATCAATCGTTGGCTGAAAGACTATTGCGGGACCAACGGCCTCGTGTATCTCGACTACTACTCGGCGTTAGTCGATGAGAAGGGAATGCTGAAAAAGGAATTGAGCGATGACGGGCTGCATCCCAACGCCGCCGGATACAAGCGGATGACCCCGCTAGCGGACGACGCCATCGCCAAGGCGCTGAAGTAGCGGTTCGAGCGACCAAAAAATAGAGGCCACACTGAGGATGATGCTTCCCCTCCAAGCGCGCCTGTTTTTCGACAGTTGAGTTAAGCTAAGTTACCTGCACCACACATATGAGTGTCATGAACAAGAACAGTTGCTCTCGACTATCAGCGAAGATGTCGTTGGTCTGGATACTGGCCCTGGCGAATCTGGGCTTCGCGCAGACGCCAACCTTGGAGGGTGTGTGGGGAGCAAAGCG